>Ga0307986_10003477_pt1 | contig 10949 bp, 9 predicted proteins | sample EllFjometageno82_FD_203170 | JGI IMG/M metagenome (GOLD analysis project Ga0307986, IMG submission 203170) | Marine microbial communities from Ellis Fjord, Antarctic Ocean - #82 | ecosystem: Environmental > Aquatic > Marine > Unclassified | place: Southern Ocean | collected 2014-10-09
GATGGTAAAAAATAAGCTGATTCTAATAATATATTTTTAGTATCTGACTCTGTTGAAGTCTTAGTTCCTCCAATTATTCCTCCTAGGCCTAAAATACTGCTTTTGTCCGCAATAACACACATGCCTTTTTTCAATTTATATTTCTTTTTATCTAAGGCTTCAAATTCTTCACCATCTTCTGAATTTCTAACAACTATTTCTTTGTTTATTTTACTTACATCATAAGCATGAAGAGGACGATTTAAATCAAACATTACATAGTTAGTAATATCAACTACTGCAGAAATTGGTTTTAGTCCCAAGGTTAAGATTTTATTTTTTAACCATTCAGGACTTTCTTTATTGATGATATTTTTTATGTAACAGCTTCCAAAAGATAGACAGCCTTGATCTTTTTCTTTAGAAATTGAAACTTTCAATGGCTGGTTCAACTTTTGTTTTAAGTTTTTCTTCTTTAATTTTAAAAGACTTCCAAGCCCAGATGATGCTAAATCTCTTGCTATTCCTCTAACTCCTAAACAATCAGCCCTGTTAGGTGTGATAGAAATATCTATCGAATTTTCTGAATTACTTTTAAAATAACTTTTGCCGATATCTTTTTCTTTGTTTTTTAACTCTACAATGCCGTTGCTCTCATTTGATAAATTTAACTCACTTTCAGAACAAAGCATTCCTCTAGATTCTACGCCTCTAATTTTAGCCACTTTTAATTCAAAGTTTGTTTTAGGAATAACAGCTCCTGGAGGTGCGTAAATTGTTACTAATCCGTCTCTCGCATTGGGAGCTCCGCAGACTACCTTAATAATTCTATTATCACCTAAAGTTACATCGCAAACTTTTAGTTTATCTGCATTAGGATGTTTTTCAGTTTTTAAAATTTTTGCAACCTTGAAATCACCTAGTTTTCCTGAATTTTCTGTAATACCCTCAACTTCAAGTCCGATACTTGTTAGTTGTTCGATTATTTTTGCTTCGTTAGCTTTTGTTTGTAAGTGTTCTTTTAACCAAGGAATTGTGATTATCATTTACTTAATCCTCTGTAATTTGTTGGAACGTCTAAGGGATCAAAGCCAAAATGATTTAACCATCGATAATCACTCTCAAAAAAAGCTCTTAGGTCGTTAATGCCGTATTTTAACATGGCCAATCTATCAATGCCCATTCCAAATGCAAACCCTTGGTACTTTTTAGGGTCAACTTTTACATTTTTAAGAACATTTGGATGCACCATTCCACAACCTAAAACTTCTAACCATTTATTTCCTTCTCCAATTACAATTCTTCCATTTTCTAATCTGTAACCAATATCAACTTCAGCTGATGGTTCGGTAAATGGAAAGTGGCTTGGTCGAAATCTCATTTTAACATTCTTAATTTCAAAAAATTCCTTAATAAAGTAATCCAAACAACCTTTTAAATGGCTCATAGTAATATTCTTATCTATGTGCAGCCCTTCAAGCTGGTGAAACATTGGTGCATGAGTCTGGTCACTATCACAACGATATGTTCTACCAGGAGCAATAATTTTAAAAGGTGGTTTTTCATTTAACATTGTTCTAATTTGAACTGGTGATGTATGAGTCCTTAATAAATTTTTTTTATTTTCATCTAAATAAAATGTATCGTGCATATCTCTTGCTGGGTGATCTTGTGGCGTATTTAGAGCTGTAAAATTATTATACTCTGTCTCTATATCTGGGCCTTCTGCCACTGAAAATCCAATTTCTGAAAATATAGATGAGATTTCATCAATAACTTGTGATACCGGATGAATCCTTCCTTGCCTGAAAGGTCTTATAGGTAAAGTTACATCAATTTTTTCATCTTTTAATTTATTATTAATTTCTTTTGTTTCAATTTCTAAACTTTTTTTGTCTATTTGTTCAGATATTGTATTTTTTAATTTATTTAGCTTTGAAGCAAATTCTTTTTTTTCATTTACGGATAAGGAGGCTAAATTTTTAAATTGACTTGTAATTAGACCGTTTTTCCCAAAAAATTCTGTTTTTAAATTTTGTAATTCATCTTTTGAATTTATAGAATTAATCTTCTCATTAAAATTAGTATTTATTTGGTCTAAATCACTCATTGAGTTTTTTGATTCTTTTGATTAATAGAATAAATCAAAGACCCTAATTAGTTAAGGGAGGATTGTACTTTTTTTACTATTGATTTAAAGACTTCTGGGTTGTTATACGCCAATTCTGCTAATACTTTTCTGTCTAATTTAATTTTTGACTTAGTGAGACCGTTAATAAATTTAGCATAGGTCAAACCTTCTGCTCGAACTCCTGCATTGATTCTTTGTATCCATAAAGATCTAAATTCTCTTTTTTTAGCTTTTCTATCTCTATAGGCGTATTGCATTGCTTTTTCCATTGCTTGACGAGCAATACGAATTGTATTTTTTCTTCTTCCATATTGACCTTTAACGGCTTTTAAAACTTTTTTATGTTTTGCTCGACTAGTTACACCACGTTTTGTTCTTGCCATTTTAGCCTCTTCTTTTAATTATTGTAAGGCATGTACGATTTTACAATTCTAGTGTCTTGCTTTGACATAATCGTAGTGCCTCTAAGTTTTCTTATTTGCGAATTTGTTCGTTTAATCATACCATGTCTTTTACCTGCTTGCGGTCTTTTTACTTTACCAGAAGCGGTAAATCTAAATCTTTTTTTTGCTGAACTTTTAGTTTTTAGTTTTGGCATAATTATTCAGGTTTTATACAGAGAATAAATATTTTTTACAAGGTTATATTATCTCTATTAGTTGGGCTGAATTATCATTATCATCTGCCTGCCCTCAAATTTGGGATGAGTTTCTATTTTTCCAACCTCTTTTGTATCTTCTATTATTCTTTTCATTAAGTCTCTACCAAGTTGCACATGTTGCATTTCTCGGCCTTTAAATTTTACTGTAAATTTTACTTTGTCTTTTTTTGTAAGAAATTTTTTAGCATTTTTTATTTTAAAATTATAATCATGTACATCTGTACCGGGCCTTAATTTAATTTCTTTTAAAGAGACTGTTTTTTGTTTTTTTTTTGCTATATTAGCTTTTTTTTGCAAATCGTATTTATATTTTCCCATGTCCATAATTTTACAAACAGGAGGGTTTGCATTCGGGGAAATTTCTATAAGATCTAAGCCTTCATCTTTAGCTAATTCTATTGCTTTGTTTAAAGGAAAGGTTCCAAGATTATTTCCATCACTTCCTATTACCTGCACATCTATAGCTCGAATTCTTTCGTTAGCTTTAGGGCCTTGCGGCCTACTTCTTCTTTGAAAATAATTTGGTTTAAAATTTGACACTTAATTTAAAGGAAGCATATTTGCTGCAAGAATATTTTTTATTAAATCTTCTCTTTTAAAAGTTTCTTGTTTATCTGATCCTAGTCTTCGAACAGTTACAGTATTATCCGCGACTTCTTTTTTTCCGCAAACCAGTATCATTGGAACTTTTGCTAGAGAATGTTCTCTTATTTTATAGTTTATTTTTTGATTTCTTAAATCCACTTCGCATTTTATACCTTCTTTAAATAAATCTTCAAATAACTTTTTTACATATACATTGTTTTCTTCTGCTATTGGACATACTACTGCTTGTATTGGTGATAACCAAAAAGGCATTTTACCCGCATAATTTTCAATTATTATTCCAATAAATCTTTCTAATGATCCAAATAAAGCTCTATGTAGCATAACTGGAACTTTTTTGGTTCCATCTTTGTCAACAAATGACGCTCCAAGTCTGCCAGGTAAATTTAAATCAACTTGAAGTGTTCCACACTGCCAATCTCTACCGATTGCATCCCTTAAAACAAATTCAATTTTAGGTCCATAAAATGCACCCTCTCCTTTGTTTATTGTATACTCAAGTTTTGATTGTTTTATTGCCAAAAGAAGTGCTGCCTCTGACTTATCCCAAACACTGTCGTCACCAACTCTTTTTTCTGGCCTATCGGAATATTTTAATATTACATTTTCAAATCCTAAATCTTTATAAATTTTCAAAATTAAATTAGTTACAGTTAAAGACTCTTGGGTAATTTGATCCTCTGTACAGAAAATATGCGCATCATCTTGGGTAAAAGCTCTTACTCTCATCAGGCCATGTAAGGCACCTGATGGTTCATACCTATGTACTTTTCCAAACTCAGATAGTTTTAGAGGTAAATCTCTATAACTTTTTAACCCTTGATTAAAAACCTGCACACACCCTGGACAATTCATTGGTTTAACAGCAAAAGTTTTTTCATCTGGCGTCACTGAAGTGTACATGTGTTCTCCAAATTTTTCCCAGTGTCCAGATTTTTCCCATAAAGATTTGTCTAAGAGTTCAGGTGTATTTATTTCTTTGTAGCCGGCTAATCTCTGCTTCATACGCATGTATTCGACAAGTCTTTGAAATAAAATCCATCCTTTTTCATGCCAGAAAACTGCTCCTGGACTTTCTTCTCTGAAATGAAAAAGGTCCATTTCTTTACCCAACTTTCTGTGATCTCTTTTTTCAGCTTCTTCTATTCTGTTTAAATATTCTTCTAAGTCTTTTTTGCTACTCCAACAAGTTCCATATATTCTTTGAAGCATTTCATTATTTGAGTCTCCTCTCCAATAAGCGCCTGAAACTTTTGTTAATTTAAATGCTTTTCCTATTTTTCCTGAAGAAGCTAAATGTGGTCCTCTACAAAGATCATGCCAAGTTTCACCATGATGATATACGGAAAGCTCTTCTTCTTTTGGAATGCTCTCAATTATTTCGGCTTTATATTTTTCTCCTGACTTTTTAAAATGTTCAATTGCTTCTTTTCTTTTCCAGACCTCACGTCTGGTTTTTACGTCTCGATCAATTATTTCTGACATTTTTTTTTCAATTTTTTTTAAATCTTCATCTGTAAACGGTTCTTTTCTTGCAAAATCATAAAAGAAGCCATTTTCTATTACTGGGCCAATTGTAACTTGGGTGCCTGGATATATTTCTTGAACAGCCATAGCCATTATATGAGCAGCGTCATGACGTATTACCTCTATTCCTTCTTTATCTTTAGCTGTAATAATTCTAACTTTACTGTCTTTTTTTATCTGATGACTTAAATCTTTTAATTGCCCATTTACTTCCATTACAAGTGCAACTTTTTCTAAAGATTTACTTATCTTTTTAGTTAATTCAAATCCATTTATAGATTCGTCAAAGGGAATTTTTTTTCCATCTAAAAGTTCTATACTGGGCATTAATAATTTTTAAATAGTTTTTTGTACTCTGTAAGTGTTGTTTGACACATTTTTTCTACATCAAATTTTTTAGTTACGTTTTTTCTACCTTCGTTTCCCATTGAATACAATGCTTCTTTATCTAATTCCATTACCTTATTTAAGGCTTTAGCTAACTCTCTAGGATCACCTGACTTGTATAAAATTCCTGATTTTTCATTTAATATGGTCTCTTTTGATCCGCCAATATCACTTGCTATTATTGGCTTTTCCATTGCCTGAGATTCTACTGCTACTCTGCCGAATGCTTCTGGTCTTACAGAACTAGAGACAACAACATCTGCAATGTAATAGGCAGTTGGCATTTCACTGCAGTGAGAGAAAAATTTAACTTTATTATTTAGCTGGTATCTCTCAACTAGACCTAGAAGTTTTTTAGAATAAACATTTCTTCCCTGATTTGATCCTAGAATGATACATTGAAAATTATTATTATTGTAGTCCTCTCTGAGAATATTTAAAGCTTCTATTAATTGATCTTGTCCTTTCCAAGAGGTAAGTCTTCCAGGAAGTAAAATCGTAAAACAATCTTGTTTTATTTTCCAATTTAATATTAATTGATTTGTTTTTTTTTCTGATATATTTTTTTTATTATAATATTCTAAATTAATTCCTCTAAAAATAACCAAAAGCTTATTTTTACTTTTTAAATAGTTTTTGTAATTTTCATTAATATGACTAAAAATAAAATTAGATCCAGCTATTACTAATTTGGATTTTACCATTATACTATTATATAATTTTTTTATAGAGCTAGAAAATTTATAAGTCCCATGAAATGTAGTTACAAATTTTCTTCTAGTGATCATGCAAGAGAGAAAGCATGACCAAGCTGGAGCTCTACTTCTTGCGTGCACAATGTCTATATTAAAAAAGATAATTATTATTGCTATAATTAATGAATTTAAAATTATCATTATTGGATTTTTAGTATTTACTGGTAAACGTATAACCTTAACTTTGTCATCTCTTATAAACTTTAAAAGTTCACCGCCGCTAGTAATTATATAAGATTTACAACCTTTTTCAGAAAGATAGTGAGCTAAATCATAACAACCTGTCTCTGCTCCGCCATAACCTAATTTGGGAATTACCTGGAGTACTTTTAAATTCATTTATTTTTTTTCTCCCAATTTAAAGCCGTTTCTATTATATAATTTAAATTGTTATATTTTGGATTCCAATTAAATTGTTTTATAAATTTTTCGGAGTCTGCGATAGAGAATGGTATATCGCCAATTCTTCTTTTACCAATTTTATATTTTAATTTTTTTTCTATGATTTTTTCAACTGAATGAACAACATCGAGAACTGAATATCCTTTACCATATCCACAATTAAATATATCTGTTTTTCCTCCTTCAATTAAATATTTTCCTACAGTCAAATGTATTTCGGCTAGATCACTTACATGTATAAAGTCTCTTATAGCTGTTCCATCTTTTGTTTGGTAATCATCGCCATTTATAATAAATTCATCTCTTTTATTCGTTGCAAATTCACATGCAGCTTTTATTAAATTATTAGAATTTTTTGTTACCATTCCTGATCTATTATTTTTATCTGCACCAGCAACATTAAAATATCTTAAAATTACACAGTTAGCTCTACCTAATTTTGAAAGATATAATAAATATTTTTCGGTCTCAAGTTTGCTAATTGCGTAGGGATTTGCAGGATCTAATTTATCATTTTCTTTAATTTTGTTGTGAGTAGACGTGCCATAAACTCCAGCCGTTGAAGAAAATATTATTTTATTTAAGCCTGCATCTAAACAGTAACTGAAAAAGACCTTGGCCTTTTCAAAATTGTATAGTTTGTATTTTTCAGGAGATTTAAATGACTCTTCGACTTTTACGAGGCCAGCAAAGTGCATAACAAAATCAAACTTATTTTTTTTCAATAAGTTTGAAATTTTATTCTCGTCAGATATGTCTGAGTTTAAAAAATTTGCATTTTTAGGGATTGTTTTTTTAGAACTAGATATAAAATTATCGACGATCGTAACTTCATGACCTTTGTCTAAAAGCAAAAGTGCAACGTTACTACCTATGTATCCGGCTCCGCCAGTAATTAAAATATTCATTAAACAATTTAAATTATAGAATACTTTTTAATATAATTATATATTTCTAATTGTGAAAAAATTTAAATATCTTAAAATTTCTAAGACTAAAAAGCTCAGATATATAGACAATTATTATAAGAAAAAACTATATATCATTTTTCTTCCCGGTTTCATGTCTGATATTGACGGAAAAAAACCCCAAGCTTTTAAAAAATATGCCATTAAAAATAAATTAGGTTTTTTAGCAATTGAGTACTCTGGACACGGTAAGTCATCAGGCAAGTTTACAAAAGGAAATATTTCTCAATGGTCTAATGATGCTAAAAATTCCATAAAAAAAATTGTTAAAAAAAATAAATTTATACTCATTGGTTCAAGTATGGGTGCTTGGATTTCCTTGAATCAGTTTAAATATTTTAAATATCAAATTAAAGGTTTTGTCGGTATTGGCTCTGCGCCTGAATTTCTTGAAAGACTAATGTGGAAAAAGTTTACAAAAAAAATGAAAAAAGAAATTAAAAAAAAAGGTAAAATTATAATAAAACACGGTCAGTCCAAATTTAAAAATAAACTAAACGAATATCCTATAACTTATCAACTAATAAAAGACGGAAGAAAAAATAAAGTCTTTTCCAAAAAAATTAAGTCAAATATTAGAGTAACTTTAATTCATGGTGGTAAAGATGATGTTGTACCGATATCTTTTTCTAAAAAAATTTTTTCAGTATTTAAAGGTGTTAGAAAAAAATTAGTAGTAATTAAGAACGGAGATCATAGTTTATCTAATACAAATCCTTTAAAAAAAATAATTAAAGAATTAAATAGTATTGTTGAAAATATAGTTTAGTCCTTCAATATAAGTCGGATATTTTAATCTATAATTAAAAAATTCTTTCATTTTTTTGTTGTTTACTTTTTTTGAGTCTTTATAAAAATTTTTTAACATTTCACTCTCTACCTCATTGATTTCTATAGTCTCAGGTCTATCTATACCCAATAATTTAATTCCATACATGGCAACTTCTTCTGCAGATGCCGGTTTATCATCTGAGATGTTATAGACTTCATTTTTTTTAAAATGATTTAATGAGTTAAATAAAATATTTGCTATATCCTCTACATGTATACGAGAAAAAAAATGATTTTTTTTATTTATAATTTTAACTTGTCCTGATTTAAGTCTTGTTAAAATATTATGTTGATTAGAGTAGATTCCTGACAATCTAAAAATTTGAAGTGGTAAGTCAAATTTATTTGCTAATTTTGTCCATTCTTTTTCAACTTCAAGTCTTTTAATGCCGTTTATGGAAGTAGGTTTTGTTTTGCTTCTTTCGTCTACCCATTCTCCTTCGTGGTTTCCATAAACACTTGTTGCAGAAAGATACGTTATCCATTTGAGCTTATTTTGTTTAAAATAATTTTGAAAATGTTTTATAACAATGTCGCCTCCATTAATTGGGGCTATAGAAAGAAGAATGTAGTCTGCTTTCTCAAGTCTTGATATAAAATTTTTATCAAAGCTTTTTTCTGTTAATTGAAAACTTTCATAATTTATATTATTAAATTTTTTATTTTTTGAAGCTTCACGTGATGTTGTTGTTAATTTAAAAGAAATTTTCTCATTATTTAATCTTTTAATAAAATTTTTTGCCACCTGTCCAAAACCAAAACAAACAATATTCATTGTTTTCATTTAACTAACCTTTTTAATAGTAGGCTTCAAAGTGATCGGATTATCAAGTTTATCTAACATCTCAATGGGGCAAACCTGTTTAAAATATGTAAGCTCTTTTTCAAAATTATCTAAAATATTCTTAGCAAAACTTGACTCAGTTTCCATAATGAAGTTTTTTAAATTATTTTTTAAAACATCTTTCCAATAATCAGTTTCTATTAATTGCCAAATTATAGAAGACGGGTTGACAAAATTTTCAAAATTATTTTCTTTATCATATACAAATGCCATTCCTCCTGTCATTCCAGCGCCAAAATTATCTCCTATTTGACCAAGAACAATAGCAGTTCCTCCGGTCATATATTCACAACCATGTGCTCCGCACCCTTCTACCATTGCCAAACTTCCAGAGTTCCTTACTGCAAATCTCTCACCAGCTTGTCCTGAAGCATAAAGTTTTCCAGAAGTTGCTCCATATAAAACTGTATTTCCTATAATAGTGTTTTCATTTGAGACTAATTTACTTTTGCTTGAAGGCCGTACAACAATTGTTCCGCCAGAAAGGCCTTTTCCAACATAATCATTACAATCTCCTTCTACTAATAATTTAATTCCCTTTGTTAGAAATGCACCTAATGACTGACCTGCAGAGCCAGTTAATTTAATGTTAATTATATCTTCGTTCAGCTGTTCGTTTCCAAACTTTTTATAAATGTAGTGTGACAGTCTAGTTCCAACAGATCTATAAGTATTTTGAATATTATATTCAAAATATTTTTTTTCTTTTTCATTTATCTCTTCTTTAATATCTAACCAAATCTTTTCATCCAAGGTATCTGGAACTTTATTGATTTTTTTATCTTTACAATATCTTGGGTTTTCACCTGGGTCTGCTTGTACTAATAAAGGGTTAAGATCTAAATCATCTAGATTGGGAGCGCCTTTATTAACTTGCGATAATAAGTCTGTCCTTCCAATAATATCATTAATTGATTTGTAACCAATAGAAGCAAGTATCTCTCTTACTTCTATTGCAACAAATGTAAAAAAATTTACAACTTTTTCTGCAGTTCCGTTAAATTTTTCTCTCAATGCTTTATCTTGACTGCAAACACCAACAGGGCATGTGTTAGAATGACATTGGCGAACCATAATGCAACCCATAGCAACCAAAGATGATGTACCCATTCCATATTCTTCTGCCCCCATCATCGCTGCCATAACAATGTCTCTGCCAGTCTTTAATCCACCATCAGTTCTGAGAGTTACATTGTGCCTTAAGTTATTTAATGTTAAAATTTGGTTTGCCTCCGTTAAACCCATCTCCCAAGGAATGCCAGCGTATTTAATACTTGTTTGAGGACTTGCTCCAGTGCCTCCAGAATGCCCAGATATTAAAATTATATCTGCTTTTGCTTTTGCTACCCCAGCTGCAATAGTTCCTATTCCTGTTGAGGCTACTAATTTTACTCCTACTCTTGCTCCTGGATTAATTTGTTTAAGATCATAAATAAGCTGAGCAAGATCTTCTATAGAATAAATATCATGATGTGGAGGTGGAGAAATTAGTGTAACTCCTGGCGTAGAATGTCTTAGTTTTGCAATCTCAGCATTAACTTTAAATCCAGGTAGTTGGCCACCTTCACCTGGTTTAGCTCCTTGAGCCATTTTAATTTCAATTTCATTAGCATTATTTAAATAATCGACTGTCACTCCAAATCTTGCAGATGCAACTTGTTTAACTCTAGAGTTTGCTGAGTCGCCGTTTGATAAAACTTTAAAACGTTTTGCGTCTTCTCCTCCTTCTCCGCTACAAGAGGCTCCTTTAATTCTATTCATCCCTATAGCTAAAGTTTCGTGCGCCTCTGCTGAAAGCGCTCCATGAGACATGCTTCCGCTACCAAATCTTTTTAAAATATCCTCTACAGGTTCAACA
>Ga0307986_10003478_pt1 | contig 10945 bp, 12 predicted proteins | sample EllFjometageno82_FD_203170 | JGI IMG/M metagenome (GOLD analysis project Ga0307986, IMG submission 203170) | Marine microbial communities from Ellis Fjord, Antarctic Ocean - #82 | ecosystem: Environmental > Aquatic > Marine > Unclassified | place: Southern Ocean | collected 2014-10-09
GTTAAAGTTTCAGCTCACTTACTCATTAAACGAGATGGCAGTATTGTGCAGTTTGTAGATTTTAATCAGCGTGCTTGGCATGCTGGTCAATCAAGTTTTAATCAAGTTGAGGATTGCAACAATTATTCAATTGGCATCGAATTAGAAGGCACTGATGATAGTGCCTATGAAACGCCACAATATACGTCATTAAATCTAGTATTATCAATATTAAAATCTCACTATCCCATCACCGATATCAGGGGGCATAATGAAATTTCACCAGGTCGTAAAACAGACCCTGGCCCTGCATTTGAATGGAGTAAATTAACATGAAATTATTAAATAAAGCTTATCTTAGAGCTAAAAATATCAAACTTATTATTTTTGATGTCGATGGCGTTCTAACCGATGGTGGATTGTATTTTTCAGACGAGGGTATTGAACTTAAACGCTTTAACTCATTAGATGGATTAGGCATTAAACTCCTAAAACAAAATGGTGTTGAGCCAGCGGTCATTAGCGCTAGAGATACACCCAATGTAGCACATAGAATGAAAAACCTAGGCATTGAGCATTTCTACCAAGGTCAAAATGATAAATTAATTGCCTTTAATGAGCTACTAGAAAAGCTATCTTTAAATTCTGATCAAGTGGCCTATATGGGGGACGACGTCATTGACCTTCCTGTCATGCGTAACGTGGGACTTCCTATTGCAGTTGCCAATGCCCATGATCTTGTCAAAGATAACGCCTGTTTGATTACTGATAAAAAGGGCGGTCATGGCGCGGTTAGAGAGGCTTGTGACTTTATTCTAAAAGCACAAGATAATTATGACTCAGCCATGAGTGTCTATTTGGTATGACTGAGTTTCAAAAACTCTGCTATGACACCCTAAAACATCACGTCCCTGCAGGTTCGGTTATTACATATGCCCGTCTTGCAAAACTCATTAATCATCCAAAGGCTTACAGGGCTGTCGGTTCAGCGATGAACAAGAATCCTAATGCACCTGAGGTACCTTGTCATCGTGTTGTTAAGTCTAATGGTGAGTTGGGTGATTATGCTTTTGGATCAAGCCTAAAACAAAAACGCCTTCAAGAAGAAGGCGTTAAGATCGAAAACAATAAGGTTGTTAATTTCAAAGACATTTGTCTTTAAATTTTCTTACCTCTCATCTTAGAGATCATTTGTAATTGAGCCATAGACTCAGCTAAAGCTGCTTGTGTTGAAGAAATATCTTGGTCAGTATCTACATTTGCCATCATTTCTTCTGCTCTTTGCTTCGCTTCTAATGCTTTAGACTCATCTAAATCATGGGCACGAATAGCCGTATCTGAAAAGATAGTGACAACGGTTGGTTGAATTTCAACGATGCCGCCAGACACGTAAATGGATTCAATGCCTTTTTCAGTTTCGACACGAACTTCACCAGGGCGAAGCGTTGATAGTAGCGGTAAATGCTGAGGATAAATTCCTAGCTCGCCATTAGTACCAGGCGCAAACACACACTTAGCTTCACCCGAATAAAGAGATTCGGTAGCGCTAACGATATCAACACGAATCACTGACATTTACGCACTCTCCGCAGCTCTCTCACGAACTTCTTCAATAGAGCCAGTCATATAAAATGCCTGCTCAGGAATATCATCTAAGTCACCATTAATAATCGCCTGGAAACCTGAAAGGGTATCTTTAAGTGATACATACTTTCCAGGCGAACCAGTAAATACTTCTGCAACAAAGAAAGGTTGAGATAAGAAACGCTGCACTTTACGTGCACGAGATACGGATTGCTTATCTTCTTCAGATAATTCATCCATACCCAAAATAGCAATAATATCTTTTAATTCTTTATAACGCTGTAGAACACCTTGAACACCACGAGCAATATCATAATGCTCTTGGCCAACAATTAACGGATCCAGCTGGCGTGAAGTAGAGTCAAGAGGATCTACCGCAGGGTAAATACCTAACTCAGCTACTTGACGCGACAATACTACAGTTGCATCTAAATGAGCAAATGTTGTTGCTGGAGAAGGGTCAGTTAAGTCATCGGCTGGCACATATACTGCTTGAATTGAAGTAATTGAGCCCTTCTTAGTAGAAGTAATACGCTCTTGTAATGCGCCCATTTCTGAAGCTAGCGTTGGCTGGTAACCTACCGCTGACGGCATACGACCTAATAGAGCTGATACTTCTGTACCTGCTAATGTGTAACGGTAAATGTTATCAATAAATAATAATACATCACGACCTTCGTCACGGAAATACTCAGCCATAGTAAGGCCTGTTAGTGCAACACGTAATCTGTTTCCCGGAGGCTCGTTCATTTGACCGTAAACTAGTGATACTTTATCTAATACATTTGATTCTTTCATTTCGTGGTAGAAATCGTTACCTTCACGAGTACGCTCACCAACACCAGCAAACACAGAATAACCTGAGTGCTCAATCGCAATGTTACGAATTAGCTCCATCATGTTAACGGTCTTACCAACACCAGCACCACCAAACAAACCAACTTTACCACCTTTAGCAAATGGACATACTAAGTCGATTACTTTAATACCTGTTTCTAATAATTCTGCAGCGGGAGCAAGTTCATCGTAAGCAGGTGCCGGACGGTGAATAGCCCAGTTGACCTCTTCACCAATGTCACCAGCGTTATCAATAGGCTGACCCAATACATTCATAATACGGCCTAGTGTCTTAGTACCGACCGGAACTTGAATAGGAGCGCCTGAATTAGTCACTTCAATGCCACGCTTTAGGCCTTCAGATCCACCCATTGCAATAGCACGAATCGTATTGTCACCTAATTGTTGCTGGACCTCTAATGTTAGACCCGTTTCCGTAACCATTAAGGCATCATAAATATTTGGAATATTGTCTGCCGGAAATTCGACATCGATAACCGCACCAATAATTTGTGTAATTTTTCCGCTGCTCATTTTCTTATCCTTTTTTAATACTATGTTGTTTAATTCTATACTGCTGCCGCACCACTAACAATTTCAGAAATTTCCTGAGTAATTGCTGCTTGCCTTGCCTTATTGTAAACCAATTCTAATTCGTCAACCATATCGCCTGCATTGTCAGTCGCACTCTTCATTGAGATCATTCTAGATGATTGCTCACAAGCGATATTCTCAACCAAGCCTTGATAAACAATTGCCTCGATGTATCTGACCAATAAAGCGCTTAATGCCACTTCTGCATCAGGCTCATAAATATAATCCCAACGGTGGCTCATGCTATCGTCTTCAACTGCTACCATTGGAATTAGCTGTGCGGTTGTTGGCACTTGGGTCATGGTGTTTTGAAATCTGTTATAGGCAACTGACAATTGCTGAATCTCACCATTGTCATAAGCATCTAACATAACTTTCACTGTACCCAAAAGATCGTCAAAATGTGGTGCATCACCAAGGTCTGTTAATACTGCCTTAATGTTTAAACCTGTATTTTTGAAAAAAGAGGCTGCTTTTTTACCAACTGTGCAGATATCAACTTCAATACCTTTAGCTTGATAATTGGCCACTTCTTTCAACAGGCTTCTAAATAAGTTGGTATTCAAACCACCACATAACCCTCTATCACTAGAGATGATGATAATACCAACACGTTTAAGTTCGCCAGCCTCTTTCATATAAGGATGCTCAAACTCTGGATGTGCGTTTGCCAAGTGTCCAATCACCTGAGTGATTTTTTCAGAATAAGGGCGCGATGCGATCATTCTTTCTTGGGCTTTTTTCATTTTAGACGCTGCCACCATTTCCATGGCCGATGTGATCTTCTGAGTATTTTTAATACTCGCAATCTGCGTTCTAATTTCCTTTCCAGCTGCCATATTATTTGTTTACCAAGTGTGGTTTGCCTTAAAATCGTCAATCGCTGCTTGCAATTGATTAGAAATATCATCGTTGTAATCGCCCGTTTCATTAATGGTATCCATTAATGCTGTTTGATTAGAACCCATGTATGTCAGTAGTGCCTTTTCAAAATCAACCACTTTGTTAGCTTCAAGATCATCTAATGAGCCAGAGTTTGCAGCAAACAGTGACGTCGCTAATTCAGCAACAGACAAAGGTCTATATTGATCTTGCTTCATTAGCTCTGTAACTCTTTGACCACGATCAATTTGCGCTTTAGTTTCAGCATCTAAGTCTGAAGCGAATTGAGCAAAAGCTGCTAATTCACGATATTGCGCTAAATCTAGACGAATACCACCACCTAGCTTCTTAATAATCTTTGTTTGAGCTGCACCACCAACACGTGATACTGAAAGTCCAGCGTTAATCGCAGGTCTAATACCAGCGTTAAACAAATCAGTTTCTAGGAAAATCTGACCATCTGTAATTGAAATTACATTAGTTGGTACGAATGCTGATACGTCGCCACCTTGTGTTTCAATAATTGGTAGCGCTGTTAATGAGCCCGTTTTGCCTTTAACTTTACCTTTTGTCATTTGCTCAACGTACTCTGCATTTACTCGTGACGCACGCTCTAATAAACGAGAGTGTAAGTAGAATACATCGCCTGGGTAAGCTTCACGTCCTGGTGGACGCTTAAGTAATAATGATACTTCACGGTAAGCCCATGCTTGCTTTGTTAAATCATCATAAACGATTAGTGCATCTTCGCCACGATCACGGAAATATTCAGCCATTGAACAACCTGCATAAGGTGCAATGTATTGAAGTGATGGAGATGATGCTGCACCGGCGTTTACAATAATTGTATTTTCCAATGCACCGTGCTCTTCTAGTTTACGAACAACCGCTGCTACTGAAGAGTCTTTTTGACCAATAGCAACATAAACACAACGAATGCCTGTGTCTTTTTGATTAATAATTGCGTCAATGGCAACAGCTGTTTTACCTGTTTGACGATCACCAATGATAAGCTCACGCTGACCACGGCCAACTGGAACCATTGCGTCAATCGCTTTAATACCTGTTTGAATTGGCTGGTCAACTGACTTACGCTCAATCACACCTGGTGCCATAATTTCTAGCGGAAGAGATTCTGTTGTATCAATAGCGCCTTTACCGTCAATTGGCTGACCCAATGGATTAACCACTCGGCCTAGCATTGCGTCACCAACAGGAACTTCAACTAACTTGTTAGTACACTTAACAATATCGCCTTCTGAAAGGTGAAGGTAGCTGCCTAATACAACTGCACCCACTGAATCTTGCTCAAGGTTAAGCGCCATACCGAATGTATTACCCGGAAATTCAAGCATCTCACCAAATTGAACATCAGCCAGTCCATGAATTCGAACAATACCGTCACTAACACTAACAATTGTGCCTTCTGTGCGCGCTTCTGCTGCAAAATCAAAACCTTCTATTTGTTTTTTAATTAAATCACTAATTTCACTGGCGTTTAATTGCATAACTCTTCCTTTTATATAAATTTATAATTAATGTGTTGTTAGAAGCAAGTTTAGCTCATCAGTTCGAGCTTTAATCGACATGTCGATTACCTTGTCTCCTAGTTTAATAATCAGACCGCCAATTAGCGAATCGTCAATGGTTGTTTCAATACTAACACTGGCATTGTACTTTTCACTAAGATTAGCAACAATGGTTTTTTCTTCAGCAGCCGTTAACTTATAAGCACTAATAACATTGAATGCTTTCGCATCATCAAACGCATTAGCCTGGTCTTCAAATAAAGACAAAATGCTTGGCAGTACTTCGGTACGGCCATTATCCAAAACCAAAGTTAAAAACTCATTTTCCTTGGTCGCTAGCTTTCTATTAATCACACTAGCAACAAGTTTCTGGATGGTTGCACCCTTATCTTGTTTGGTTGCATTCGGAGAGGCAAGATATCCTTGCATCTGCTCATCACTAACCAATGAAGCCGCCGCCTCTAATACAGCTTTCCAGTCATCATGTGACTTGTCTTGCTGTGCAATTTCAAAAACTGCATTAGCATAAGGCTTGGCGATTGTGACTAATTCCATAATTGATTACTATAGTGTTTGTGACAATTTAGTTAGCATGGCTTTATGTGTCTTACCATCTACTTCTTTAGATAAAACAGCGTTAACGCCTTGCATAACTAAGGTAGATACCTGGTCCTGCAATTCGTTACGAACACGCACCTTATCTTGCTCAAGCTCTGCTGCTGCCTGTGATTTAACTTTTTCAGCTGCCTGTAAGGCAACGTCCTTAGCATCTTCAACCATATTAGAGGCTTGCTTTGATGCATTAGCAATAATCTCAGAAGCCTGGTCTTTAGACTGGCTAATCAACTCTTGTGCTCTTTGCTCAGCTTCCGCTTGCTCAGACAATCCACGTTCCGCTGCTAACAATCCACCTTCGATACGTTTTTCACGCTCTTCCATGGCTGCAATAAGCGGTGGCCAAACATACTGCTTGACCATATAGATAAAAATGAAAAATGCAATTGATTGACCAATTAATGTAGCATTTATATTCATAAGACCTACCCTATACTTAGATTAAAACGTTAAAAACAGTTTATGCAACTGCGAATAGTACATATAGACCTAAACCAACAGCAATCATTGGTATCGCATCTACTAGACCCATAAAGATAAAGAACTGAGTTCTTAACATTGGGATTAGCTCTGGTTGACGTGCTGCACCTTCTAGTACTTTAGCACCCAACAGTCCAATACCAATCGCTGCACCTAGTGCACCCATACCCATCATTATGCTACCTGCAACATATAAAATCGCGCTTTCCATTACCATTTTGTCTCTCCTGTGATATTAAATAAAAAAATTAAAAACTAGTGTTCGTTGTCGTGGGCCATATCCATGTACACAATCGTTAGTGTCATGAAAATGAAGGCCTGTAAGGTGATAATCAAGATATGGAACAATGCCCAACCTACTTGCAATAATCCACCAAACACACCAAACCCGATACCTACGCCATACATAATAGCGATTAGAATAAAGATAATCTCACCGGCATACATATTACCGAATAAACGTAGCGCTAATGAAATTGGCTTAGAAATTAGAGCAACACCTTCTAGCAATAAGTTTGCTGGTAATAACCACTTACCAAACGGGTGAAACAATAGCTCTGAAATGAATCCGCCCAAGCCTTTATGCTTGATGCTGTAATATAAAATCATTATAAAGATCGAAAGCGCCATGCCAAATGTAATGTTTGGATCTGTTGACGGAACGACTTTGAAAAATGCTGTATGAGGATCTCCGCCCATTGCACCGACTGAAATAGCAGCCAATTGTGGCAACCAGTCAACAGCGATAAGATCCATGAAGTTCATTAAGAAAATCCAAACAAAGATGGTGAGTGCCATCGGCGCTACTAGCTTGTTTTTGTGCTTAAAAGAATCACGGACACTGAAATCAATAAATTCAATGACCATTTCAATAAAGTTTTGTAAGCCAGAAGGTACGCCAGATGTTGCTTTTTTGCCAGCAGAACGGAAAATGGTATAAAACACTAATCCGGTAACTAATGACCAAAACATAGAGTCAACATTGATTGACCAAAAGCCCATTGATTGCGCTTCGGCCGCCGTATGGGCAAAGCTCCATTGACCATCTACCTGACCATAAGTTAGGTTCTGTAGATGGTGCTTAATATATTCTGAAGATGTTATTGTTTCAACTGACATTTTTTGTAAAAAGCAAACTCAAATTAATAATAAAGAAACTCAATATAACGCTCAATGGATCTAATCGTTGCATGGCGAATACTAACAAAATGCCAACTAACATAAGCCTTTCTACTAAAGAAATCCTAGCCAAGTTAATAACCTGCTTAGGATCTATAATATTTTTACGCTTAAGTTGTTGCATTCGCCAATAAAGCAAGCCTTGGTTTAAAACGGCAATCAAGCCACCAGCAACAATTTCCATATATTGAATAAATTATACATAAACCGTTTCGCCGCCGTTAAATAATTTTTTTTATATTATGAATATATTTATTAGGTTCTTAATGACTATCAATATCACTATTCATTAATGCATTTGACATTAGTCAAGGACACACGAATAATAAACCCTTTATACTAAATCTTTTTGAGGAGAATGATTATGGCGCACATTGTAGTTATTGGCGCGAGCACGGGCGGATTGCCTTTTGCTTACGACATTAAAAAAACCCTAGGCAACGGTCACGAAGTGACTGTTATATCTAACAACCCTAACTTTAACTTTATTCCTTCCAATCCCTGGCTTGCAGTAGGCTGGAGAAGTGAAGAAGATATTAGCTTCGAGTTAGCACCAAGACTTAAACGTAAAGATATCAATTTAATCGTTGGTGAAGCGACTGAGATCAAGCCAAACGATAATCAAGTTTTGGTTGGTGATCAAACCGTTGACTATGATTACCTAGTATTGGCGACCGGTCCTAAGCTTGCCTTTGATGAAGTTGAAGGTCTTGGCCCTGATGGACATAGTGTCTCAATCTGTACCACGGCTCATGCCAAAGTTGCTTCTAGTGAATGGGAAACTTTTTGTGAAAATGGCGGCGGCCCAATTGTAGTTGGTGCGGTTCAAGGTGCGTCATGCTTTGGTCCGGCTTATGAATTTGCAACCATCATGGATACCGATTTGAAAAAACGCGGCATTCGCGATAAGTGCCCGATGACCTTTGTAACCGCTGAACCTTATATTGGTCACTTAGGTTTGGGTGGCGTTGGTGATTCAAAAGGTCTTTTAGAATCTGAATTTAGAAGTCGTCATATTAAATGGATTACCAATTCAAAGGTTGCCTCTATAACAGCTGATACAGTTACAGTTGATGAAGTAGATGACGAGGGAAAAACAATTAAAACCCACGAAGTAGCCACGAAGCACACCATGTTTTTGCCGGCATTTAAAGGCGTTGATACTGTTGCTAAATTGGCAGAGGTTGATCCAGGATATGTCAACCCACGTGGTTTTGTTATGATCAACGATTACCAACAATCACCCGTTAAAGACAACATCTTCTCGCTCGGTGTCAATATCGCTATTCCACCTGTAGAAGCGACACCGGTTATGTGTGGCACGCCAAAAACGGGCTATATGATTGAATCGATGGTGACTGCTATTGTGCACAACATTGAGGACATGATTGCTGGCAATGCGCCTTCAAATATTCCAACTTGGAATGCTGTCTGTATTGCTGATATGGGCGATACTGGCGCAGCCTTTGTTGCCATGCCACAAATTCCACCAAGAAACGTAACTTGGGCGAAGAAAGGTAAAATGATGCACTTAGCTAAAATCGCTTTCGAAAAGTTCTTTATTCGAAATATGAAAATTGGCAACCCAGAGCCGGCCTATCAAAAATACATCTTTAAGATGTTAGGCATTGAACGCCTTAAGAAAAATAAAGTCTAGATAGAAAAGCCGCGAAAGCGGCTTTTTTTATAAGTTGGTTTTATCAAACACGACTACTAGCAATCATTTCAGCAGCAGCTACTCTTGCTTTGTCGGTAACGGTTGCGCCGCCTAAAATACGCGCCACTTCATCGACCCTTTGCTCGTCTTTTAGCTGTTCAACAGTAGTTTGCGCACCTTGTGTGTTTTGCACCTTGCTGACTCGCAAATGCTGATGGCCAAACGCGGCCACTTGCGCCAAATGCGTAATACAGATAATTTGATAATTCTTAGCAAGCTCTTGCAGTTTTCTGCCAACAACCTCAGCCACTGCGCCACTAATACCAACATCCACTTCATCAAAAATTAAGGTTGGTGTATATTCACTATCGCTACTGACCACCGAAATTGCAAGCGATATGCGCGATAACTCACCACCTGAGGCAACCTTTTTAAGTGGTTTAAATTCTTGGCCCATGTTGGTTGTCACCAAAAACTCTATTGATTCATGGCCATTCAAATGCACGCCATCAGGCTTTTCATTGAGCCCAACTTTAAATTCACTGCCTGGCATGCCCAACACTTGCATCGCTTCCGTAACGAGTTTGGAGAGCTCATCTGCTTTAGCATGTCGCGCTTTAGAAAACTTCTGTGCTTTATTTTGATATTGCTTGGCAAGCACCTCAAGCTGGCTATTCATTTCATCAATAGAGTTTTCACCGCCGCCAATGTCTTCTAGTTTGATAGTCAACTGATCACGCACCGTTATCAACTCTTCAATTTGACACTGATGCTTGCGACCCAGTGAATACAACTCTGAGATTCGCTCCTCCATTTCCTGTGCACTTTGCCCATCGGTTGATAACCGGCTTAAATATTGTGTCAGCTCATAAACAGCTTCTTGAGTTTGCACTTGCGCTGAGCTGAGTAACTCAACGCCCACCTGAAGTCTGTCGTCCATTTCGAGCGCTTCAGACAGTTGTGAACTGAGCGTTAATAGCTGCGCATTTGCACCCGCTTCACTTTCTAGCTGATTTAATACACCAGACGTCTTTTCGTTAATCGCTTGAGAATTGGCACTGGTTTTAAAATTTGCCTCGATGGTGTTAAGCTCGTCTTGATCAAGCATTGCCTCGTTGAGCTCTTCTACCTGATGCAAATATAACGCTTGCTGCTGCTCGATAATATCTTGATTATTAAGTAAATTATTTACTTTTTCACTCAACGTCTTATGCGCTTTGACCACTTCATTAAGCGCTTGCTTATCGGCTTCTAGCTGTGCAAATCCATCTAACAGCTTCATCTGTTGGTCAGGTCGTAATAATAATTGATGCTCGTTTTGGCCATGAATATCTAACAACAAATCGCCCACATCGCGAACTGTCGATAGAGGCACACTATTACCGTTGATAAAAGCTTTGGAGCGACCATCACTGGTAATAACTCGGCGCAAGATGCATTCGCCCTCATCCTCTAAAGAGTGTTCAGACAAAAAATCCTGCACGGTTTGATTATGCTCTAAAGCAAAAGCTGCACTAATATCGGCTTTGTCTTTGCCATGACGCACTAAGTTGGAATCAGCGCGAACGCCTAATGCCAGGCCCAATGCCTGAAGAAGAATAGATTTACC
>Ga0307986_10003479_pt1 | contig 10944 bp, 11 predicted proteins | sample EllFjometageno82_FD_203170 | JGI IMG/M metagenome (GOLD analysis project Ga0307986, IMG submission 203170) | Marine microbial communities from Ellis Fjord, Antarctic Ocean - #82 | ecosystem: Environmental > Aquatic > Marine > Unclassified | place: Southern Ocean | collected 2014-10-09
CCAGTATTTTCTATTATTTTTTCTAATGACTTAGTGGTTCTGTCTAACATCGATTCATACAAATTGTTACTTTCTTCTGCCATTTTTCTAAAATTATCAATTTCTAAATTAAGTTTCTCTATTTCCAAGTCTTTTTTATCTTTATAGCTAAGAGCCAAAGACTTTAGTTCAGTAAATTTTTCAGACAGCTTGTCTTGTTTATTTTTTTGTAAGCTAACTCTTTCTTTTAAATCAAAATACTCATCTATTAATTGAATTGTGGTTATGAGTAAAAGCTTATTCTCACCTATGTTTCCAAGTTTGTCTTTTAGATTACTATATTTTTTATCTAGAAAGATTGTCAATTTTTTTAAAGATTCTTCTTGTCCCTCATCGCATGAAAGCAGGTAATCTCTGTTATTAAATTTAACATTTACATTTGCCATTTTTCAATTTCCTCTACTAGATTTTGCGTTTCTTGATTTAATTCATCTATGTCATTATTAAATTTTTTTTCTAAACTTGATTTTTCTTTTATTTCATCTTGCAGCCTCAAAATTTTTTCTTTCAAATACTTGTGCTCCCTTAAAAGCTCTTCGTAGTTTTTTTCTAACACTTTTTTTTCACCCTCTAATTGATTCTGCTCTGTCTTTATTTTGTCGGAATTGACGGATGACTGTGAATAACTAAGCGATAAATTACTTACTTTTTCAACCAGACTGCTTAAAATTTTTTCTTTCTCTTTTAAACTATTCATTTAATTTTTTTTATACCATATTATTGAAATAGAGAATTTAAATCTATATAGGTTATTAAACAGTGAACACAAAAACTTATCAATTAGCAAACGCAATAAGATTTTTATCTATTGACGCTGTGCAAAAAGCAAACTCGGGCCACCCAGGAATGCCTATGGGCATGGCAGACGTTGCTACTGTATTATTTAAATACCACCTCAGGTTTAATCCAATAAATCCGAACTGGATAAATCGTGATAGGTTTATTTTATCTGCCGGACATGGTTCAATGCTTTTATACTCATTGCTTTACCTGACGGGTTACAAAAGTATTTCACTCGAAGATATAAAAAGATTTAGACAAATAAATTCAATTTGTGCAGGACACCCGGAATATAAAAAAGGAACTGGAATTGAAACCACAACTGGACCGCTTGGTCAGGGCCTTGGCAATTCTGTCGGGATGGCAATAGCAGAAGAGATTTTTAGAAAAAAATTTGGTTCAAATTTAATTGATAATAAAACCTATGTGATTGTAAGCGATGGCGATCTTATGGAGGGCATTAGCCACGAAGCAATGAGTTTAGCTGGACACTTAAAGTTAAAAAATTTAATAGTTTTCTTCGATAATAATAAAATTTCTATAGACGGACCTACATCGTTGAGTGTGTCAGATAATTACAAAAAAAGATTTGAATCTTACGGTTGGAATTTTCAAGAGATTAACGGTCATAATGAAAAACAAATATCAAAAGCCATTGCCAGAGCGGCAAAGTCTAATAAACCAAGTATAATATCTTGTAAAACGATTATTGGCTTTGGTTCTCCAAATAGATCTGGAAAAGCTTCATCGCATGGAGCTCCATTAGGTGAAGATGAGATAGCTTTAGTTAGAAAAAAATTAAAATGGAAAAGTCAGCCTTTTCAGATACCAGATGATATTTTAAATTCTTGGCGTGCGATAGGGGAAAACGGAACTAAGTTAGAAGAAAATTGGGAAAAGAAATTAAATAAAAAAGATCACAAAATAAAATCAGAATTTTATAATTTTGAATCTATATCTAATTTTAAAGAGGTTGAAAAATTAATTAACGATGAAAAAGCAAAATATTTTGAATCAAAACCAAGCATGGCAACAAGACAGTGTTCGTCTGCTGCTATTGAGAGCATCTCATCTCTTTTACCTCAATTAATCGGAGGCTCAGCAGACTTAAGTGGTTCAAATAATACTAAAACCAAAAACTCTAAGGCAATCTCATCAAAAAAATTTGATGGCAATTATATTCACTACGGTGTTAGGGAACATGGAATGGCTTCTACAATGAATGGTATAGCTTTATACGCTGGTTTAATTCCCTATGGAGGAACTTTTTTAATATTTTCAGATTATTGTAAGCCCTCGATAAGATTATCAGCTCTGATGGGCCTAAAGGTTATTTATATTTTTTCACATGACTCAATCGGCCTAGGTGAAGACGGCCCTACGCACCAACCAATTGAACAACTTTCTGGCTTAAGATCTATTCCAAATTTAAATGTCTTTCGTCCGGCGGACATAAACGAAGTTTTAGAGTGCTGGGAAATAGCACTGAAAAGCAAAAATACTCCTAGCGTTATTGCTCTATCCAGACAAAAACTTCCTTACGTCAATCCAAATTTTTCCAAAGAAAATAAATGTGCTTTTGGAGCCTATGAAGTTAAAATAACTTCTCATGAAAACAGAGTAACTTTAGTTGCGTCTGGGTCTGAGGTTGAGCTGGCTATCAATGTTCAAAAACAACTTAAAGAAAACAACATTGAATCCAAAGTGGTCTCAATGCCGTGCCAAGAATTATTTGACAAACAAACCGAGGCTTATAAAGAAAAAATTCTTGAGAATGACACTTTGATAATTACGATTGAAGCTGGAAGTGTAAGTTGTTGGCAAAAATATGTAAAAAATAAAGGCGCATGTCTGGGAATTGATACATTTGGTGAGAGCGCTCCTTATAAAGAGGTGTATGGTCATTTTAATTTGACTGCAGATAAAATAGTTAACCTAGTTCAAAACATGCTAAGAAAATAATTAAAATAATGCCTGGAATCAAATACTTTCCTACAGACACAAAAATTGAAAATAAAATAATTCTTTTGAGGCTGGACTTAAACGTTCCTCTTAAAGATAAAAAAATACAAGATGACACAAGGATAGTTCAAGCTTTGTCTTTTCTAGATTACTTAGTCCAAAAAAAAGCAAAGATTGTTGTTATATCGCACTTAGGAAGGCCAGAAGGATCCAGAGATAAAAATTTATCTTTGATGCCAATTTACAAATATTTAAAAGAAAAACTTGAAACAAATATTTATTTTTTTACAGGAGAGATCAATAACGAAACTAGAAATAAAGTTTCATATTTAAAATCAAGTGAAATTCTTTTATTAGAAAATATCAGATTTCATAAAGGTGAGGAAGAGGATGACGAAAACTTTGCAAGCAATCTTGCGTCACTAGGTGAAATATATGTTAATAATGCTTTTTCTTGCTCACATAGAAAACAAGCATCAATACATAGTATTACAAAATTTATTAAGAATGCTTATGCTGGGCCTTTGTTAAAAAAAGAGATTGAAGGAATAGACATGATAATTAAGAATAAAAAAAATCCAACAACCTGCATAATCGGTGGTTCAAAAATTTCTAACAAGATAAATGTTATTTTTAATTTAATCAAAATAACTAATAATATTGTAATTGTTGGAGCAATGGCTAATAACTTTTTAGTCCACAAAGGGCTAGAGATTGGAAAATCACTAATAGAAAAAAATTCTAATGATCTAATAGAAAGTATAATTAATGAATCTAAAAAATATAATTGTAATATTGTAATACCTTTAGACTGCAATGTTTCAAAAAGTTTTGAAGGTACTGTGACCTCAAGAAATCTAGATGATATAAAAAAAGATGAAATAATTTTGGATATTGGACCTAAAACAGTAGAAAAAATTGAAAATATTCTTGATATATCAAACACGGTTTTATGGAACGGTCCTGCTGGCTATTTTGAGAATAAAGAATTTGAACTGGGCACAAATTCAATTGCAAAAAAAATTTCAGAAAACACAAACAACAAATCTTTAATTTCTATAGTGGGGGGTGGGGATACAATTTCTGCAATAAACAAAAGTAAGCTAAAATTATCATTTACTCACTTATCAACAGCGGGTGGTGCATTTTTAGAATATCTTGAGGGAAAAGACTTGCCTGGTCTAAGTGTTTTAAAATAGATATTTATTATGTCTGAATTAAATAAAATTGCCTTAAAAATTCTACAAAATGGAAAAGGTATTTTAGCTGCCGACGAAAGCACTGGAACAATGACAAAAAGATTAAAGAATATAAATGTTCCGTCGACCCCTGAAAATAGACTTTTATTTAGAGAGACTCTTTTTTCTTCAGAAAGCATGAAAACGTGTATAGGAGGTGTTATTTTATTCGATGAAACAATTAAACAAATTACAAGTTTAAAAAAAACAGTGCCGGAATTAATTTTTGGTATGGGTGCTGTTCCGGGAATAAAAGTAGACACAGGCGCAAAAGTTCTTGCTAATTCTTCTGAAGAAAAAATCACTGAAGGACTGGACGGTTTAAGAGAAAGACTACAAGAATATTATAAACTTGGGGCTAGATTCACAAAGTGGAGGGGGGTTTACATCGTAAAAAATAAATTACCGAGTAAACTATCAATTCATTCAAATGCTCACGCCTTAGCAAGGTATGCAGCCCTTGTTCAAGAATGTGGAATGGTCCCTATTGTTGAGCCAGAAGTTTTAATGGACGGGAATCATGATGCAAAAGATTGTTTTAATAAAACCTCAGAAGTAATAAAAAAATGTTTTGAAGAGCTAGAACTTCATAAGGTAGATTTAAAAGGACTGATTTTAAAACCAAATATGATTTTACCGGGGTCAATCTCTGAAGAAAAAATCACAAATGAAGAAATTGCCAAACTAACTTTGAAATGTCTAAAAGAATCTGTGCCATCCGAGGTTCCTGGGATAGCATTTTTATCTGGTGGTCAAACAGAAAAAGGCGCTACGGAAAACTTAAATTTAATAAATAAACACAATGATACAGATTTTATTATGACCTATTCTTATGGGAGAGCCTTACAACAAAGTGCTTTAAAATTTTGGTCTAAAGACATTAATAATATTAAAGGAACTCAAGATGTATTTAATCACAGGGCAAATATGTGTACACTCGCAGCTCAAGGTAAATGGTCGAATAATTTAGAAAATTAAACAATTGTTAAAAAACAAAGAAACAAAAAAAATTATATATCTAATATCTCCTGAAAAAATAAACAATAATTTCTATACCTCTTTATCTAAAGTTTTATCTTCTAAAAAAGTAAGTTTTTTTCAGCTAAGATTAAAAAATATTTCAAAAAATAAAATAATTCAAATCGCAAAAAAAATAAGGTTAATAACTACAAAATTTAAAGTTAAATTTATAATAAACGATAGTCCTAAAATAGCCAAATTAGTTAGAGCAGACGGCTGTCATATTGGTCAAATAGATACCTCATACAAAAATTCAAGGAATGAACTTAAAAAAAAAATTATAGGAGTAACGTGCCATGGTTCAAAAAAATTAGTTGATCAAGCTATCGAAAATGAAGCGGACTATATTGCTGTAGGGTCTTTTTATAAATCTAAATTAAAACCAGAAGCTAAAAAAGCTAGCTTTAAAATTATTGACTACACAAAAAGAAGAACTAATTCTCCAATAGTTGTAATAGGTGGTATTACGGATAAAAATTACAAAAAGCTGATAGCAAAAGGTGCGAATTATATTGCATTATCAAGTTTTATTTGGAATAACCCTGCTCTGAAACCAGAGTTTGCTTTAAAAAAATTTTTTAAATGAAAATACTTGCTAATGAAATAAAACCAGGAATGATTATTGAGTATAAAAATGATTGCTGGAATGTGTTAAAAATTCAACACGTTAAGCCAGGGAAAGGTGGAGCATTTAATCAAGTCGAACTTAAGAGCATTACAAAAGGAACTAAGTTAAACGAAAGGTTTAGATCTAGTGAGAATGTAGAAAAGGCAGAACTAGAAGAAAAAAAATTTAATTTTTTGTACCTTGATGAAAATAATTGTCACTTTATGGATAACGAATCTTTTGAACAAATTTCAATTCCAAAATCTTTAACAGGAGAAAAACACAAACTTTTGAAAGAAAACCTCGAGGTGTCAATTACTTTTATGGAAGAAAAACCTATTTCTATTGATCTGCCAAATAATATTGAGTGTATTATTGAAAGTACGGATGGTGTCGTTAAAGGTCAAACTGCAGCCTCTTCTTATAAACCGGCAATACTTGATAACGGTATCAGTATAACTGTTCCACCGTTCATAGAATCTGGTGAAAAAATTATTTTAGATACCCGAACTTTAGAATACGTAAAGAAGGTAAACTAATGAGAATAAATTCACCTAACATGAATATAATTTATAAAGCCTGTATGAAAGCATCAAAGTCTATTATTCGTGATTTTGGTGAAATAGAAAAGCTTCAGGTCTCTACAAAGGGTCCTGGTGATTTTGTTACTGCTGCTGATAAAAGATCAGAAAAAATTATAATTGAGGAACTGTTAAGGGCCCACCCAGATTATGGAATTTTAAGTGAAGAGGCAGGAATTATAAATAAAGAAAATACGGAAAAAAGATGGATAATAGATCCGATTGATGGAACTTTAAATTTTTTAAATGGCATTCCGCAGTTTGCGATTTCAGTAGCCTACGAAGAAAAAGGAGAAGTTATTTGTGGAATAGTATTTGACCCAATTAAAGATGAGATGTTTTTTGCAGAAAAAGGTTCTGGTGCTTATTTGAATAATTCAAGAATAAGGGTTTCTAATAAAAAAAAATTAAAAGATTCAATTCTAGTTACGGGAGGTCCTAAATTTAGTAGCAAAAATAGAGAAAATATTTTTAAAGAATATATAAAAATTTCAAACAACGTTGATGCACCAGTAAGAAAATTTGGTAGTGCATCGCTGGATTTGGTTAATGTTGCTTGTGGAAGGTTTGATGGGTATTGGCAATCGGAGTTAAATTACTGGGATGTGGCCGCAGGCATTGTTATTTTAAAAGAAGCTGGAGGATATTTAGATTTTATAGAAAAATCTGAAAAAAACCCTATAAAAAAGAATATAATAGCCACTAATTCCAAAATTCACCAAGAGCTCTCAGATATTTTATTGAAAAAAAATATTGAGTAAAATATACTTATAATATAGAACACTCTCATGAAAAAAAATATTCATCCAGACTACCATAAAATAAAAGTAGTAATGACCGATGGTAGTGAGTTTGAAACTAAATCTACTTGGGGGAAAGAAAATGATGTCTTGAAGTTAGACATAGATCCAAAATCACATTCAGCTTGGACCGGTGGAACTCAAAAAATATTAGATAAAGGTAGAGTAAGTAAATATAATAAAAAATTCAGCAACCTAAGAACAAAAAAATAATAAATTATGTCTGAAACACCATTTATGCCAAAAGCTACTGCTGTTTGGCTGGTAGAAAATACAACATTAACTTTTAAACAGATTGCCAATTTTTGTAAGCTTCATGAACTCGAAATCAAAGGAATTGCAGATGGGGATGTTGCTAAAGGTATAAAAGCTTATAACCCAATTTTAGCTGGTCAATTATCCAGAGATGAAATAAACACATGTTCTAAAAATCCGGAACAACCCTTAAAGTTAAATCAGCGACCGGAAGAGGTTGAGGTCAAGGAAAGAAAAAAACCAAAATACACACCTCTTTCAAAAAGACAGGATAGACCAGATGCAATACTTTGGTTGTGTAAAAATTATTCAGAACTTACAGATGGGCAAATATCTAAATTAGTCGGAAGCACTAAAGGCACTGTGTCTCTAATCAGAAAAAGAAGTTATTGGAATTTTTCAAACCTAAAACCTAAAGATCCAGTGATTCTTGCGTTGTGTTCACAAGAAACTTTTGAGACCGCTCTTTCTAAGGCAAAAAGAAGAGTGGAGAGAGAGAAAAAAGCAAAGACTAAAGCGGAAAAATTATTAAAAAAAGAACGTGAGCTAGCAGCAAGCGCTAGTGAAAATGAAAATAATGAATAAAAAAAGAAAATAGTAAGTGGGAGTTGTTTTGGGCGGCGAATCCAATCAAGAAGTATTGAAAAACTGTTTTAAATCAATCTGGACAATTCATCTTTTAGATGCTAACTAGCGAGTAAATTAACAGGAGGTTTTTATCAAAATAGAAGTTAAAGATAATAATATTGAACAAGCTATAAGGGTTTTAAAGCGAAAACTTCAAAGAGAAGGTTTTTTTAAGGTTATGAAAATGAAAAGTAACTATGAAAAACCATCGGAGAGAAAAAAGAGAATTAAACAAGAAAACACTAAAAGAGTGAAGAAGCTTCAAAAGCTAAAAAACAGAATGTAGTTTATTTAAATTAAAGGATTTTAATGCCGACAGGTAAAGTAAAGTGGTTTAACTCAAAAAAAGGATATGGTTTTATTACTGAGGACGGAACAGAAAAAGACATATTTCTACATATTTCTACTTTGGAAGACTCTAAACTGAGAATATTAAAAGAAGATCAAAAAGTTATATTTGATATAAAAGAAGATAAAAACAAATTACAGGCAATAAATTTAAAAAAAAGTTAACTTTTATCGCGGGGTGGAGCAGTCTGGTAGCTCGTCAGGCTCATAACCTGAAGGTCGTAGGTTCAAATCCTACCCCCGCAACCAAAAAATTTATGACAAAAGATATTAGAAATATTACAATTATCGCTCACGTTGACCACGGTAAAACTACTATGATTGACAATCTAATGAAGCAAAGTGGATCATTTAGAGAAAATGAGGTTGTTGAAGAAAGAGTAATGGATTCTGGGGAACTTGAAAAAGAAAGAGGGATTACAATTTTAGCCAAGCCTGCTTCTATAGATTGGAAAGACTCTAGAATTAATATTATAGATACCCCGGGTCATAGAGATTTTGCTGCTGAAGTTGAGCGTGTTTTAATTATGGCAGATGGTGCTTTATTACTTATAGACTCAGCTGAGGGTGTAATGCCGCAAACAAAATTTGTTTTAGCAAAAGCTCTTAAACAAGGCCTCAAACCAATTGTAATAATAAATAAATTAGATAAAGCAGATCAAAGAGCAAATGAAGTTTTAGACGAAACTTTTGATTTGTTTGTAAGTTTAGATGCAGATGAAGAACAGTTAGATTTCCCAGTACTTTATGCAAGCGGAAGATCGGGGTGGGCCAGTAAAGAAGTTGATGGACCAAGAGAAAATCTTCATCCCATTTTAGATTTAATCTTGGAGCATGTTAAGCCAGCAAAATTAGATAAGGAAAAACCTTTTGCAATGCTATCTACACTCTTATATGCCGACAGTTTTTTAGGAAGAAGTTTGGTTGGAAAAATAACTCAGGGTAGAGCTAAAGCTAATCAACAAATTAAGGCTATAAATCTTAAAGGTGAAAAAGTTGACGAAGGAAGACTAACAAAAATTTTTAGATATGAGGGGACAAAAAGAGTTCCAATTGAAGTTGGGGAAGCTGGTGATATTGTGATTATAGCCGGTCTAGAGAAAGCTAATGTAGCTGATACTATTTGTGATCTAGAGGTAAATGATGCAATTAGTGCAACGCCTATCGACCCTCCAACGATGTCTATTACTGTTACAGTAAATAGCTCTCCCTTGGCAGGAACTGAAGGAAAAAAATTAACTAGCACACAAATAAGAGACAGGTTGATGTTGGAAGCAGAAAATAATGTAGGCATTACATTTGGGGAGAATGAAAATAGAGATGCTTTCGTTATCAGTGGTAGAGGCGAGTTGATGCTAGAGATTTTGTTAACTCAAATGAGAAGAGAGGGATTTGAAATGACAGTAAGCCCTCCGAAAGTATTATTTCAAAAAGATGATTCCGGAAATAAATTAGAACCCATCGAGGAAGTCACGGTAGACTTGGATGAGGAACACTCTTCAAAAGTTATAGATTCAATGAATAGAAGAAAAGGACAAATGATTGACCTCAAAGACACGGGTAAGAATAAAAAACGTATAATATTTCACGCCCCAACAAGAGGCTTAATGGGGTACACAAGTAGATTCTTAACACTAACTAAAGGTAACGGAGTAATTAATAGAATATTTCATTCTTTTGGAAAGTATACTGGGGATCTTGATGGTAGAAGAAATGGAGCTTTAATTTCGATGGCATCTGGGAAAGCTGTTGCTTTTGCAATATTCAATCTTCAGGCAAGAGGTGAAATGTTTGTTACACACAACGATGCGGTTTATGAAGGCATGATCGTTGGTCTATCATCAAAAAGTGGCGATCTAGAAATAAATGTCATGAAGGGGAAACAACTGACAAATATGAGAACTCAAGGGACAGATGAGAATGTTGTCTTAACTCCAGTAAGAACAATGTCAATTGCCGAGCAACTAAGTATGCTAAATATGGATGAGGCTTTAGAAATTACCCCTAAATCTCTTAGACTAAGAAAGTCCATGTTAAATCCTCATGACAGAAAAAGAAAGTCTAAAGCTTCTTAAAGTCTAAATTTGGATTTTTTACTATCATTTAAAAAACCCTTAACAGTATCTAATGTTAATGCTTTGTAGCTTTTACCAAATTCACTAATTTGATTTATTACCTTTGGTGGCATAGTGATTATGTTACAATTTAATTGCTTGGCTTGAATAAAATTATAAGCTTCTCTTGTACTGGCCCAAAGAACATCAATATTTTTATACCTTTTTGTTAATGCAATACTTTTTTTAAAAATCGGAAGTGGATCTTTTCCTTTATCAGCCATTCTACCGGCGAATATTGAAATTATTGATTTAGTTTTTTTGTTTAAACATTTAAAAATTTTTAGCGATTGTTCAAATGTATATACCGCTGTTATATTTAGTTTTATGGCTTTTGAACTTAATTCTTTAATTACTGGTCCCATAAAAACTCCTTTTGAATTAAAAACTGGTATTTTTACATAAACATTTTTACCCCAGGTATTTATATTGTATGCTTGCTTAAGCATTTCATTGGGGTTATCAGCAAAGACCTCAAATGAAATTGGTTTTTTTTTACAAATTTTTAAGATTTTTAAAGAATACTGTTTGTAATTTTTTGCTCCCGCTACCCTCATGAGACTAGGATTTGTA
>Ga0307986_10003480_pt1 | contig 10942 bp, 8 predicted proteins | sample EllFjometageno82_FD_203170 | JGI IMG/M metagenome (GOLD analysis project Ga0307986, IMG submission 203170) | Marine microbial communities from Ellis Fjord, Antarctic Ocean - #82 | ecosystem: Environmental > Aquatic > Marine > Unclassified | place: Southern Ocean | collected 2014-10-09
ATCAGTATGAAAAAAAAAATAGTTATCACCGGTGGCCTCGGTTATATCGGTACCGAACTTTGTAAAATCTATTCAGGAGTTAGCTGGAACAATTCAATAGTAGTTATAGATAATAGATTCATATCAGAAAGAGTTAACCAAATTAGAAATTGGAATATAGAATTTGTTCATGGAGATATTTTAAATAAAGATTTAATAAACAAATATTGCAAAGATGCTGACGTAGTTCATCACCTTGCCGGAATAACTGATGTGCCAAGAACAAAAACTGAAAGTAACGAAGCTAAAGACAAAAAAATAAGAATAGTCGCTCAAGAGGGTACGCAAAATATTCTTGATGCAATAAACGATAAATGCAAAATAATCTTTCCTTCAACACACATTGTATACGAAGGTATAGAAAAAAAACAAAATGAAATAACTGAAGATGTTGAAGTTAAACCTGTTCTTTCCTATTCAAACTCAAAAGCATTTAATGAGGAGCAATTAAAAAAATCGGGAAAGAATTATATTATTTTAAGATTAGGATCAGTTTATGGTTTTTCGACAGATACTACTCGTCTTGATATAATGCCCAATCTTTTTTCAAAAATTGCCTCTCAAGATGGAACCATCAAACTTTTTGCAGGAGGAAGACAAATTAAAAGCTTAGTACCTTTAATTGATGTAGCTAGATGCTTTAAAGAAATGGAAGAAAACAATAAAGTTTCTTCAGAAATATTTAATTTAACGAAAGATACTGTATCAGTTAAAGATGTTGCAGAAATATGCAAAAAAATTAACCCAAAAGTTATCCTAAAAGAAACTAATGATGAAATTCCAAATTTAGGATTTTCACTATCAAATAAAAAAATTTTAAAAACAGGATTTAAATTTTTATATAATCTTGATCAAAATATTCAAGAGATGATCTCTAAATGGGCGAAGCAAAATTTATTAACAGACTTAGAACATGTGCGAGATGGAGATAATGAGTATGTTGATAAAAGAGGTAAAATTAGTAATCATGAATTGACAGAACCAATTAACTTAATAGGCTTAATTGATTCAAAAAAAGGAACTATTAGAGCTAACCATTACCATCCTCAACAAGAACAAAAATGTTTATTTACCAAAGGTCAAATAATTGAAATATTTCAAGACATACTTAATCCTAACGAACCAAAAATTACACAAATAGTTAACGAAGGACAGATGTCTATTATAAAACCTAATGTGGCCCATACAATGGTTTTTACTAAGGACACAACATTTTTAAATTTGGTAAGAGGGGAAAGAGGACATGAAAATTATGGAATTACACACACTATTAAGCATGTCTTTGTAGACGAAAATGAAAGAAACATGTTGCTTAAAACCTACAAATTTGAATGCCGGTCTTGTGAAAATATTAATTTAAAAAGAGTTGTCTCACTAGGCTATCAACCTTTAGCAAATAATTTATTAAACAAAAAAGAAGAAAAATGTGAATTATATCCTTTGGAAGTCAACTATTGCCCAAATTGTCATAATTGCCAATTATCTGTAGCAGTGGATCCAAAGAAAATGTTTTCAAACTATCTTTATACTTCATCCACATCTTCTTTATTTAGGAATCATTTTGTTGAAGCTACCAAAAGTTACATCAAACAACTAAAATTAAAACCAAAAAAGTCTTATATAATCGATATCGGTAGTAACGATGGTATTGCACTTAAACCCTTTAAAGACTTAGGCTTCAATAAAATTTTAGGCATAGAGCCTGCTAAAAACCTAGCAAAATTAGCAAACAAAAATAAAATTAAAACCTTTAATGGCTTTCTTGAATTAAAAAATTTAAAAAAATTAAAAAAGAATGCAGATTTAATTTTAGCCTCTAATGTCTTTGCTCATTCCGATAAATTAAAAGAAATGGCTGAATGTATGCTGAAATTACTTAGCAAGAATGGAACAATTGTAATTGAAGTTCAATATTTAATGAATACGTTAAAAGATCTTACTTTTGATAACATTTATCATGAACATTATAATTATTGGTCCTTAACTTCTCTAGTTAATTTTTTTAAAAAATTTGAATCAACAATATTTAAGGCAGAAAGAATCAACACGCATGGTGGTTCATTAAGAATTTATATAAAAAAAGGAAAAAAAATAAAAACTGAAAATAATGTTAAAATTTTACTTAAAGAAGAAGAAAAATTTGGAATAAAAAAATTTGAAACTTATAAAAAATTTGGTGAAAAAATAAATAAATTAAAAGAAAACGTAGTTAAGAACATTAATGAATTAAAAAAAAAACATAAAAAGATTATTGGTTTTGGTGCTCCTGCGAAGGCTACTACGGCACTTAATTTTTTTGGAATTTCTAGCCAAATAGATTTTATTATTGAGGATAATAAACTAAAACATAATAAGTTTATTCCTGGTGTAAAAATTGCGATTAAAGATAAAAGAGTAATTAAAGATAAAAATGTTCCAATAATAGTTTTAGCTTGGAATTTTTATGAAGATATTAAAAAAAATAATTTAAATTTAAGTAAGAAATTTATTAACATTAAAGAACTAGAAAATTAATTTATAAATTGAGTAAGAGATATTGTTACCATTTCAATTACATCATAAAAATAGTTGATGTATAATTCTAGAAAAGGATATTTAATAACAATTATTTCTTTTGACAATTCTAAAATTCCAAACAACGCAATTAAAAAAACAAATAAGACAATAAGATAACTGTAAAAGCCAAAAATAGTTTTCTTTTTCTGATTCTTTAATTTCTCTTTACCTGACGCGGAACTAGAATCACTGATTATTAGGCCATGTTTTTTTTGTAAATATTCAGCTGTGTAAAGATTTTTTTTAGGTTTAATTTTTTTAATGGAAGTTTTCTTTATGTCGTTTTTTGTTTTTATTGCAGCCTTAACTGTCTTTACCACAACTTCTTCAAGTGGAAATTGTGTCCATTTATTACCACAAGAACCACATTGAACCAGTCTCCCAGATTTAGTTATAGCATTGTCCGGTACGACAAATTTTTTTTGGCAAGAATTACAATTAAGCAACATATAATAGCATTTTAATTAAAGTTTATTTAAATAGCAAATAAGCTTTTATTTTTTACATTATTAAGTTTTTATTGTATACCTCGGTTCTATTTGTTAAAGGGCGGTTAGCTCAGTTGGTAGAGCATCTCGTTTACACCGAGAGGGTCATAGGTTCGAGTCCTTTACCGCCCACCAAGTAAAAATGGGGGTGTAGCTCAGTTGGTTAGAGCGCCTGCCTGTCACGCAGGAGGTCGTGGGTTCGAGCCCCATCACTCCCGCCATTTTTCTTGGTATTACAAAGAGTTTTCAACATAATGTGGCCAAGTTACCATATGTTAAAGTAAGTAAAGTTTATTATATAATATAGAAAAAAAGATAATAAGTAATTAAGGGTAAACATGATTTATAATTTTTTATCAGACTATTTTTCAATAATTTTATTTTTATTTATTGCAATAGTTCTTAGCTTTGGTTTTGTGTTGGCAAACTTTTTTGCAGCACCGAGTAACCCTGATCCAGAAAAATTATCAGCTTATGAATGTGGTTTTGAAGCATTTGATGACTCGAGAATGGAATTTGATGTTCGTTTTTATCTTGTTGCAATTCTATTTATTATTTTTGATTTAGAAATTGCTTTCTTATTTCCCTGGGCAATCTCATTAGGAAATATTGGTGCACTAGGATTTTGGTCAATGATGCTATTTTTGTCTGTACTTACCATAGGGTTTATTTACGAATGGAAAAAAGGAGCTTTAGAATGGGAATAAAATTAGAGACCTTTACAGATAAAGAAAAAAAAATTCCTGAAGAGTTTAAAGAACTTGCAAAAAATTTTAGTGAAAAAGGTTTCATAACTACTTCAACAGATAATCTTATTAATTGGGCAAGAACAGGATCCTTACACTGGATGACTTTTGGTTTGGCATGTTGCGCTGTCGAAATGATGCAAGCATCAATGCCAAGGTATGATCTTGAAAGATTTGGTGCTGCACCTCGAGCTTCACCAAGACAATCAGATGTTATGATAGTTGCAGGTACTTTGACTAACAAAATGGCGCCAGCACTTAGAAAAGTTTATGACCAAATGCCTGAGCCAAGATACGTGATATCTATGGGTAGTTGTGCAAATGGCGGTGGTTATTATCACTACTCTTATTCCGTCGTAAGAGGATGTGATAAAATTGTACCTGTAGATATTTATGTGCCAGGGTGCCCCCCTTCAGCTGAAGCACTACTGTATGGAGTTCTACAACTTCAAAAAAAAATAAGAAGAGAAGGTTCAATAAATAGATAATTTTTTATGGACCTAAAAATAAACGAACTTGAAAAATTAGTAAACTCCGAACTAACTAGTAAAATTAAAAAAACTACTATTGCCTTCAATGAATTGCTAGTTAGCACTAACGAAGAAGAAATAATTGATGTAATACTTTTTTTAAAGACCCACGATAAACTTAAGTTTAGACAATTAATTGATATAGCTGGAGTTGATTACCCAGAAGAAGAGAAAAGATTCAGTTTAGTCTATCTTTTACTATCTCATGAAAAAAATATAAGAATTAAAGTGTCAATAAATTTTGAAATAGAAAAAAAAATTCCCACCCTTACAAAAATTTATCCCTCAGCTAATTGGATGGAAAGAGAAGTATTTGACATGTATGGCATAGAGTTTACAGACCATCCTGATCTTAGAAGAATATTAACTGATTATAATTTCGAAGGCCATCCATTAAGAAAAGATTTTCCCTTAACAGGATTTAATGAAGTTAGGTATAGCGAAAAAGAAAAAAAAGTTATTTACGAGCCTGTTAAGCTTGAACAAAATTATAGAGATTTTGATTTCGAAAGCCCTTGGGAAGGAACTAAATATATTAAGGAAATAAAAAAAAACACTGATGATAAAAAAAAATAAATCTCTAACATTAAATTTTGGACCACAACACCCAGCAGCACACGGTGTTTTAAGGCTTATTCTCGAACTAGACGGGGAAGTTGTAGAAAAAGCGGATCCACATATTGGCTTACTTCATCGCGGAACTGAAAAATTGATTGAAAATAAAACTTATATGCAGGCTTTACCTTATTTTGATCGGCTTGACTATGTTGCACCTATGAACCAAGAACATGCATTTACACTATCAATTGAAAAGTTATTGAATATTTCAGTTCCTGTTAGAGCTCAATATATAAGAGTAATTTTTTGTGAAATTGGAAGAATTTTAAGTCATATTCTTAATGTCACTACCCAAGCATTAGATGTGGGTGCTTTAACTCCTTCTCTTTGGGGCTTTGAAGAAAGAGAGACACTAATGACATTTTATGAAAGGGCATCTGGATCAAGATTACACGCTAATTATTTTAGAACAGGAGGTGTGCACCAAGATATCCCACAAAAATTAGTAGATGATATAGGCAGTTTTTGTAAAACATTTCCAACCATAATTGATGACCTAGAAAATCTCCTAACCGACAATAGAATTTTTAAGCAAAGAAATGTTGAAATAGGAATTGTCACCAAACAAGAAGCATTAGACCATAGTTTCTCTGGAGTTATGTTAAGAGGATCTGGTGTTGCTTGGGATTTAAGAAAGTCACAACCATACGAATGTTATGAAAATTTAGATTTTAAAATACCTATTGGAAAAAATGGTGACTGCTTCGATAGATATTTATGCAGAATTGAAGAAATGAGAGAAAGTGTTAAAATTATAGAACAATGCATAATCAAAATGCCAAAGGGTATAATTAAATCTACTGATGGAAAAATTTCACCACCCGATAGACAAAACTTGAAAGACTCAATGGAAGCATTAATTCATCATTTTAAATTATTTACTGAAGGATACAGAGTCCCTGCAGGAAATGTTTATACAGCGGTAGAAGCACCAAAAGGTGAATTCGGTGTCTATTTAATATCAGATGGCAGCAACAAACCTTATCGTTGTAAAATTAGAGCCCCTGGATTTTCCCACTTGCAAGCGATGGACTACTTAATTAGAGGACATATGTTAGCTGATGTTCCAGCTGTTTTAGGTTCGTTAGATATAGTCTTCGGTGAGGTGGATCGATGAGTTTAAAAAAAATACATGATCAACAGCCCGAATCTTTTGAATTTACAGAAAAAAATAAGGATACTATTATAAAAATTTTAAAAAAATATCCTGAAAAAAGAAAAAAAAGTGCTGTTATGCCATTTTTATATTTAGCACAAAAGCAAAATGAAAACTGGATTACTCTTGCTGCAATGAAATATATAGCCAAATATTTAGAGATGCCTTACATAAAAGTATATGAAGTTGCTACTTTTTATACAATGTATAACCTAGCGCCTGTAGGAAAATATTTTGTACAAGTTTGTACTACAAGCCCTTGTCTAATCAGAGGTGCAGATAAATTAGTAAAAGTTTGCAAAGAAAAAATATCTAAAGAAGAAAGTACGCTGTCAGAAAATAAATTATGTTCATGGCTTGAAGTCGAGTGCTTAGGTGCCTGCGTAAACGCTCCAATGATGCAAATTAATGATGACTATTATGAAGATTTAGACGAAAAAAATACAATTGAGATTATAGAATCCCTACTTGCAGACAAACCTATCAAATCAAAATCTTTTAGAAATAGAGTTAGTTCTGCACCTGAAAAGGATAGACCAATTTTAAATGGTGGTAAAAATGCTTAAAGAAGAAAACAGAATATTTAAAAATCTTTATAATTCTCATGGTTGGGAAATTGACAAAGCTATTAAGAGAGAAGATTGGAGTAACACTAAAGAAATTATCTCTAAAGGCCGTGAGTGGATTATAAATGAAGTTAAAGCCTCAGAACTAAGAGGAAGAGGAGGAGCTGGTTTTTCAACTGGTCTTAAATGGTCTTTTGCTCCGAAAGAAATTGGGTCTAGACCTCATTATTTAGTTATTAACGCAGATGAATCAGAGCCTGGAACTTGCAAAGATAGGGATATAATTAGATTTGAACCTCAGAAATTAATCGAAGGATGTTTGATAGCAGGCTATGCTGTTAATGCTCACGTATGTTATATTTATATTAGAGGTGAATATTTCAACGAGGGTAACAGACTACAAGAAGCAATTGATCAAGCTTATAAAAAAAATTTATTAGGAAAAAATGCTTGCGGAAGTGGATGGGACTTTGACATTCATATTCATTTTGGAGCTGGTGCATATATTTGCGGTGAAGAAACAGCTTTATTAGAAAGTTTAGAGGGAAACAAAGGTCAGCCCAGACTTAAACCTCCATTCCCTGCACTTGTAGGATTATACGGCTGTCCTACAATAGTTAATAACGTTGAAACAATAGCTGTTGTACCTACGATATTAAGAAAAGGTGGCAAGTGGTTTGCTTCATTAGGAAAACCAAAAAATACCGGAACTAAAATTTTTTGTATTTCAGGAAATGTAAATCATCCTTGTAATGTCGAAGAAGAGATGGGCATACCTTTAAAAGATTTAATAGAAAAATACGCAGGTGGTGTAATTGGTGGTTGGGATAATTTACAAGCTGTAATTCCAGGCGGATCTTCGATGCCTTTATTGCCAAAAAAAATCTGCGATATTATCACTATGGATTTTGATTCGCTGATAGCTAATAAAAGCGGACTAGGAACTGCAGGCATAGTCGTCATTAACAAAGACCAAGATATTGTTAAATGTATGGCTAGAATAGCTAGATTCTACAAACATGAAAGCTGCGGTCAGTGCACTCCTTGCAGAGAAGGAACAGGCTGGATGTGGAGAATTTTAGAAAGAGCTGGAAGAGGCGAAGCAACATATGCCGATATAAACTTACTTGATGACGTGACTAATCAAATCGAAGGGCATACTATTTGTGCATTCGGAGAAGGCTCATCTTGGCCAGTCCAAGGTTTGTTAAGACATTTCAGAAAAGAAATTGAAAAAAAATGTATAGGTGAGCCAACCTTCAAAGAGAAAAATAAAAACCCTTATTTAATAGACCAACATCTCTTAGAAAGTGAAAATGCCTAAAATAAATATTAACGGAAAAGAAATAGAATTTGAAAAAGGAATGACTGTATTGCAAGCATGTGAACTTGCTGATGTAGAAATTCCAAGATTCTGTTATCACGAAAAGCTATCAATCGCAGGAAACTGCAGAATGTGCTTAGTTGAAATGGAAAGATCACCAAAACCAATAGCCTCATGCGCAATGCCAGCAGCAGAAGGCATGAACATAAAAACAAATACAGAATTTGTTAAAAAAGCACGTAAAGGCATGATGGAATTTTTATTGGCAAATCACCCACTTGATTGTCCAGTTTGTGATCAAGGAGGTGAATGTGATTTACAAGATCAATCTTTATTTTATGGTTTTGATAAATCAAGATTTTCTGAAAACAAAAGAGCTGTGAAAGATAAGTACATGGGTCCTTTGATAAAAACACAAATGACAAGATGTATACACTGTACAAGGTGCATTCGATTTGCCGAAGAAGTTGCGGGTGTCCCAGAAATTGGAGCTATCGGTAGAGGAGAAAATATGGAAATCACAACTTATTTAGAACAATCAATGTCATCAGAACTATCAGCAAACGTTATCGACTTATGTCCTGTTGGAGCACTTACATCTAAACCATATGCTTTTGAGGCAAGGCCTTGGGAGTTAAAAAAAACAGAAAGTATAGATGTAATGGATGCTGTTGGATCAAATATTAGAATAGACACTTATGGATGGGAAGTTAAGAGAATTTTACCAAGATTAAATAATGAAATTAATGAAGAATGGATTTCAGATAAAACGAGATATGCTTGTGATGGGCTATTAAAACAACGATTAGATGTTCCTTATATAAAAAAAAATAACAAATTAGTAAAATCTACCTGGGATGATGCAATCGAACTAATATCAAATAAAATAAAGTCTATCAAACCAGAACAAATTGCAGGTCATGTAGGTGACATGGTTTCTATTGAAACAATTTTTTCATTTAAACATTTATTAAACAAAATTGGTTCCAGTAATTTTGACTTTAGAGAAAAGAAAATCTACATAGATCCAACAGACAAAACAAACTACATATTTAATTCGTCAATTCAAGGCATAGAAGAAAGTGATCTTATTTTACTAATTGGTACAAATCCAAGACATGAAGCAACAATGGTCAACGCAAGAATAAGAAAAGCTTTCGTAAAAAACAAAATACCAATTTATTCTATCGGAGATGCCGGTAATTTAACTTATGATTATACTTTACTGGGTAACGACATTAAAGAAATAAAAAATATTTTTGATGAAAAAAGTGAAATAAATAAAAAATTAAAAAACTCTAAAAAACCAATTTTTATTATAGGTGAATCAGTTTTAGAACTTAAGAATTCAAAATATGTTTTAGAAAAAACAAAAGACTTTTTAATAGAAAATAATTTTATTAATGATACTTGGAACGCTTTTAATATATTATCACAAAATGCCTCTACGGTTGGAGCGCTTGACTTAAGTTTCTACAATATAGATAAAAAAAATAATTTTATATTTTTTAATAAACTTGAAAATAAAGAATTTAAGTTATTATACTTGGTTGGTTCTGATAATCTTGAAATTAAAAAAAGTGATGAGTTTATTATCTATCAAGGGTCACACGGAGACAAAAATGCATCAATAGCTGATGTTATTTTACCTAGTGCTGCCTACACAGAACAAAACGGATTATTCGAGAATCTCGAAGGAAGAATTCAAGAGTGTAGAAAAGCCTCATATCCAACAAATGAAGCTTTAGAAGACTGGAAAATTTTTAACTTAATTAATTTTAAACTCAATGATTCAAGTTTATTTTCTGATTTTTCATCTATTAGAAAGCTATCTCTTGAAGAAATTCCAAATTTTTCAGAAATAGGTCTGCTGCCAAAGAAAAATAAGCCAGCCAAGACAAATACTCTACTGGAATCAGTAAGCGAAAAAATAAACATCAAAAATATTGATTATTATTTTAGCAACTCAATCACAAGAGCATCGAAGACTATGAGTGACTGTAGAAATATTTCTAACGATAATAAAAAAAATGGAACTAATAGTTAGATGGAATATTTAAATATATTATTAAATGAACTTTATAAGATTGCTTTTGTTTTAATTCCAGTTCTTGTTTCTGTTGCTTTAATAGTTTGGGTAGACAGAAGGATATGGGGTGCTGTTCAGAAAAGAAAAGGACCCAATGTAGTTGGCCCTTTTGGATTACTACAAACTGTTGCTGATGCATTAAAATATGTTTTTAAAGAAATTATTATCCCAGCTAGTTCAAACAAAGTAATATTTGTGTTAGCTCCTATTGTTACAATGACTTTAGCGTTAGTAGCATGGGCAGTTATTCCTTTTAGTGACGAACTAGTGCTAGCTGACATTAACGTAGGCATACTTTACCTTTTTGCAGTTTCCTCTTTGGGAGTTTACGGAATCATAATGGGAGGATGGGCATCAAATTCTAAATACCCCTTCCTTGGCGCAATTAGATCTGCTGCCCAAATGGTATCGTACGAGGTTTCAATTGGAATAATTATAATTAACGTTCTTCTATGTGTTGGTTCGTTAAATTTAACAGACATAGTTAATGCACAACAAAATTTATGGTTTGTAATTCCTTTATTTCCTATGTTTGTAGTTTTTTTTATTTCCGCATTAGCAGAAACAAACAGACCTCCATTTGACTTACCAGAAGCTGAAGCAGAATTAGTTTCGGGCTATCAAACTGAATATTCTGGCATGATGTACGCGATGTTTTGGCTAGGTGAATATGCCAACATTTTACTTATGTGCGCCATGGGTGCCATCTTATTTTTAGGTGGTTGGTTACCTCCATTTGACATTTTTCCTTTTAACGCAATACCCTCGCCACTATGGATGATTTTAAAAATATTATTCATGTTTTTTTTATTTGCATTAGTTAAAGCAAT
>Ga0307986_10003482_pt1 | contig 10937 bp, 8 predicted proteins | sample EllFjometageno82_FD_203170 | JGI IMG/M metagenome (GOLD analysis project Ga0307986, IMG submission 203170) | Marine microbial communities from Ellis Fjord, Antarctic Ocean - #82 | ecosystem: Environmental > Aquatic > Marine > Unclassified | place: Southern Ocean | collected 2014-10-09
GTCCCTGCCAAGAATGATACTCCCCCAGTTGACTCTACCGCAATATCCGCACCGGCTTCGGCTGTATCCACGCCTGCATCGACCCCTATGTCCGCCTCATCTGGATTAAAATCCGTCATTTCAGTTCCTGTGGGCTCGCCACCTTCACCACCTTCTTCACCTTCACCTTCGTCGCCTCTATATTTTTGTTTCAGAATATCACCTTTGGTTATTAATCGACCGATTCCCTCCCGCAGCCCATTCATAGAGTCGTAAGGGTGCCTCACGAGGTTATAAACAAGATGGAGGGCTTTATAAAAATAAAACCCTTCTACTATCTGTTTTGTGTGTGGGTCTATGAAAGGGTCCGGTGACGGTTGTTGATCAGGTATGTTAAATTGATTTCCGGTTATTATATTTGTAATCTCATAATTGTAATTACCGATTTTTAATACTTGCCCTATCAAATGTCTGGCACTCGGATTATTAGAAAACGCCCCTCTTCTAGCACACGAAACTCCACCTAATTTGGAATTACATGTTCGTCCAGACGTATATTTAGAAGATTCAAGTTTAGATAATATGTCAAATTCTTTTTTAATGCCTAATATATTTGAAGGAGCGAGAGGAGCATTTATAGCTACTCTTTTTTGATTTTTACGATTGTTGCCTACTGCGATAGCCGATGCTTCGGCACTTACTATGGCCTGCTTACCAGCTTGCGCGGCGCCTACAACTCCGGTGACACCTTTTATAACATCGAACGCTTCAATATTTTTTCTACAGAAACATACCTTGTAAATTATATATATTAATGACAGTATAGCCAATATTTTTAGTATATTTTCTAATAGCATATCTACTTATAATAAATATTAAAAAATTAATTTATTTTAATACTAGGTTTATTCTTTTTTTGAATAACTTGTTGAAAAAAAATTAGTTTTAGATTATTTAGTATTTTAGTTCGAGTACACTTGTCTTCTAGAACTTAGTTCGAGTAAGCGAGGCCACCCATACCCGACATAATGCGGAGGACATTGTAGTTGACAGCGTATATGTTTTCAATAGTTCCTGAAGCACTTAAGTCTAATTTAGCATTATCAATTCTTGAGAAATTGCAGGTGCCCGATGGCTGGTGTTCTTCCGGGTTGAGAGCAAATGAATAGCAATTAATATCTCTGTAAAGAGATGAGCATCTGGATCTAGGATTCTGGGTTCTACCTACAATGTGGACAGTCATACCATCATTTGCTGAGAGATTTGAAAAAAGATTGACTGATCCGATATCTGTGACAAATGTACATACTGGGGCAAGGGCGTCGCTTACCGCCGCAATCTGTACAATATGGGTGATAATTTCTGCAGCAGCAAAATCATTAGATGTATTTTGGCCACCGACGGAAATCTGTAATACATCTCCAACACGGATAGCAGAAGCGGTAGGTGCCGCGCCATCAACAGCACCCGCGGCAGCGGCCTGGTTGGCGGCGAATGTTAACGAGCCCTCTAATAATTTTGCTTTCGTATTAGCTGGAGTAGAGTGGTGGGCAACGATGCCAGTGTCAATTGGTGCTATCATTACAGGGTCTTCCGTCTCCTTTATATTAAAACCAGGGACACTAGTGTGATGGTCCAATGGTTGACGAAGCTGGAAGTATTCACGATCTTGTTCCGTAAAACGATCATGACCATTTAATTTAAGTTTGGTCTTCTGGGAAATAACAGTTGCGGCCTCAAGCTTGCCATAGGACGATTCCGTAGTCCAGATGAGTTCTTTAATTGGATGATTGAAGTTAAGCTTGTAAGAACTAGCGGCCGTTCCTTCATTCTGTTTCTGTAATTGTTCAATAAGATATTCATGTGAAACTTGTGCAAAACGACGTCTTTCATCAGTGTCAAGGTAAATATAATCACACCATACTTCAACGGTAGGGGTTGAAGCAGTGTGATTGCGACCAACACCAGTACCATCAGTGGCAATGGCGCTACCCCATGTAAACTTAAGTTTGACTTCATGATACTGAAGGGCAATTAATGGTAAGGCGAGGCCGGGGTTACGACAGAACCAAAAGTTAAGCGGAATCATAATAGACTGTTGTACAGTATTTGGATTGTATGCCACAAGCGTCGTACCATCCGCCGCTGGAACTAACTTGTTAGTGAATCCTCCGGTTAAATACTTGTATCCAGCGGCTCTTGATACGGGTGTTGTTAATTCAGCCCAAATTTGATTCCATTCTTCATAGTGTTTATCAATTCTTTGACCACCTATCTCAATCTCAACCTCTTTAATTAATTTATCACCACTAATACCATTCGATGTATCTTGATCACATCTAACATAGATCTTGTGAACTAAATCACCATTTCGAGAAATAGTGACAGATCCTGATGAAGATGCACCAGCAAGTTTTCTCGTGCCATTAACGGTCTGCTCAACCGATTCCATCGCGAAGTTTGTGTGTCTGCGGTAGACAACCTTGAAGAAAGTGATCTGTGGGTTACCAGTAAGGTAAATATCCTGAGCGCCATAAGCTACTAGTTGCATTAATCCTCCGCCCATTTTTTATAATATAGCAAGAAAAAATTTCTGTGTTTTTTCCTTTCAAAAATAATTTAATATTAGATATTTTGTTTAGTTTTTTTAGTTCGAGTAAGCGAGACACTATTGACTACTCTAACTTAGTTCGAGTAAGCGAGGCCACCCATGCCCGACATAATGCGGAGGACATTGTAGTTGACAGCGTAGATGTTAAATGCGACGCCATTGGTCGTACTAAACTTAAGTCTTGCGTTATCAATTCTTGAGAAATTGCAGGTTCCAGACGGTTGGTGTTCTTCTGGTTTGAGGGCGAAGGAGTAGCAATTGATCTTGTCGGTAAGTTGGGAGCAACGGGATAGAGGGTCCTGGAGACGGGCGATAATAGTTATGCTAATCTTGTCCGTATTGGCCGGTACTACCATTACCGGACTCACAGTAACAACCCCCGCACTGGTGGTCGAAACAGCAGCCGTTAACGCAGTAATTTGATGTTGCGATGCTGACGCCGGATCGGCAGCATCACCAGCAACATCATACAATATTATATCACCTACTTTCCAAAGATCGTTAAATGCTGTAGTTTCGACACCGGTGGGCGACACGTCGTTTGAGAATGAAGCTCCTCCGACCGCAATGAGAAGGGCTGTATTCCCCACGGCGGTCGTGGCGTGTGTGGTTGCTCCAGAATCAACTGGGAGTGATAACATAACAGGGCGATCAGCCATAGGGATATTAGCACCTGGGACAGCAGTGTGGCAGTCGATTGGTTGACGAAGTTGGAAATATTCTTCTTCTTGAGCAGCAAAGCGATCGTGTCCATTTAATATGAGTTTGGCATCGGCGTACACGTTGGTCGCTGCAGATGTCCAGATTATTTCTTTAACTGGGTGGTTAAAGTTTAATTTTGTTTCTGTTGCGGTGGTCGAACTTTGTGTTTCTTTCTGTAGCTGTTCAATAAGGTATTCGTGCGAAACCTGGGCAAATCTGCGTCTTTCGTCGGTGTCTAAGTAGATGTAATCTGCCCATAATTTAACACCAGCGGTGCCAACCGCCGTGCCTAGGACCATCTTGACCTTTACTTCGTGATATTGAAGAGCAATTAGTGGTAATGCAAGACCAGGATTACGGCAGAACCAGAAGTTTAATGGAATTTGAACCATTTTAACACCAGCAGTACCTGTTTTATTTAAACCGTGCGATAGAGCGCCAGTCATATTTTTGAATGCAAGTGCCTTTGAGTCAGGTGTTGTTAATTCAGCCCAAATTTGGTTCCATTCTTTATAGTGTTTATCAATTTTCTGTCCTCCAATTTCTAATTCAACTTCGCTAATAATATCGTCGCCATTTATAATAGCGAGGGTTGAAGAATTAACATAGAGTTTTCCTACTAAATCACCATTACGTGAAATTGTTGCGGTCACAGTTGCACCATCTGCGGGGGTACCATTGAGGGTCTGCTGAATCGCTTCCATCGCGAAGTTAGTGTGTCTTCTGTAGACAACCTTGAAAAAGGTTATCTGTGGGTTACCTGTAAGGTAAATATCCTGTGCGCCATAAGCTACTAATTGCATTAATCCTCCTCCCATTTTTTTATACTATATAGCAAGAAAAAAATTTTGAAATTTTAACCTTTAAAAAATAAATTAATACTAGACTTATGTAAATTATTTAAAAATGAAATATCTATGGATAGTATAAAAAAATAGAAGAATCTACACCTACCCGTTGCTGCCGCCGAAAGTCTTCAAAATGTTACCGAAAATGTTGCTGCTATAGAATCTGATGAAGAGTCTGTTACAGAACCGGTTGCTGAAGAAGTTAAATCATCTAATAATGATTTAGAAGAAAGAGTTAAAGTATTAGAAGAAAAACTTGAAAAGATGTTTAATGAATTATATAGAAAATTCATAAATAAACAACTTAACTTTAATTAGAGTAAGCAAGACCACCCATACCCGACATGATGCGAAGGACATTGTAATTAACTGCAAAAACACGATCCGCAGTGCACCCTGTGGTGCATACGAACTGGGCATTATCAATTCTGGAAAAATTACACGTTCCGGATGGCTGATGTTCTTCGGGTTTGAGGCAAAATGAATACACACCAATCCCATCACACATATTACCAGCCTTGTCCGCAACTGCTGTCAAACCACCGGGGCCGGTGTGGTAGGCTAGTACCTGAGCTCTTGAGAAATATCTGAAATCACGTGCAGCAAAACGGTCGTGTCCATTTAGTTTAAGCTGATAGGTTCCTCTCGCACCCACGGCGCCGGCGGCGGCACCGGTTGTGGCCACGAGACCGATGGTTGATTTTACACACCATATTAGTTCCTTAACCGGGTGATTAAAGGTCAAATCGCTACTGCCTGCTCCCGCAGTAGTACTCTGAACTTGAACTTGTTCGATCAAATATTCGTGGGAAACCTGCGCAAATCTACGCCGTTCGTCTGTATCTAGGTAGATATAGTCACACCATAATTTATTAGATGTAACGGCTGCTTGATCAACTAAGGCCCAATTATGCTCAAGTATTACCTTAACCTCGTGATATTGAAGGGCGATCAGGGGTAATGCTAGACCCGGGTTACGACAGAACCAGAACTGAAGTGGCACATAGAAAGTTTGTGCGTTGTTGGCGGCTAGTATTCCGCCCATACCAGTAGCTTGTTGATAAGGCGTGCATCCCACCGCTACGCCGTCGGCGGTAGTAGTGCCGACTTGGGCACTCGGGTTTGGTTCAGTCAAATGGGCCCATACATTCATCCATTGTCCCGATTGTTTATCAATCTTCTGACCACCAATCTCAATTTCAATATCGGTTATTCCAGCAGCCATGGGATTAACTGGCGTCTGGTCCATCCCAGCGCAATCTACCTCTAAATACATTCTGTTAACTAAATCACCATTACGGGAAATAGTGGCAGTGCAACGACCAGCGGCAGGCCCAACTTCTCCTCCGTTCCATGTCTGTTCAATCGCTTCCATCGCGAAGTTGGTGTGTCTTCTGTAGACAACCTTGAAAAAGGTTATCTGTGGGTTACCCGTAAGGTAAATATCCTGTGCGCCATAAGCTACTAATTGCATTAATCCTCCTCCCATTTTTTTTTATACTATATAGCAAGAAAATAATTTCTGATTTTTTCCTTTTAAAAAATAATTTAATTCTAGAAATAGAATCTTTAATTATGTTAGTTGGATTACACTTGTCTACTCTAACTTTAATTGGAGTAAGCAAGGCCACCCATACCCGACATGATACGAAGGACATTGTAGTTAACGGCGTAGACATAAATACCACCTGAACCTTCGGCGGTTAAGGCCTTACTACTTTCATAAGTTAATGTTACTGCTGTAAGCGCTTGTGTTACAGTTGCAGATGCATCTTGCACAGCTTGAGCAGGATAAGTTAATTCAGCATTATCAATTCTTGAAAAATTACAGGTACCACTTGGTTGATGTTCTTCAGGTTTAAGGGCGAATGAATAAACAGCAATAGAATCTCTTTGAGTAACTCCACCAAAACCAGAGTGATGATCATGTACTTGTGTACGTGTAAAATATTTGGTATTTCTTGCCGAAAAACGATCGTGACCATTTAATTTTAATTGGTAATCTCCATCAGCCAGTGTTGCAGGAGAGGCAGGTCCACCACATACACCATCCGGTGTGCTCAGACTACCTACTTGAGGTCTTCCAGTCCATATTAGTTCTTTAACTGGGTGGTTGAAATTCAGACTTACAGAAGTAGCTGTCGCAGATGATTCTTCTTGTATTTGTAATTGTTCAATTAAGTATTCGTGACTGACTTGAGCAAATCTTCTACGTTCATCAGTATCGAGGTAAATATAATCAGCATATAATTTAAAATTACTGAATGATGCTGAAGTAGCACCTGTTGCTTCAAAACAATCAGTTAATGCACACAGTGTTAATTTAATTTTAACTTCATGATATTGAAGGGCAATTAATGGTAATGCTAATCCAGGATTTCTACAGAACCAAAATTGTAATGGGACAGTGGCAAAATTTACATCGGATCCTCCATCTAATGCAGTGCCAGCATGATCAACTCCCATATGATTGTATGACATCATTTGATATAGAGTAGCACCACCAGAAGGTTCATCACCATCACCTGCTGTATTAACAGCAGCTTTAATCCCTGTTGGATTTACTTCGGTTAATTCATTCCATACGGTTAACCAATGTCCATAATGTTTATCGATTTGTTGACCACCAATTTCACATTCCATTTCTTTTAATAAAGAATGGCCAATATTAGCACCTTGAACACCAACATCTCCACCATTCAATATTTCAGAAATATTCATCTGAACATGTAAACCTGAAACAAGATCACCATTACGACTAATTGTCGATGTTACAGAACTGTTAAAGTCCACGGATCCATTGAGGGTCTGTTCAATCGCTTCCATCGCGAAGTTGGTGTGTCTTCTGTAGACAACCTTGAAAAAGGTTATCTGCGGGTTACCTGTAAGGTAAATATCCTGTGCGCCATAAGCTACTAATTGCATTAATCCTCCTCCCATTTTTTTATACTATATAGCAAGAAAAAAATATTGAAAAAAATATTGAAAAAAATATTGAAAAAAACGTTTAATTTATTTTATATTAATTTATTTCTTAAATCATCCCATTCAAGTTTACTTATATATTCTTTTCTATCAACTTTATTTGGTCTACTAAAGGTACACGTGTTATCTATAGTATTAACAAATATAGACTGTCTAAGCCCTGGATGCAGGCGGTGCTGTACACAAATCCGTCCCGGGACTATTTTTTCAATCCACTTTTCTTCAACAACTGGTTCAGTAACAACTGGTTCAGTAACAACTGGTTCAGTAACAACTGGTTCAGTAACAACTGGTTCAGTAACAACTGGTTCAACAACTGGTTCAGCAACTGGTTCAGCAACTGGTTCAGCAACAGGTTCAGCAACAGGTTCAGCAACAGGTTCAACAACAACTGGTTCCTCGGTAACAACTGGTTCCTCGGTAACAACTGGTTCCTCGGTAACAACTGGTTCAGCAACAGGTTCTATTGCAGCAACGTTTTCACTAACAATTCCTTGTTCTTCTACATTTTTTAGACTTTCAGTTGGAGCAACGGACGTATTAGTTGTTTTCTTTTTTTTCTTAGGCATTTTTATAATAATAAAGAATATTTTAAATCTATAAAATATTTTAAATCTAATCTATAATTAAGTTATGAGTAAATACAGCTGTGTATATTACAAAATCCTAGAAGCTATGGATGAAGGAAATGATGAACACGTTGGATTGTATCTTAAAGACTACCAGTTTAGTTTTATTCTTAAATATGACAAAATATACAATACAATATCTGATAGTAATCAGGAAAAAGTAGATATTTACAATCAATTAAGTAAACTATTACTACATTCATGCAAAAAAAAGAAAGTAGAATACATAATTGGCGTTCTCTATCTTATTGACAGATTAAGATACAAGTATGACGATAGAAATTTTATTCTATATATTGAAAACTTATATGACTGTATGAAAGCCCTTGTAAATACACAGAAATATAGTGTTGACAAAGATAAAATTCTTAATTGTATGAAACTATTTTTCTGTTATAATAAAAAATATAGTGAAATTAAAGAACTCCATAAAGCTAGTAGAAAATTAACTGTGTTTGAATCTAAGTTTTGGAAATCCTATATCGATAGATTTGGCGATGACTACTATAAAAATAATATAGACATTAGTAACTTTTTTCAAAGTATCAGAAGAACAATGACACACTATAATCCAAATAATATTCTAGCCTCTATGTTTAAAGATCTCAACTTTGGCGATGTCAAGTATGTTTATATGAATCAATTAAAAGAAGACCTAAAACTACTAATAAAAGAAGATTTAATAAATTCGTTTAAATTCTACAGTATTGTTTATCCAAAAGAAATCTATGAAACAGAAGGTCTTATTTCTAGACAGAAATACATATTCTTCTTTAAAAAATATTATTATGAAGAGATGAAATTAATAGTTAAAATTCTTAGAATAATTAATAATAGCAAAGTGTTTGATTTAAATACTAAGCTAACCCAGGCTATTAATGAATACTTAAAATACAGAAAAATCTACACAGAGGACGACAAGGATTTCTTAGGATATGAAACAAGAGAAAGTTTAATACTTAATATTATTAATAGTTTAGACAAAGACTTTTTCTTATATTATTATAAATTAATACAAGAACAACCCATTATAAGTAGTAAATTAGGTGGTTCTAGAAAAACTAGAAAGAAAAGTAAAACTAGAAAAAAACAGAGAAAATCTAGAAAGAAAAGTAAATCTAGAAAGTATTCTAAGAACAAGTTGAAGGTAGGCCGTTATTAAATTCTCCCTTAAACAGAGGATTATTGTGTTCATCATAAATAGTCCCGAAGCCGTGGAATAAGTTTTTTTTAAATTCTCCGATGTATTTACCATCTGAAAACTCGTATGTATCATTGTAATTCGCCATATTAATCATTTGTAAAGGCTTATCACAATAAGAACTATTGCGTTCAAATCTAGATACCTTACTTTCTATAATGCTTCCTAGGCCCATGCTAAGACCACCGACTAGCAGTTTAGCAGCTGTAACAACTGGTCCCGCCACTGTATAAAGCGTCAAGGCGCCGCCAGTTGCTAATGTATTTTTAATAAATCCTACATTTCTATTGTATTTGTCCTTTTCTTTATCGCAAGCAATACGAAATTCTATTTGTTTCTTATCCATATTACTCGGAAAAACCCCGTGTTCTATAATACTATTCTTTACTCGTTTAGCTATTAAGCAAACCCGGGAGCGTCTGTTCATAAAATCAATAAAGATTGGTTTAGACGTTTCTTTAACAACTGTAAGAATTTCTTGCCACAGCGTTGTGTCCCAATCTTTCGTCTCAGGTGATTCGGCCACGCCAAATTTAGCATTATTCACAATACTAGTAATTTTGTATTTTCTAGTTTCAAGAGACTTTTTGTTCCCGTTAATATTATACTTTGTAAACACAAACAAGGTATTCTTAAAGATATTTTCAGACAGCTCATTTTTAATTATATCTAGCATATCATTATTGTCTTTTGTCCATCTCGCTTCGGATGAATCGAAACAGATTAAGATTAGGTGTGCTTTCTTTACTGTATCAGCAATGCGATGAATATACTCTTTTGGTTCGCCTCTATCATCATATAGGCCCATAGTATCCCAGATATTAATAGTATTGTTTCCTTCGTATTTAGTGTATTTTTCTACATTCATTGTCGTAGCCTCGTCGTGACCAACAGTTGCAATCTGTTTCCCAAACAGAGAATTTATAAGAGAACTTTTACCTACGCCGGTTTTACCTATAATAACAACAGTATATTCGTTCGCCGTAACAAGGTAACTAATCAATAGGAATAGTAGAGTTTTTATAAGTTTCATTTGTGTCTAAAATTTAAATTATATATCTTTTTCAATTTTATTGGTTTTATTTGAGGCCCTTGTTTTTATTAGTATAAATTAATATAAATTAATATTAATTTATACTAATAAAATGGAATCTAAACTCGCACACTTACAAAAGCAAAAGAAATATACTAAAAGTGAATTAGATAAACACAAAGATTATGTCATCGCTATACCATCTTATAAAAGAATGGAAACATTAAGAGATAAAACACTGTTATTATTACAAAAATACAAGGTTGACCCAAAAAAAATATATATATTTGTAGCCAATAAAGACGAATTAAAAAAATATAGAGCCGGATTACCAAAATACTACCGAGAAATAGTTGTAGGGAAACCGGGTATAAAGAATATTCGTAACTTTATGCCGAAGTATTTTCCGATAGGTAAAAAAATATTTTATATGGATGACGATTGTTATGGTTTATACGAGTGTGTTTTAAAACCAAAAGCAAAACTGACTAAATCTAAAAGGGCTGAATCAAACCACAGGCTTATTCCATTGAAAAATTTGGATGAATTTATTAAAACAGGGTTTCACGAGCTAGCTTTATCCAAAATGAATTTATTTGGTATCTATCCAGTTGACAATGCATTCTTTATGAAACCTACTGATAATAGAAAGAAAACCCACATTACAAATAGAATATGTTATATAATTGGTTATTGCGCCGGCACCATTAATACTCGTGTATGTGAGGTTAGAACAGTTGACGACAAAGAAGACTTTGAAAGAAGCATAAAATATTACCTTCACGACGGCGGCGTCCTTCGATACAATAATATAACAGCCAAAACTAAATGTTATAAAGAACCTGGTGGAATGCAGGAAGAGAGAACAAAAGAACGCGTAAAACGGTCCGCTGTATATCTCAGTAAAAAATACCCTGATTTAACAACTTATACGGAAAAGAAATCATGG
>Ga0307986_10003485_pt1 | contig 10929 bp, 11 predicted proteins | sample EllFjometageno82_FD_203170 | JGI IMG/M metagenome (GOLD analysis project Ga0307986, IMG submission 203170) | Marine microbial communities from Ellis Fjord, Antarctic Ocean - #82 | ecosystem: Environmental > Aquatic > Marine > Unclassified | place: Southern Ocean | collected 2014-10-09
TTTTAAAAAAACTTTCAACCGATTTAAATAAACTTTTGTACGGCTGAGAGTCTGGCAATAATAAATTTAAAATTGATGACAGAGATAATAAAGATGTAGTTTTTTTCTTATTATTAAAGTATTTTGGTGAAATAGCTTCTACTAATTCAGTTTTAAAATAACCAATCCTATTTTCTGCTTTAGAGGTATAAAATACAAAAATCTTATTAGATATTTGTAAAAAGTTTCTAATTTTTCTTGAATTTCCTCCGTATACTATACCACTGACTTTTCCATGGGTATGTGTAAATACATTAATTATATTTGCATTTTCTCTAAATTTAATTTTAGAAAGTAAAAAACCCTCGTCCTGCCAATTCATTGCTAAATTTTTAAGTCAGTTAATAGCTTTTGTGCTGCATTCTGTTGCGCATCTTTTTTGGATGTTCCAGAAGCAAAATATTTCTTAGAACTTTTTATTTGAACCTCAACTTTAAAAACAGGACTATGTTGTGGGCCTGATTGTTTATTTATTTTATAAAGAGGAAGCATTTTGTATTTTTTTAAACTGTGTTCCTGCAGTTGGGTTTTTGCATCAATTTTTGTTATTGAAGATTTATCTAAAAAGTCTCCCCATAAATTTAATATGAATTTTTCAACTATTGTTATGCCTTGATCTAGATAGATTGCACCTAATAGAGCTTCTAGACCATCACTAATAATTTTATCGTCTGATCTGCTCAAGCCTTTATATGAATTTCCTGTGATCATATATTTTTTTAATTCAATTTTTTTTGCAATTAAAAGGCAGGTTTTTTTATTAACTAAATTAGCAAATTTTTTATCGATAACACCTTCTTTTTCCTCAGGATAAATTTTGACTAAAGTTTTTGCCAGGACTAAACCAAGAACTCTATCTCCTAGAAATTCTAATTTTTCATTATTATTAGTGCTATCATGACTCTTGTGTATTAGGGATTTTTTAAGTAATTCCTGGTCTTTAAATTTGATATTAATTTTTTGTTCTAATTTTGTTGTTTGTTCTATCATTTAAGTAAATTAAAAAACCTTTCAACTCTAAGTGATTGACCCCAATTCCAAAATTTCAAAATACTGCTTGAAATAGTATCGTTAGAAAAGAAAATTATTTTAGCATTACCTACTAGATTTTCGAACGACACATAACCAACACTAGATAGATATCTGCTATCTCTCGAACAGTCACGATTATCTCCCATAAAGAAAAAGTGATTTAAAGGAACGGTGTATATGTCAGTATTTTGCATAGTTCCATATGAATTATAAACAGCAATATACTTTTTTCCATTAGGTAAGGTTTCCATGTAAGCACTCACATTAGGCGATGAATTTCCGCATCTTATCTTGTATTCTTTATTTATTTTAGTTCTAGGTATTTGAGTGTTGTTTAATAGAATTTTTCCATTCTGAAATTCAATTGTATCGCCAGGCATGCCGATTAATCTTTTAATGTAATCTGTTCTATTGTCTGCTGGAGTCTTAAAGACAACTAAATCACCATAACTTGGGTTTTTTCTAAAAAGCCTCTCTTCAAATAAAGGTGGGCTAAAAGGAAATGAGTGTTTACTGTATCCGTATGAATATTTTGAAACAAAAATTCGGTCACCAATTAGAAGTGTTGGTTCCATGGAAGAAGATGGAATATAAAAAGGCTGGAAAAATAAAGACCTTACAAGAACTGCAATAATTAAAGCATAAAAAATTGTTTTTATATTATCTACTATAGAATTAATTAATTTTTTTTTCATTATAAAGTAATAACTACCATTGCTAATGCATATTTTTTTTCATCAGACAAAGAAAGGTAAATCTTATTTTTTTTTTTAGTAAAATTTTTTACAATTAATTTAGTTTTTCCTAATAACTCAATGAATGGTGCACCATCATTATTGTTATTTATTGAAATTTCATTAAAAGAAATACCTTTTCTAATACCTACGCCTAAAGCTTTTACAAAAGCTTCTTTTGCTGCGAATCTTTTTGAATAGGAGGCAACTTTATTTAATTTTGATTCACAATATTTGATTTCTTTTGTGGAAAATATTCTATTAATAAATTTTTTATTATTATTGAGAAGTTTTTTTACTCTAGAAATATCAACTACGTCCGTTCCTATACCAAAAATACAATTCATATTATTTTAAAATTTCTTGAAATTTTTTAATTGTAGCTGGTAAACCAATATAAATAGATTCTCCTATTAAAAAATGGCCAATATTAAATTCTTTAATTTTTTTTATCTTACAGACTATTTTTGCTGATTTATAGGTTAATCCATGTCCGGCATGAACATCCAAACCGAGTTCTGCTGCATAGTTTACCGCTTTATTTAATTTAAAAAATTCTGATTTAAATGATTTATTTTGATTTATTAAATTACAAATTTTGCCAGTATGAAACTCTAGACAATCTACTCCGAGGTATTTCGAAATTTTAATATCTTTTATACTTGGTTCTATAAAAAGACTTATTCTGGAACCATTTTCTTTTAATTTAGTAATAATTTTTTTTAAAAAAAATTGTTTATAATTCAAGTTTAAGCCACCCTCTGTTGTGATTTCTTTTCTTTTTTCCGGAACAATACAAACAAATTTTGGATTATGCCTTAAAGCTATTTTTAACATTTCATTTGTAGCAGCTATCTCTAAATTCAAAGGTATTGATAATTTGGATTTAATTTCTTTTAAATCTAGATCGTTTATGTGTCTTCTATCTTCTCTTAAATGAATTGTTACAGAGTGAGCTCCACATTTCTCAGCTAAAATAGCAGCACGCAATGGGCTCGGATAATTTTCCCCTCTTGCATTTCTAACTGTTGCTACGTGATCTATATTTACACCAAGCCTTGTTTTGCTCATTTAATCTCTCTGCTACCTGGTTTTATAGTTGGTAAGGATATAAGGTTTTCTGGTAATGCATCTTCTTTATATGTTGATATATTTATTTCTATTTGTGATACAATTTTCTTTTTAATTATAGAATGTCCATTTGATCTATCGATAAGACATGCAAAACCTATAACTTCAGCTTCGGCTATTTCTACTAACTTAGAGCATTCAATACTTGATTTACCAGTAGTGATTACATCTTCTACGATTAAAACTTTTGAGTTTTTAAGTATTTTAAAATCTCTTCTTAATTTAAATTTTCCCTCAACTCGTTCTGAAAAAATTGTTTCTTTTTTGAGTAATCTGCCCATTTCATATCCTATTATAATGCCACCCATAGCTGGTGAAAGTATCAGATCAATTTCCTTTAATTCATTAGATATTTTTTCTGCAAGTGATTTACAAAAAACTGCTGATTTATCTGGTTTGCTTAAAAGTTGCGCACATTGAACATATTGAGCACTATGTAATCCAGAAGAGAGTATAAAATGACCATCCAGCAATGCATTAGTTTCTTTTAAAATTTTCAAGGATTCTTCGTATGAAAGCATTTTTTTTTTCTTTATGTCTAACGATTCTAAAATTCAAGTTTTTTTGTTTGATTTGACTTATCAAGTTTGTAAAGTTTTTTAAATCTTTTATTTGTATATCAAAGGAAAAATGAATAAATTTGCCTTTTTTCCCCAATAACTCCACATTTAAAATATTACATCTGTTTAAACCTATTAAAGTGCTAATCTCTCCTAATACACCTGGTTGATCAGGCAAGTCCATCACCAAAGTACTTTTGTATAGTTTAATTTTTTTAACTTTACTGTCTTCTGTTTTGTCTTGCCAGTACCTTCTGATAGCAGCCCTTGCCTTTCCAGTTTTCGATGAGGAAATCCAATGTAAAGATGGAGACACATTTTTAGAGTTAATTATTTCTATGGTATCACCATTATATAGAACAGATTGTAAAGCTGAGTCACGTCCATTGATCCTGCATCCAATTGCTGTATTTCCAATATTTGTGTGTACCGCATATGCAAAATCTATAGGTGTAGCATCTTTAGGTAATTTTATTACAACACCTTTAGGAGAAAAACAAAAAACATTTTCTTGAAACATTTGTAGTTTTGTAAACTCATAGTAGTGTTCAGGATTATTTCCTGTTTCCATTATTTCAACTAAATCTCTAAGCCAATCATATTCTTTCCAAGATAGATCGGAGAATTTTTCAGATGATTTATATTTCCAGTGTGAAGCTATACCCCTTTCCGCAAAGTCATGCATTTGAGAAGTTCTAATTTGTATTTCTACTCTTTGCTCCTTGGGACCTATGATAGCAGTGTGTATTGATTGATATTTATTAATTTTAGGTGTGGAAATATAATCCTTAAATTTAAATGGAATTGCTGAATATTTGCTATGAAAAATTCCAAGTGCTTTGTAACATTCACTTATATTTTCTACTATTACTCTAAATCCAATAATGTCACTTAAATGTTCAAGAGAAATTTTTTTATTTTGAATTTTTCGCCATATTGAAAATGGTGTTTTTTCTCTTCCCTCAAATGTAGCTATAACACCATTTTCTTTTAGAATGGCGATAAGGTCATCTGCGATATTTTGAAAATTATCTACTCTATTATTCTTAATAAATTTTAATCTTTCTGTTATTAAGTCTCTAGCTTCTTTATTGAGAATTGAAAAAGAAAGGTCTTCTAGTTCGTCTCGTATCAAATTCATGCCCATTCTTTCTGCTAACGGTGCATATATTTCCATAGTTTCTTTTGCTATTCTTTTTTTTTTTTCTTCAGATTTTATTGCGTCAATAGTCCTCATATTGTGTAATCGATCAGCTAATTTTACTAACAAAACACGTATATCTTTAGAGGTTGCTAAAATTAATTTTCTAAAATTTTCTGCTTGTGAATTATCTCCTGCTTTTTCTTCCAGTGCTGATATTTTTGTAACACCATCTACCAAATCAGCAACTTCTTTTCCAAATTCTTTTAAAACAACGTCGTAAGTAGTTTTTGTATCTTCAATTGTATCATGTAGTAATCCAGTTATTATAGTCGCACTATCTAATTTAAGTTCTGCTAAAATATCTGCTACAGCAACTGGGTGAACAACATAGGGGGCACCCGACATTCTTTTTTGATTTTTGTGCGCTTCTATAGCAAAGTTATAAGCTTTATTTAACGGTTGTATGGAAGAAAACTTGTTGTAAGATTTAATTTTTGAAAGCAATTGGTCGCTATTAATCATGATTCAATTGTAACATGTTCTTTTATTGTTGTAATCTCATTCCTTAATTTAAAACTAAGTTTTTTTATTAAAAAATCTATTCTTTTATTAAGCAGAGGGTGTATCCAATTTGGAGACATTTCTTTTATTGGATAAAGTACAAAATTTCTTAAATGAGCTTTGGAATGTGGTAATATAAGATTTTTAGAGTTTATTACTTTTCCATCATAATCAATTAAATCTATATCGCAGGTTCGAGGCTGATTTTTAATACCTCTTGTTCTTTGTAAATTTTTTTCAATTTTATTAAACTTTTTAATTAACATTTCAGGAGAAAAATTACATTTTATTATTAATCCAATATTTAGGAATTTAGGATTTTTTTTATTTGGGTATGATGGTGTTTCGTAAGTACTAGATTTTTTTATAATTTCTATTTTTTCTGATTTAATTAGTTCTAGAGTTTTTTTTAAATTGAAAAATCTATCACCTTTTATTGAATCTAAATTTGATCCTATGTTTAAAAGAATCATTTTTTTGAATTACTAAATATTCTGGCTTTTTCCCTGGACCAGTCTCTATTTTTCTTAACTTGTCTTTTGTCATAAAGTTTTTTCCCTTTACCAACTGCTATTTGAATTTTTACTTTTCCATTCTGGAAATATAATTTAGTTGGAACTAATGTTAGGCCATCTTGATGAATCATTCCAATTAATTTATTAATTTCTTTCCTTTTTAAAAGCAGCTTCCGATCTCCTTTTGGAATGTGATTATTATAACTAGATTGCTTATACAATGGTATGTGAGAATTAATTAAAAATATCTCTCCCCCTTTGTCGACCGCATATGAATCGGAGATGCTAGCTTGTCCATCACGAATAGATTTAATTTCAGAACCTTTTAGCGCTATGCCTACTTCAAGTAATTCTAGAAAAAAATAATTAAAACTTGCTTTCCGATTAAGACAAATTATTTTTTGCCCAGGAAATTCTTTAGGTTTCATTAAATTAGAGTTGCGTGTTCTAAAGCTTTCTTAACAGCAGATTTAGTGGGCTCAGTAATTTTAACCAATGGAAGTCTTACATCGTCAAGTGAAAGTTTTAACAAAGAAGCAGCATATTTAACAGGAGATGGATTGCTTTCAATAAAAAGAGATTTATTTAATGGTGTAAGTATTTTGTTGATTTCCTCTGCTCTTTTTTGGAGGTTAATATTATTTTTTTCTAAAGATGCATTTTGCATTTCAGAACATAATTTAGCTGCAACATTAGCTGTAACACTAATACATCCTGTTCCACCTTTTTTATTGAATTCTAGGGCATTACCATCTTCTCCAGTCAACATAATAAATTTATCACCCATTGCTTTGTATTGTTGTTCAGCTCTATTGAGATCACCAGTTGCATCTTTTACACCAACAATATTTTTTAATTCAAATAAACGTGTCATAGTTTCAACTGACATATCTATTACAGATCTTGATGGTATGTTATAAATAATAATTGGAATTCCAACATTGTCATTTATTTTTTTGTAATGTTGAAAGAGTCCTTCTTGTGTTGGTTTGTTGTAGTAAGGAGTTACTACCAATATTCCATCTGCACCAGCTTTATCCGCAAACTTAGAAAGTTCAACCGCCTCAGATGTTGAGTTAGAACCAGTTCCAGCGATGACAGGTATTTTATTTTTACACTCTTTAACCGATAAATTTATTATTTTTTTATGCTCATTATGAGAAAGGGTTGGTGACTCACCTGTTGTACCGCCAGGTACTAGTCCGTGCGTACCATTCTCTAAGTGATAATTGATTAATTTTATATAGTTACCTTCATCTAGCCTATCTTCTTTGAAAGGTGTAATTAAAGCAACAATTGATCCTTTAAACATATATTAAAATAATATAATTAATTTTTAACCATTTAAACTTTATGCTTAATCTAAAAAATAGTCTAGTAAATTTAACAATAATATCCTTTTCCTTGTTTTTTTTAACTATAGCATCATCAGATGACAATGGTTTTATTTTTCCTAAAAAAAAAATTGTCATAATAAAAGCTGATAAAAAGAAACAGGATAATATTGAAATAGTTAAAAAAAATTTTACATCAATTGATTTACCTCAAAAGAATCCATTGAGAAAGATTATTTCCCAACAAAAAAAACTGAATGGTAAAGATGTTATAAAAGTTTCTAAAGAAATAAAAAAAGAAAAAGTAACAAATACTGCTACAGCTACAAATCTTCCTAAAAAGGAACCTGTCTTTCAAGATAATACTAAAATACAAAACAATGCTAAACCTTTTTTAGAAAGTGTAACACAGAATAAAATTAAACAAATCAAAGAAAAAAATAATCAAAAAAAAATTAAGCAAACTGTAAAAAATAATAATACTTTTTTATATCCTTCGAAAAAGCCCTTAACATATACTAGTGTATCCACCAAAACTGAGATTAAATCTAAAATACTCAAAGAAAAAGATTACGTGCTAGCAAAAGATGTTTTTAACCTTATTAAAAAAAGTAAATGGAACGCAGCTTTAGAAAAAACAAAAAAAATTAAAGATAAAGAATTTAAAAACCTTGTAACATGGCTTCACCTTAAGAAAAATGGTAATCAAGCAACATTTACTGATTATAAAAATTTTATAGAAAAAAATTCTAACTATCCAAGAATTAGCCGATTAAGATATATGGCAGAGCATAAAATTATATTAGAAAACACCACTCCTAAAACTGTTATAAATTGGTTTGGTGATAGTATGCCATTGAGTGGTATGGGGAAAATTAAACTTGGTGAATCTTACTTAAAAATTGGAGAAGTTGAATTAGGAATCAAATTTATAAAAAGTGGCTGGAAAAAAGCAAACCTATCAAAGAGAGATGTAAAATATTATAGAAAAAAATTTAGAAAAATATTAACAACACAGGAACATCTTGAAAGAGCTGATTATTTAGCATGGAATAATCAGTATTGGGATTTAAAAAGAATGCTTCCCTATCTGCCAAAGAAAGAGCAATTACTATACAACGCAAGATTTATACTTATGACTAATTCATATGGTGTAGATAAAGCAATTTCAGATGTGCCGAAAGAGTTGATTAATGATTTAGGTCTTCAGTATAATAGACTAAAATGGAGAACCAGAAGAAATAGGCTGGATGGATCATTAGAAATTTTACGTAAATTCCATGGAGAAGAAACTTTAGTTTATCCTAAACTTTGGTGGAAACTAAGAGAGAATATAACAAGAGATTTAATTTATGAAAAAAAATATTCGTTAGCATATGAAGTTTCAAGTAACCACCATTTAGAAGAAGGTCCTGAATTTGCAGATGCTGAATGGATTTCAGGTTGGTTAGCTTTAAGCTTTCTTAATAAAAGAGATTTAGCAATAAATCATTTTAAAAATTTTTATAATAACGTTGGTTATCCAATTAGTTTGGCAAGAGGTGCTTTCTGGTTAGGTCTTGCTTACGAAAAAAATAATAATTTAGATGAAGCAAAAAAATATTTTACAGAAGGTTCTAAGTTTACAAACACATATTACGGTCAACTATCTTTTAACAAAATCAAATTAGGTCAAAATTTTAAACTATCATCTGAACATAGGGTTTCTGATGGCTACGAAAAAGAGTTTAATAAAAATGAATTAATTAAACATGTGAGACTTCTTAAAGAAATGGATAAAACAGAATTTAGTAAAGATATACTTAAACACCTGGCAACATTAAATGTAGAAAAAGGTAGTGAGATACTAGCTGCTAAGTTATCAACTGAGGTTGGAAGATTTGATTATGCTATACAAATTTCAAAACAAGCATCTTACGAAAAAAGATTCATCAACTTGTTTAATTACCCAATAATTCCAATACCAAGTGAAATTAATGGCAAACAAATGCCGTCGCAAGAATTACTACTTGCAATAATTAGACAAGAAAGTGAATTTGATGCGCGTGCAAATAGTCACGTTGGAGCACAAGGACTAATGCAAATTATGCCTAGTACTGCAAAATTGGTGGCTAGAAACCTTAATGCAACTTATAGCAAAAGTTTATTAAAAAGCGATCCAACTTATAACATTAAATTAGGTACTTACTATTTTAATTCATTGCTTGAAGATTACGATGGAGTATTTCCTTTTGCTATAGGTGCATATAACGCTGGCCCAAATAGAATTAAGTCTTGGGTAAAGAGATATGGTGATCCAAATAAAGGTGAGATAAATTTTATAGATTGGGTTGAGTTAATTAGGTTCAAAGAAACAAGAAATTACGTTCAAAGAGTTATCGAAAATATAAATGTATATAAATACACTTTGAATAAAGATCCAATAAAAATTGACGGTTTTTTTAGACAATAAGCTGTCGGAAGAGGAGAGATTCGAACTCTCGGTAAACTTTACGCCTACGGACAGTTAGCAACCGCCTGGTTTAAACCACTCACCCACTCTTCCTTGTCCACTTGCTATCATGGAAGAATTTGTGAGTATTAATCCTTCCCTTATAACAATATAACATTCTTCAAAACTTTTTCGAGTCTTAAATGAAAAAAAAATATTTAGACGGATCGTTATTAACTATAGGCGCCTCTTTGTGGTGGGGAATAATTGGAGTTATTTACTTTAAGTCTGTTTCCTTCGCTAGTCCTATTGAATTAGTAGTTCATAGAACTATATGGACTGCTTTTTTACTCATAATAACAACTTTTTTATTTTCAAAATGGAAGATTTTTTTTAATGTATTGAAAGATACAAAGAAAATAATTTTCTTATTTGTTTCAGGATTTCTTGTGATGATTAATTGGTCAACATGGCTATATGCAATTTCAATAAATAAGTTAGTAGATGCAAGTTTTGGTTATTACATATTTCCGTTATTTAGTGTTTTTTTTGGGGTAGTTTTTTTAAAAGAAAAATATAATAGAAATAAAATTATTGCAGTTCTATTAGTTTTTTTTTCAATACTATATTTAATTTTATATTACAAAGTTTTACCATGGATTGGATTAACTGTAGCTATCACATTCAGTATTTATGGTTTAATTAGAAAAAAAATTAATCTTGAGTCAGATATAGCATTACTTATTGAAACTCTCTTGCTCTCTCCTATGGCGATTATTGCTTTTGTGTATCTTGTAAAATTAGATCTTAATATTTTTTCTTTTAATGAAATGAAGCTTTCATTTTATCTTTTATTAGCAGGGCCAATGACTTTGATACCTCTTTATTTATATACTAAAGGGTTACAGCTTGTTGGTATAGGTCCGGCTAGTATGATTTTTTTTGTTGCGCCAACCTCACAATTTATATTAGGCACACTTGTTTATGGCGAAACTCTCGATGTTCATAAATTTATATGCTTTATTTTTGTTTGGATAGCAGTATTTATTTATCTTAACGAACTAAGAAAAGAGTAAAGGAACTATCTAATATACTTAACTTCTTTGTTTATTCTTTTGAATTCAAAAGTTTTATCTTTTTTATTAAAGAAAAGTACTACAATCACTGGTACAAATGTTGCTAGCACAAAAGACCAAAAAAGTAGTGCCGTAGATATCCATCCTGGAAAGTACTCTACAGGAAGGAAGTTTCCAATTAATATACTTTTTTCAAAAGTTTGATTTGGAAATAAGGATAAACCAGATATCAAACCAGATATCACTGAATATAATCCTAATTTTTTTGAAATATTTTTATTAAACATTCCATAAAAAACAGGAAATACTGCTGAGCAACATAATAAGTCTGCAAATAGAAACATAAAAAGTACGCTATATCCTTTAGAAGAT
>Ga0307986_10003486_pt1 | contig 10929 bp, 7 predicted proteins | sample EllFjometageno82_FD_203170 | JGI IMG/M metagenome (GOLD analysis project Ga0307986, IMG submission 203170) | Marine microbial communities from Ellis Fjord, Antarctic Ocean - #82 | ecosystem: Environmental > Aquatic > Marine > Unclassified | place: Southern Ocean | collected 2014-10-09
ATAAATTAATTTTAAACTTTAAATCTAAAGACTTAAAAAAAATTAAAAATCCAATAAATTTTTTAGGAGGGAAAGGTGCCAACTTGGCCGAAATGGGAAAAATGGGTCTTCCTGTTCCACCTGGCTTTACTATCTCAACAAAAGTATGTGAAATTTTTTATAAAAAAAAAAAAAAATTAAATACAAAGATAATAAATGACATTAAAAAAGAACTCAAAACAATTGAAAAAGATTCTGGAAAAAAGTTTGGAGATCTAAAGAATCCGCTATTAGTTTCAGTTAGATCTGGTGCAAGAGTGTCTATGCCAGGAATGATGGATACAATATTAAATCTTGGTTTAAATGATGAAACAGTTGCAGCTTTAGCTAAAAGAACATCAAATACAAGATTTGCAAAGGATAGCTATAGAAGGTTTATACAAATGTATGGCAATGTAGTGATGGGAGTTGAAAATTATAATTTTGAAGACTTGATAGAAAATTATAAGTTGACTAAAGGAGTGTTGTTAGACACTGATTTGGATGCTAGTGATTGGGATGGTTTAATTAAAGATTTTAAGAAAATAGTTAAAGAAAAAACAAATAAAGAGTTTCCTCAAAATGTTTATGAACAGCTATTTGGTGCAATCAGTGCTGTATTTTTATCTTGGGAAAGTAATAGAGCCAAAGTTTATAGAAAATTAAATCATATATCGTCAGACTGGGGAACAGCAGTGAATGTTCAGTCAATGGTGTTTGGTAATATGGGTAGTGATTGCGCAACAGGAGTTGTTTTTACAAGAAATCCATCTGATGGAAAAAATGAAGTATATGGGGAATATTTGATTAACGCACAAGGAGAAGATGTAGTTGCAGGAACTAGAACACCTCAATATATAACAAAAAAAGCTAGGGTAGATGCTAATATAAAAGAGCAATCTATGGAAGAAACAATGCCAAAGGTTTTTAAGCAGCTAAATAAGATCCTCAAAATTTTAGAAAAACATTATAGAGACATGCAAGATGTTGAGTTTACTGTAGAAAATAAAAAATTATGGATGTTACAAACTAGGTCGGGCAAAAGGACATCAAAATCTGCAGTAAAGATTGCTGTGGATATGGTAAAGGAAAAACTTATTTCAAAAAAAGAGGCTATTTTAAGAATAGACCCTGGTTCATTAGATGCTTTATTACACCCAACATTAGATGAAAAAAGTGAAATAAAAATTATTGCAAAGGGACTACCTGCTTCACCAGGAGCTGCAAGTGGCAAGGTTGTTTTTACTTCAGATGAAGCAGAAAGATTAAATGCAGTAATGCAGAATACGATATTAGTTAGAGTGGAAACATCACCAGAAGATATTCATGGAATGCATGCTGCAAAAGGAATCTTGACTGCAAGAGGAGGTATGACAAGTCATGCTGCAGTTGTTGCAAGAGGTATGGGTAGACCATGTGTTTCTGGATCAAGTCAAATCGATATTAATTATGAAAATAAAACTTTTAAAACAAATAATTTAGAAATTAAAGAAGGTGATATTATAACTATTGATGGTTCAACTGGAAGAATAATTTTAGGAGAAGTGCCAACTGTCAAACCAGAAATGTCTGGAGACTTTTTAAAATTAATGAAGTGGGCTGACGAGTTTAGAAAATTAAAAATTAGATCAAACTCTGAGACACCGACTGACACTAAAACTGCAAGAGATTTTGGAGCCGAGGGTATAGGCTTGTGTAGAACTGAGCATATGTTCTTTGATGAGGATAGAATATTATCAGTTAGAGAAATGATTTTATCAAAAACTACTGAAGACAGAAATAAAGCACTGATTAAACTATTACCGCATCAGAAGAAAGATTTTATAAAAATATTTGAAATTATGAAAGGTCTGCCAGTAACTGTTAGGTTACTAGACCCTCCTCTTCATGAATTTCTTCCAAAAAATGAAAAAGAAATCAATGATGTTTCAAGAGCATTAAAACTTCCTTTAAAAGAAGTAGAGTCAAGAATTAATGAGTTGCATGAACATAATCCCATGTTAGGGCATCGTGGTTGTAGATTGGGAATTTCATTTCCCGAAATTTACGAAATGCAATGTCGAGCAATATTTGAGGCCTTAATAGAATGTAAAAAACGAAAATTTAAACCAATTACTCCAGAAATTATGATTCCTCTTGTTTCAACAGAGGCAGAGATTAAGATTATGAAAGAGCTGGTAATCCGTATTGCCAAAAAAGTTCAAAAAGATAACAATGTAAAAATAGATTATTTGGTTGGCACTATGATAGAATTACCTAGAGCGGCCATAAAAGCGCAGGATATAGCAAAACATGCAGATTTTTTTAGTTTTGGCACTAATGATTTAACACAAACTACTTTTGGAATAAGCAGAGATGACTCGGGCAAGTTTTTAAATGATTATTTAGAAAATAAGATATTTGATATTGATCCATTTATTTCAATAGATGAAGGTGTAGGAGAGTTAATCGAAATTGCTGTTAATAAAGGAAAAAAACAAAATAAAAATTTAAAACTTGGAATATGTGGAGAGCATGGTGGCGATCCAAAAAGTATAGACTTTTGCTCTAAAATTGGTTTAAATTATGTCTCATGCTCCCCTTATAGAGTTCCAATAGCTAGACTTGCTGCAGCTCAAGCAAACCTACGAAAGAAAAATAATTAAATATTTTTCTTAAACTTGACCAATTAACACAAAGTCCGATAGATTGCTCAGATGGTTAATTTATATTCAGGAGCAGAAATAGTATTTAAATCTTTAGAGGACCAAAATGTAGAATATATTTTTGGTTATCCGGGAGGAGCGGTACTTCCTATATATGATGAGTTAAAAAACCACCCGTCGATAAAACATATTTTAGTTAGACATGAACAGGGAGCTGGTCATGCAGCAGAAGGTTACGCAAGATCATCTGGCAAACCAGGTGTTGTATTAGTTACATCAGGACCAGGAGCAACAAATGTTGTAACTGCTTTAACTGACGCCTATATGGATTCAATTCCCTTGGTTTGTATTTCGGGACAAGTTCCAACTCACTTAATAGGGACGGATGCTTTTCAAGAATGTGATACGACAGGAATTACTAGACCTTGCACAAAACATAATTGGCTAGTTAAAGACATTAATGATTTACCAAGAATAATGCATGAAGCATTTGAAGTTGCGACCAGTGGAAGGCCAGGCCCTGTATTAGTTGACATTCCAAAAGATGTTCAGTTTGCAAAAGCAAAATATTTCAAACCCAAAAAAGAAAAAAAATTAAATATAAAAATTATTAATAGATTTAATCAAAAAGACATAGATCAATTAATTAGTCTAATGAGCAAAGCTTCAAAACCTGTTTTTTATACAGGTGGTGGAGTAATCAATTCAGGTCCAAAAGCAAGTGAACTTTTAAGAGAATTAGTTTCTTTAACTGGATTTCCAATTACATCAACGCTACAAGGACTTGGCGCATACCCAGGTGATGACAATCTATTTTTGGGAATGTTAGGAATGCATGGCACTTATGAAGCAAACAATGCAATGCATGATTGTGATTTATTAATTAATATTGGTGCAAGGTTTGATGATCGTATTACTGGAAAGATTGACGAATTTTCTCCAAAATCAAAAAAGATTCATATTGATATTGATCCATCCTCAATTAATAAAATTATTAAGGTAGACTTATCTATAGTTGGTGATGTAAGTGATGTAATTAGCTCAACGATAAAAACTTTAAAAAATAAAAATTTAAATTTAGAAAAATCAAATAAACAAAAAATTTCTAAATGGTGGCAGCAAATTCAAAAATGGCGAACCAAAAAATCATTAAATTTTGTTAACAGTGATACAGTTATAAAACCACAGCATGCAGTGCAAAGACTTTATGAATTAACCAAAAATCAAGACACCTTTATAACAACAGAAGTTGGACAGCATCAAATGTGGGCAGCTCAACATTATAAGTTTAAGAAACCAAATAGATGGATGACATCAGGTGGTTTGGGAACTATGGGCTATGGATTACCAGCTGCAGTAGGTGTTCAGGTTGCACACCCAAAAAAATTAGTAGTTGACATTGCTGGAGAAGCCTCAATTTTGATGACTATGCAAGAAATTTCAACAGCCGTACAATATAATTTACCTATTAAGATATTTATTTTGAATAATCAATACATGGGAATGGTTAGACAGTGGCAGGAATTGCTTCACGAAAAAAACTATTCTGAAAGTTATTCAGAGGCGTTACCCGATTTTGTAAAATTGGCTGAAGCTTATGGATGCGTTGGGATTAGAGCAGAAAAACCCAGTGAATTAGATGAAAAAATAGAAGAAATGATTAGTATTGATAGACCTGTAATCTTTGATTGCCACGTTGACCAAAATGAAAACTGTTTTCCAATGATCCCTTCAGGAAAACCTCACAATCAAATGTTATTGGGTCCAAAAGACCAAGAAGAAAACAAGATCACAGGAAAAGGAAAAGCATTAGTTTAAAATGGTAAAATCTAAATCAGCATATAGTACGCCAACTAAACTTGGGAAGTTAGACACACATATTATTGTTGTATGGGTTGATAATGAGGCAAGTGTTTTATCAAGAGTAGTAGGTTTGTTTTCAGGAAGAGGGTACAACATCGAGTCTTTAGCTGTTGCAGAAATAGATCATAAAAAAAACCTTTCAAGAATTACAATAGTTACAACTGGTACACCTCAGGTTATTGAACAAATTTTACTACAACTAAAAAAATTAGTACCAGTTCACAAAGTAGCAAATTTTAAAAGAGATGATAAAAAAGTAATTTTTAAGGAAATGGCTTTACTTAAATTGGTAACAAACTCTAGCAAAATTGCTAAAGCCTTAAAAGTTTGTAAAAAATTTAATCCAATTATACTAGATAAAACAAATAAATCTGTTGTAATTCAAGTTATAGCATTAACTAGAGAAATAGATAAAATAAGTAAAAATTTAAAACCACTTGGTCTTATCAGTGTCTCAAGAACTGGAGCGGTTGCAATGACTAGAGGCGCAGAAGTTTTCAATTAATTATAAAGGAGAAAAAAAATGAAAATGTTTTATGAAAAAGATGCAGATGTAAATTTAATTAAGAGTAAAAAAATAGCGATCTTTGGATATGGAAGCCAAGGACATGCTCACGCATTAAACTTAAAAGATAGTGGAGCTAAAGAAGTAGTTGTAGCACTAAGAGATGGATCGGCAAGTAAAGCAAAAGCTGAATCTAAAGGTTTAAAAGTAATGGGTTTATCTGATGCTGCAGAGTGGGCAGAAGTTGCAATGATACTTACACCAGATGAATTGCAAGCAGCAATTTATAAAAATCATATTGACCAAAGAATTAAACCAGGAACAAGCATAGCTTTTGCCCATGGATTAAATATTCATTACAAGCTTATTGATGCAAGAAAAGACTTAGATGTATTTATGGTTGCACCAAAAGGACCAGGACATTTAGTTAGAAGCGAATTTGAAAGAGGTGGTGGAGTACCATGTTTATTCGCTGTTCATCAAAATGGAACAGGTAAAGCAAGAGACCTTGCTCTATCTTATGCGTCAGCAATCGGTGGTGGAAAATCTGGTATTATTGAAACTACTTTCAAAGATGAATGTGAAACAGATTTGTTTGGAGAGCAATCAGTCCTTTGTGGTGGGCTAGTTGAATTGATTAAAAATGGTTTTGAAACTTTAACTGAGGCAGGTTACGAACCTGAGATGGCATACTTTGAATGTTTACATGAAGTTAAGTTGATTGTTGATTTAATTTATGAAGGTGGAATTGCCAACATGAACTATTCTATTTCAAATACAGCTGAGTATGGCGAATATGTATCTGGTAAAAAAATAGTAAACAGTGAAAGTAAAAAAAGAATGAAAGAAGTGCTAGCTGACATTCAATCTGGAAAATTTACTAAAGATTGGATGAAAGAATGTGAAGGTGGTCAAAAGAACTTTTTAAAAATGAGAAAAGATCTTGCAGATCATCCAATTGAAAAAGTCGGTGCTGAGCTTAGAGCAATGATGCCTTGGATAGGTAAAAAGAAATTAATAGATAGTGACAAGAGTTAATTTTTAGTAAAAACCCAAATCGATCAAAGCTTGTAGTCCAAAATAATAATTATTTTGCAATCTCTATTATAGATTGTATTATAGTTTTATAACATTGTTTATGAGAGACAAAGATAAAATATTCATATTTGACACTACAATGCGCGATGGCGAGCAATCACCCGGGGCATCAATGAGCCTTGAAGAAAAAATACAGATTTCGAGAATATTTGATGAGTTAGGAGTTGATATTATCGAAGCTGGTTTTCCTATTGCATCTCCTGGAGATTTTGAAGCTGTAACAGCAATAAGTAAAATTTTGAAAAATTCAATTCCATGTGGATTATCAAGAGCCAACAAAAAAGATATTGATGCATGTTATGAAGCTTTAAAGGCCGCACCAAGATTTAGAATTCATACTTTTATTTCAACTAGTCCGCTACACATGAAACATAAACTTAATAAGACACCAGAGCAAGTTTTGGAAGCAATAAAGGAAAGTGTAACTTATGCAAGAAATCTTACTGATGATGTAGAGTGGTCTTGTGAAGATGGAACACGAACAAATATAGATTTTATGTGTAAGTCAGTTGAGCTAGCAATTAGTAGTGGTGCCAAAACAATAAATATTCCAGATACAGTTGGTTACACAACCCCATCTGAGTTTACAAAAATTATCACAACATTAAAAGATAAAGTTTCAAATATAGATAAAGCCATCTTATCTGTACACTGTCACAATGATTTAGGATTAGCAGTTGCAAATTCTTTAGCAGGTGTGTCTGCGGGTGCAAGACAAGTTGAATGTACAATAAATGGAATAGGTGAAAGAGCAGGTAATGCTGCACTCGAAGAAATTGTTATGGCAATTAGAACAAGAAATGATTTGATGCCTTATACCACTGGAATTAAAACTGAACTATTAAGCAAAGCGTCTAAAATAGTTTCTAATGCAACTTTTCCAGTACAGTTTAATAAAGCAATTGTTGGAAAAAATGCATTTGCACATGAGGCAGGTATTCATCAAGATGGAATGCTTAAGAACAGAGAAACATATGAAATTATGACACCAGAAAGTGTGGGTGTTAAAAAAACTTCATTAGTAATGGGAAAACATTCTGGAAGACATGCGTTTAAAGAAAAGTTAAACGATCTTGGATATGCAAATGTTACAGATGATGTTATTCAAGCTGCTTTTGGCAAATTTAAAATCTTAGCAGATAAGAAAAAACATGTTTATGATGATGATATTGCTGCCCTAGTAGATGATAGTATGGTTTTAGATAAAAATGTAATTAATTTAAAATCTTTAAAGGTTTTTGCCGGAACAGGTGAACCTCAAAGAGCAGAAATGACCTTAGATGTTTATGGTGAAGTTAAAGAAACATCAGAAACTGGAGACGGACCGGTAGATGCAATCTTTAAATGTATAAAAGTTTTATATCCACATGATGTTAAGCTTCAATTATATCAAGTTCATGCGGTCACAGAAGGAACTGATGCTCAAGCAACAGTAAGTGTTCGTATTGAAGAAAGTGGAAAAACTACAGTTGGGCAAGCCGCAGATACAGACACATTAGTTGCATCAGCCAATGCTTATTTAAGTGCTTTAAATAAAATGATTATTAAAAGAAAAAAAACTGCTCCAATAGAGCAAAAAACACAGAAAGTGAGGGGAATATAAATGAAATTTTTAGAAAAACTTACAAAAATATGGAGTCAAGATATGGCTATTGACTTAGGAACGGCAAATACTCTTGTTGTATTAAAAGGTCAGGGTGTAGTTTTAAACGAACCATCAGTAGTAGCTGTGGTTGATAATAAGGGAAAAAAATCAGTTTTAGCAGTAGGAGATGAGGCAAAAACAATGTTAGGAAGAACACCTGGAAATATTAGTGCTATTAGACCATTAAGAGATGGGGTAATTGCTGATTTTATAGTTACAGAAGAAATGATTAAACATTTTATAAAAAAAGTTCATAAAAAAAGTACGTTTGCAAATCCTAGAATTTTAATTTGTGTTCCAACTGGTTCGACCCCAGTAGAAAGAAAGGCAATTCAAGACAGTGCATTAGCTGCAGGAGCAAGAAGAGTACAGTTAATTGAAGAACCAATAGCAGCGGCAATTGGTGCTGGCCTTCCAATTTCAGAGGCAACAGGATCAATGGTTGTTGATATTGGTGGAGGTACAACTGAAATTGCAGTTATGTCTCTAGGTGGAGTAGTTTATTCAAGATCACTTAGAGTAGCTGGAGATGCTATGGATCAAGCTTTAACAAACTATATGAGGAAAGAATATAATTTAATGATTGGCGATAGTACAGCGGAAAAAATAAAAAAAGAAATTGGAACTGCAATACCAACTAATAATAACACCTATGCAGTAAAAGGTAGAGACCTTAGGTCCGGTACCCCTAAAGAAGTTTATATTACAGAAGAAGACACTTCTGAAGCTTTAAGTGGTATTCTAAGAGATATGGTCAATGGTATCAAAGATGCCTTGGAAAACACTCCACCTGAATTATCTGCAGATTTAGTTGATATGGGATTAACTTTAACTGGTGGTGGAGCACTTTTAAAGAATATTGATAAAAGATTTTCTAAAGAAACTGGATTACCAGTACATATAGCAGATGACCCATTGGCATGTGTTGCAATAGGAACTGGAATAGCGTTAGAGCAAGAGGAAACATTTTCTACCGTATTGTCAGAATATTAAAAAAAAATGGAAGCAAGTAGAGACGATTTTATAATAGCAATCCGTTCTGCTTTTTTAAAAAAAGGAATCCAACAGAGGTTTTCTCTTATTGCTTTAATTTGCTTTTCAATTGCAATAATTGTCTTATCAAATTTAAACTATACTGTAATTGATAATACAAGATCCTCTATTAAAGAAATTGTTTACAGAGTTTCATTTATAGCGTCGGTACCAGAAAATTATTTAAAAAATTCTTATAAAAAAATAGGTAATCATTTTAATTATTATGAAGACTATCAAGATATCCAAAAAATATTAAAAAAGTTAAAAAGTGAAAAAATATCTACTTATTATATTATTGCTGAAAACAAAGAGTTAAAAAAAATAATAGATGATTATATAATAAATTCAGAAGAAATAATTGCAAAAGTTTTACTAGATAAAAATAGTCCATATCTTAAATCGATTGTCTTAAATAAAGGAAGTAAAGATAGTGTAATATTAGGTATGGCTGTACTAGATCAGGATTATCTAGTTGGTAAAATTATTGAGGTGAACTATCTAACGTCAAGAGTGCTGTTGTTATCTGATTTAAATAGCAAGATTCCTGTAGTAATCCAGCCCGAAAATATACAATCAATACTTTCTGGTGTGGGTAAAGTTAGAGGAAATATTCAATACTATAAAAAAACGTCAGACCCTCAAGATTCAAGCTTTATATATACTTCGGGTTCGGGTGGAATATTTAAAAGTGGTATCCCAGTGGGTTCAATTGAAAAAAATGAAGAGAATGATGAAATAAAAATTCGATTTTTTTCAGATTTTTCTCAATTAAAGTTTGTAAGAGTTGTTTCATTCAAAAAAGAAGAAATATTACTAGCTGAAAAAAAATCAAAAATAAAAGCAGAACAAGCAGCTAATATAAAAGCTGCACAAGCAGCAAAAATAAAAGCTGAGAAAGTGGCCCAAATAAAAGCTGAGAAAGTGGCCCAAATAAAAGCTGAGAAAGTGGCCCAAATAAAAGCCGAAGAAATGATTGAAGAAAATTTTAAAGATGAAAATTTATTCAAAGAGTTTAGTAAAAAGTATACTTGGAAATGTAAAAAAACTTTTTTCAATAAACTTCATAAAGTAGGAACACCAGAGTTTAAAGCTTGCATTATAAAAAAAGGGCTACAAGCAAAAAAAAAGAAAAAAAATTAAATGTATAAATTTTCAAGAAACTCTACAGTCGGAAATTTTTTAGGATTTGCTCCAACCTTAATACTACTTATTTCAGTTTTAAATGAATTTGATTTAAATTATATAAATATTAAATATTTTTCCTTCAATTTTCCATATATTCTAATTTTTTATTGGACACTTAAAAAAAATGAAGGATTAGGTTTTGGATGGGTATTTATATCTGGAATTATAAATGATGTTATTCTTGGTATGCCATTGGGAATAAGTAGTTTGGCATATTTATTAATTTGTGGTTTTGCAAGATATCTAAGAAATATAACATTAAGATCAAACCTTATTAAAGATTGGTTATTTTTTTCAATAACCATCTTGATAGTAAACTCTTTTATTTATCTATTATTGTTTTTATTTTTTTCACTATCTTTGGATTATAGTTATTTACTAATAAATTTATTATTTACAATTTTATTTTACGTTCTGTTTGCAAGTATTTTTAAATTTTACCTAAGAAATGTAATGGGCAACTCGGATGATTGATGGTGGAGACACAGGTTTTAAAAAGATAAATACAATTAACAGAAGAATGTTTATTATTTCTGCTGCTAAAGTAGTTGTTTTCGCTGGAATAATAACAAGACTTTTTTCACTACAAATTAACGATAATAAGAAATATTTAACTTTATCGGATAAAAATCGCTTGAGAGAATGGAGATTGCCACCAGTAAGAGGTGAATTTTTAGATTACTTTGGTAATACAATTGCTGGAAATTTAAAAGTTTATCAACTTCATGTGGTTCCAGAGCAAGTAGAAAATTTTAAGTATTTAATGGTTAGACTTAAAAATATCTTAAATTTAACTAATAAAGAATATCTTAGAATAATAAAAAAAAAGAATAAACAGAAGCCTTGGGAAACTTTAATTATCTCAGAAAATTTAACTTGGGATCAATTTTCAAAAGTTAATTTTTATTTGCATGAGCTTGTAGGTGCTAAGCCAG
>Ga0307986_10003487_pt1 | contig 10928 bp, 10 predicted proteins | sample EllFjometageno82_FD_203170 | JGI IMG/M metagenome (GOLD analysis project Ga0307986, IMG submission 203170) | Marine microbial communities from Ellis Fjord, Antarctic Ocean - #82 | ecosystem: Environmental > Aquatic > Marine > Unclassified | place: Southern Ocean | collected 2014-10-09
ACTTTTCACTCATATTGTCGAAAATAATATTTGCTTTTTTAGAAAAAGTATCAATATCTTTTTTTCTTGGAATATTAGCTTTAATCATTTCATCATTAGTAAATTTAGTTCTAGAGGTACCAAGAAAATTTTCAAATAATTTAATATATTTTTCAGTTTCAATACAATAATTTTCAAATGGAACTAGGCACGAATTCTTCGAATGTAATAATTCTGTATCAAGATATGCTGTTAACTGTTTTTCAATGATTAAAAAGCACTTCTCTAAAGGATTTGCTTGACTATATTTTTCTGGCATATCAAGCATGGAAAAAGGTAAATTATCAAATCCTTTAATCTTAAAAGCAGGTTTATTATAACGTGGATCAATTCCGAGTCGCGACGGTCTTCCACTACGATAGTAAGTAAAAACTAAATCTATTGGGTTTCTCATGACGATAATATATTTAAATTTTTTATTAATTTCAGTTAAGACGGCACCTATAGTCATAAAATCATCACTTATGTATGGGAAAATTAAATTCTTCTTATTAATTTCATTAGTTATTTCACTAAAAAGATTAGGTGTATCCTTTCTATTTGCTCGAGCAATATATTCTTTACGCTTTGGTGAGTTCATAATACTAGATACATCATGAAGATTTGTGTTAACATCTCTACCCATCATACTAGACCAAACATCCTGTATTAATTCAGACTCGAATAAATATTTAAAACCTTGTTTGCTTAAGTCACCAGACTCATAAAGCATTAAAAATCTATCATAAATATTTCTAAGTTTAAAATGCTCAGCTCTTTCAAAAGAACTTATAACAGGGGCAATAGTAGCCTTACCACATCTGCTCATACCATCTATAAAGACATAGCTTGCTTCAAATATTTGACTTTTTTTAATTTTACTCGTTGGGGGTAATTTCTGATTCATTCAAATTGGCGTATTCACTATCATACGTTAGTTTTCATAATAATTATATAATATTATTCTAGAGTTAATTATTCTTCACAAAAGTACCCTAAAATTCTACACATTTTTAAATGATAAAATTTTTGAGTTTTTTAAGTTTAGTTAAATCATTAAATATATTATTTTTCATATGATTTAAATTTTTCTTAAAATCATTTATCAAAACAACATCTGATTTTTTTGGATACTCAACTTTAATATCTCTACCCCAAACATGTTTTGAATTATCATTATAAAATTTTCTATCTTTTCTTTTTTTTAAATCACTAACTTCAGATTTAATTGTAATCTCAATATAATTTGGTATTTCTTTTTTTAACTTTTTTCTAATTTTTGAAGATAATCCTACAGTAGCAAAAATTACATTTATTTTTTGAGCATTAATCAATTTAATTAGGGCTATATTTTGAATGCCAAAATTAAATCTATCTTTTAATGTATAAGAATTATTATTTGTGATTTTTCTTAAATCGTCACCACTATACATTATAGTCGGTCCAAAAATCTTGTTAATCTTAGGATGAATTAATTTTGCTACTTCAGTTTTTCCAGACCCTGGCAAACCACTTATTCTAAAAAGTATTCCAAGTTTTTTATTCATATAAATCTATTACTCCAATAGAAGCTGTATCTTCCAAGAAGAGGTATAGTTTATTATCGTGAAATCTTAAATCTCTAATTCTTTCAAACACTTCAATTCTTTCTAAATTGAATATTTTTTTTACTTTATTTAATTCAAAAAAATAAAGAGAGTGATCTTTTAATGAACTGAATACATATTTATTTTTTTTAATTTTAACTATTTCTGAAATACCAATTGCCGATGCAAAGTATTTTAGTGGTTCAATAAATCCGTATTCACTATGTGATTTATATAGTGGATATTTTTCATATTTTTTTTTGTTATAGTTGGCTTTACCACCATAATGCTCGCCATAAGATGCTATAGGCCAACCATAATTCAAGATTTTAAATTTATTTATCTCATTAACTTCTATTAAATTAATTTCATCACCACCCATTGGACCATGTTCAGTTTCTAATATAAAATTATTCTCTTTATCAAAATATAATCCTTGTGCATTTCTATGACCCATAGAAACAATTTCATAATCATTATTGTCAATATTAATTTTTATTATTTTTCCATTAACACTTTCTTTATACTGGGCAAGATGTCTGCTTCTGTAATCTCCAGTTGATAATAAAATATGATTATCATCAAAAGCTGCTATCCTGCCTCCTGATTGGTGTGCATTAAACTCTTTATCAATATTATTTTTTGAGTGGATGCACTCTTTGGATGAAAAAAATTTTTTAAATTGAATATTTTCTAAATTTATCTTTCCAGAAACAACACTTGTGTTCCAACAATCTTCTTCTACCTCTTCTGTATACGATACGAAAACTTGATTTTTAAAAATAAGTATATCTTTAAGTGAAAACCACTTTTCTTTTTCAAATTGTTTTAAATCTATAAAATCATTAATATTATTCTTTATTTGTTTAAATCTTACCTCATTGTCAGTAAGATTTTTTGTAAAGGCTAATACACCACGAGAAGACAGAATAAATATTTTGTTTTCAAAAAAATCAATGTAGCCACTCCCAGGACTTATATTGTTAATTCCATAATAAAATCCTGAATTTAAATAATATTTTTTTAAACTTTTATTGTTTGATAGTTTTATATTGCTCTCAGTTATTCCAATATCATTACCAACATTTTTTGTTTTTAACTCCAGTTCAGACAAAATTCGATTAGTCGCCTTCTGCTGTTTGGATATTGTTTGCTTCTGATCAGCTATGAATTTATAAGGAAAAATATATCTTTTTATTGTTTTTTTTTGTTCCTTGTTTAATAAAGATTTTAAATTTGTAAAGCTATCTTCTTTTCCAATAATTGAATTTATTAAAAAAAAACTACTCACAATAATCAAAATTAATAGATAAATTAGTAGTTTAATTTTATTATTTATTTTCATACGAGTTGATACAAACTTTTATTAAATTCAGCAATACTTAGTTAAGGTTTTTATTACAGATATAAAGTTTAACATTATTATTCAATACTGTGAAAAATGTGTGTCATATCTACCTTGTACAATTCACTGAACTTTTTTTAAAACATTTTCATCAAAGGTATGTGTTATTCTTATTTTGCAGTGTGAAAAGCGCAGCTTTTAATATTTACTTAGTTAAATAAATTCTTTATTGTTTAATTGAAAAATCAGTTAGCAAATGAAAAAAATCATTACCTACGGTACATTTGATGTATTCCACTATGGGCATTTCTCTCTTCTTGAGCGCGCTAAATCGTTTGGTGATCATCTAACGGTGTGTGTTTCAACAGATAAATTTAATATATTAAAGAAAAAAAATTCACACATGAATTTTACAGAACGTGTAAATATTTTAAAACATATTTCTCTTATAGACGATCTACGTCCTGAAAACAACTGGGAACAAAAAATAACAGACATCGTAGATTTAAAAATTGATATATTTGTTATTGGGGACGATTGGAAAGGTCACTTCGATTTCTTGAAAGAATACTGTGAAGTTCGCTATTTACCTCGTACCATTACAATATCATCTTCTAAAATAAGAGAGATTTTATAAAATTAATGAACATTAAATTTAAAAATCTTAAAAATAATAATTATGTATTAACATATTGGATTAATAATTGTATTAACATATTGGATTAATAATTAATGACTGACTCAAAATATATAGACGTAGTTTATTCAACTAGTAAAAAACCTTTTTCATCATATCCTGAAAAACTAATAAAATACTTAACATTAGAATATGACCTCAAAAAAAACTCAAAAATTTTAGAAATGGGCTGTGGTAGAGGAGAATTTCTAAATGAATTTACAAAGTTAGGAATGCGTGGATTTGGTATCGACCTTTCTAATTATGCAGATAAATTTTGTGAAAATGCAGAAATAAAAGTGGCAGACATCACAAAAGAAAATATTCCTTATCCAGACAACTCCTTTGATATTGTTTTTTCAAAATCTTTTATAGAACATTTTTATAATCCCGAAGAAGTATTTAAAGAAGCGTATAGAGTTTTAAAACCCTCGGGTATTTTAATCAATCTTACCCCAGAATGGAAATTCATTTATAGATCTTTTTATGATGACTATACTCATAGAACTCCTTTTACAAAAAAATCACTTGAAGATATTCATGCAGTTACCGGTTTTAAAAATGTTAAGGTTAATAGCTTTAAACAGCTTCCAATTCTATGGTCAAAAAATCTTTTCATAAAAAATATTTTTTCTTTTTTTTCTGGCATGACGCGAATATTAGTGCCTGATTATTTTAGAATGAAAAATAAGTGGTTTAGATTTTCCAAAGAGTTAATGCTTTTATCCTTTGGGATTAAGTAAACAGTTAAATTTAATTTTTTATAAAATGAATATACTTTTTATAGGTCTTGGCTCGATAGGACAAAGACACATACGAAATTTAAAATTAATAGAACCTAAGTCAAAATTTTATACAATAACAAAAGGGATAAGTGTTCCTTTATTAAATAATTTAAACAGGGCAATAAAAGGAGATGTTAAAAAAAAATATTCAATAAAATATTTTAAAACTTTAAGTAAAATTTATGAAAGTAAAATTAAGATAGATTGTGCTTTTGTTTGCACTCCATCCTCAAAACACATATCTTATGTTATTGAATTATTAAAATATAATATCCCCTGTTTTGTGGAAAAACCTCTTGGTTCATCACTAAAAAGATTAATAGAATTAGAGAGTTTACTTAAAAAAAAGAAAATAATCACAATGATGGGCTACCAATTAAGATTTAACCCATTAATTACATATCTTGAAAAAATTATAAAAAAAAAATCTCTTATTGGAACACCCATTGCCGCTCATATGCATCATGGAGAAAATATTAAAGATTTTCACCCTTATGAAGACTATAGGGATTCTTATGTTTCAAAAAAAAAACTTGGTGGTGGTGTAATTTTATCTCAAATACACGAGATTGATTATTTTCTTCATTTATTTAAGGATTACGATGTCATATATTCGTCATCTGTTTCTTCAAAAGTATCAGATCTCGATATCGATGTTGAAGATGTTTTTTCATCAAATTTTTTATTAAAAAAAGATAAAGCTAAAATGGTATGTTCGATAAATATGAATTTTTTTGAAAGTCCAAAAAAAAGAAAATTCTACTTAATAGGAAAAAAAGGTTCTTTAGTAGCTTGCTTTAATTCTAACACGATTCATATAAACAAAAAAAATAAAAAAGAAGTTAAAAAATTTAAATTTAAAAAAAATGATATATTTATTAAAGAGTTGAAATTTTTTATTTCTAGAGTGAAGTCAAAAACAATGATACCAAACAGCTTAAATTTATATAACGGAATTAAAACATTGCGTTTTGCCTTAAAAGTAAAAAAAATTTATTAATCTCTGGGTAATAATTAACATATAAAAAAATAAATAAAAATTTTTACTCATTTTAAATCTTTTTTGTAGTCTATGTCTAGAGTATCTTCTGTTAGGAATGGGCACATCCTTCCAAATAATTTTTTGTTCTTTAAAAAAAATTTTGGTTTCAAAATATCAATATACCCGTTTGGTAAATAAGCTTTGGGAAATTTTTGTCTTGGAAAAGAATGATACTCGCCACTTAAACTTTTATCAAAAAAACCTTTTAATTTATTACCTTTAATCATAAGAAGTTTTTGTGCTGGTTGGTTAAATTCTGAAACAGATCTCATAGAATCATAACCGTTTAGATTTTTAAGAAAAAATTTAATCCCTTTATCGACAACCGAAGTTTCTCTGTTTGGTGTTGTTGGTCTTAAAAGAACAATTAAGTCTGGGTAATATTTTTCCCTAATAAAAAATTTTGTAGCATGAAGAATAAAATCATAATCAACTGAGTTGTTAGTACAGAATTTTTCAGGCCTTAAAAATGGTACTTCTGCACCAAATTTTTCTGACATTTTCTTATATTTTTTGGAGTTTGTTGAAACAATTACTCTATTTATTAATGTCGATTTGAGTGCAGTTTTAATAGTATGGTAAATAAGTGGTTCCCCCTTATAATTAATTATATTTTTATTTTTTATAGATTTAGACCCAAATCTTGCTGGAATAATTGCTAAGATTTTTTTATTATTCATTTATTTTTTTTATTTAATACAGAGATAACCTTTGAAACTTAACCATTGAAAAACTGGGATGAAATCTTTAAATCCTGCTCGTTTAAGTAAACTTGTATTTCCATAATCAGAAAATGGCTCCATCACACCTTTTAAACTCTTAGCTTTATAAATTATTTCTGACGGTGAGAAATTATTTTTTAATTTAAAGTCATTATAAGTTAATGAGAAAATATCCTGAAATCTTGCATCGGATGCTCTTATTTTTTCGAACATGATAAAACCACCTCCCCAATTAAGTGAATTATAAATCTTATTAATCAAAGTTTGCCTATATTTTGGATGCATAAATTGAATGGTATAATAACTTAAAATAAGATCAGATTTTTTCATTTTCGTTTTTAAAAAATCTTTATTAATATAATTTATCTTATTACTTGTATTGGTTGGTTTATTTTCTTTTTTTGCCTGAGTTATCATTTCCTTTACAATATCAATTCCATAAAAATTAATCTTTTTATCGATTCTATTTGATATTTTATTTATCAATGTTCCTGTGGAGCAGCCAAAATCATAACAATTGGAATTTTCTTTGAGAAAAAAATCACTCAACTGAATACAAATATTGTGACCTTCGTCATAAAAAGGTACTGAGCTCCTAATATGCTTAGAGAATGTTTTTGGAACTTTCTTATCAAAAGACCAATTTGCATTAGTTGCTTTAATTTTATTACCTAATTTCATAATTTACTTAATATCTTTTAAAATTTCACTTCTCCCATAATCTTTGTTAAAAATCAAAAAAAATATGTAAATAACAAATAGTTTATACTTAAATTTACTCGATAGCTTATAATTAATATTTAATTTAATTTTTTGTTTAAATTCCTTTGAAATTTTTTTTACATTAATATTTTGAAAAGCTTGAAATGCAAAATTTCTAGTACCGTGTTTTTCATTAAAATTTGACAATTTTAAAGTAAACTTATATTTTTTTGATAGCGCTATTAATGATCTTTTTAAAAAATTTTTTGTATTGCCATTTTTTCCAAAAAAATCGTTCTCATTTAAATATTTTTCTACAAAATTTATTATTTCAAAATCTAAAAAAGGTGACCTAAGTTCGATAGAATTTTGCATAGAACATAGATCAGAATGAATGTTTGGTATGGATGGTAAAAATAAATTATAGTCTATCCATCTAACAAATTTACATATTTCAAAATGAGAACTTTTAAATTTTTTGTTATATTTTATGTATTCTTTAATTAATGGTATCATTTTTTGATTTTTATATTCACTAATTATATTTGAACTTGTATCTTGCCAGCCTGAGTTGCTAAATTCATTAATTAAGCTTAGAGGACTTTTGTTTTTTAAGACTTGATAATCTGTTTTATATATTTCTTCATAATTTTTGTAACCAAAAAAAATCTCATCTGCACCATCACCTCCAATACAAATCTTTAATTTTTTATTTTTCATTTCTCTATAAAGTGGAAGCATTGATGGTGCTGTGCCCCATCTGGGTGGTGCGCCTGAAAATTTTATAAAATCTATTGTTTCTCTCAAATAATTTTTTTGACTTATAGTAACTTTATTTTTTTTTGATAAATTTAAATTTTTAAAAGATTCTTCTGCAACTTTATCAATTCCTTTAGCTATTTTTGTAAAATAATAATTATTATTTTTTGTTTCAAGTGAATTAAGGGTTAATAAACTTGAGTCAATTCCTCCCGAATATGAAAACGCAACATCATCATGATTGTCACAATACTCTTTTACTTTTTTCTTAAGGAGAGAGTTAAAATATTTTATTTTTTCATCTGAGTTTAAATCATTTTTATATTTATTTTTATTTTTTAAAAAAAAGGGAGATTTATAAATATATTTTTTTATGAATATCTTTTTACCAAAGTGCAACATGTAACCAGGCTCTAGTTGGTGAATATCTTTAAAAAAGGTTTTACTAGAGTTGATTAGACCTCTTGTTCCATACTTTTCAGAGGAATAAAGAAACAACTTTAACTCTTTGTAATCTAGGCCTTTTTTTATGCACAATGAAATGGAATACGGGTCTGACGATGCATACCAATATTTTCCATTAATCGCATAATACAATGGTTTTTGACCAAACTGATCTCTAGCTAAAATAACACTCTTAAATTTTTTCTTCACTACAGCAATAGAAAACATCCCATTCAAAAGATTAAAAGTTTTTTCATATCCTTTTTTTTTAAATAATCCATCCAATACATGTACATCAGAAATTTTATTAGATATTTTTTGTTTAAGAAAATTTTTTGCAAGACTTTTATAATTATAAACTTCACCATTGAAAAAAAAAAAATCTTGATTTTCTAAATTATTAGAATTCAATGGCTGCATATAATCTATTTTCCTTCCTGTAATCTCTAATCTAGAAAAAATATAGCTACCTTCTTTACAAATTCTTGACTGTATATCGTCGGGACCCCTGGGAACCAACCTATTGATTATTTCATTTTTCGTTTTTAGATTGAGACGATTATTAGTAACAAAAAATCCACACATTTATTTTATTTTTTTTGCAATAATTATTGATCTTGATGATGATAATTCTTGTAATGAAACATTTTTAAAATTTTTATTTACATCTGTAATTAATTTTTTGTAACCACCTGCTAATTTTAGCTGCTGTTTAAAATTTTTATTTACAGCGTGTTCAACTAATTTAATTTCCCAATTATTTGATTGCAGAATATTCATCAGGTCATCTACGCTATATCTTGGATAAGATAATCCTTTATAATAAAAATCTATCATATCTTGACTTCTATCTTTATGAAATTTTTTTGCATATTGTTCATACTCTTTTTCTGATAAAACCAGATGACCCCAAGGAATAAAAGTTGAGGCATATCTATGTGCTCCGTTATAAGAAAAAAAGGAATTATGCTTGATAACTAAATACGCATTCTTTTCAGAGCGTAAGGATATATTCTTAAATAATGCTTTCCAATTAGATATATGATCAATACTCTTGGCATATATCAGGTTATAAATTTTTTTTTTTGGTAAATTATTTATGTGTTTTTTTAAAAATACCCAGTTAGCCTTACTTTTTTTTCTAAAATTAATATTTTTAGGACTTTTAAAAAAGCCCTCGTGTTTTATCAATTTATCATAACTTGAAATATTTAGAGTGTTTTTCTTAACAATTTTAATCATTTCTTGAAGAAGAAATTTTCTAGTTCCCATCCTTGGAGAAGTTTTATGTTCATCTTCTTCGTAAGGGTCTAGTCCATGAGATAGGTCACATTTATAAAACATAGAAATAAGTTCGGGCAAAATTCCATTACCAGTGCCCACATCTAAAAATTTAATTTTGTTTAATTCTTTTGCACTGATTAAATCTGAAATAATCTCAGCAAGCTGGTGGAATTGTAAAGCATATCGACCAACTATCCTAGGGTGTACAACATTAGGTGGTGGTGAATCATACCAACTTGTACCTTTGGTTGTGGGGGATAAATAGTCTAAAAGAAATTTTTTTTTAAAACTATAGTTTTTAAATTTAAACATAAAGATTACCTATCATTTTTTAGTTTTTTTTGATTTAAAAAAATTAAAAACTTTTTTGTTTCATCAAAGAATCTTTGAATCGATTGCTTTTTACCTAAATTCATCAATGCAATTTTGTTTTTTTTTATATACAAAATTTTTTTTTGTAATTTTGTACTTTTTAAGTCTAATTTTAATTTCTTTACCTCTAAGCATCTTAAATAATATCCTGAAAAGGTATTTTTTAGAACCTTTAACAGAATGTGACTTTTCTCATTAGGTGATTTAATATTCTTTGATATGGAATTTTTTTTTTTAGCCACAAGATAAGAAAAGGTTTCATAACCCTCTATTGGTTTGTCAATAAATTTAATATTTTTAAAACCATTTTTATTTAAAAGATAAATTAAATTTTTTTTCATAAAAAATCTAAGGGTGATACTATTAAAAAACTCTAGAGGAGATCCCGTAATTTTTTCTTTTCTAAATCTCATTAATAAATTACCATTATCAATTAAAACTCTCCTAATTTCTTTTAAATTTTTAGTTAGATTATAACAATGTTCAAGAGAACCAAGGCTGATGACTAGACTAAAACTATTATCTTTAAAGTCTAAATTTTCTCCATAACAGCATTTTAAATCTAAATTAAAATTTTTTTTACCATATTCAACACTTGGCCTATGTGGGTCGATACCACTTACCTCCCAACCATTTTTTTTCCATAATAACGAGGTAATCCCAGTTGAGCATCCATGATCTAACAATTTTTTATTACTTGATTTTAAAATTTTATTGAAAAATTTAAAAACATCCTCTCCTCTTTTGCGTTGTAACTGGAGTTTTTTTTTATCAAATTTATTTTTATGGCCATGAAAAGTTTTTCCATAATCTAAATGAAAAAAAGTTTTATAAAAAGAATCATCTTGTCTTGGAGATAAAAATTTAAATCCACACTTCAGACAAATTGTTATTGGAAGATACCCATAATAATCTTTGTCAAAGTTTATCTTTCCACAATTTTGAAAAACAATGTTATACTTTGAGGTATTACAAACTTCACATTTTATCTTATTAAAATAAAATTTTTTTTTATTAAGAGAAAAATATTTTTCCCCATCAAAACTTGACAAAGGATATTTTTTTAAGAAATTTAATAATAATTTTTTATCTATCATTTAAAAATTTTTTTCAGTGCATAAATCAAGCCAATTGAGCTATTAGTACTGGTCAGCTTCACGCATTACTGCGCTTCCACATCCAGCCTATCAACG
>Ga0307986_10003488_pt1 | contig 10923 bp, 10 predicted proteins | sample EllFjometageno82_FD_203170 | JGI IMG/M metagenome (GOLD analysis project Ga0307986, IMG submission 203170) | Marine microbial communities from Ellis Fjord, Antarctic Ocean - #82 | ecosystem: Environmental > Aquatic > Marine > Unclassified | place: Southern Ocean | collected 2014-10-09
ACTTTAGCTTTAATTTTTTTTCAAGGTTTGTAAGACTTATTTTCATTAATTAATTCTCTTAAAAAATCTATCAAATCTAATTGTTTTATGCCATTTCCAAAAAGAAAAAATACTAGCGATTCTAAAATCAGATGAAAAAAAAATAAATTGTGCTTTACCAACTAAGTTATCTTCGTGAACATATCCCACACTAGTTAAATATCTGCTGTCCTTAGAGCAATCTCTATTATCTCCTAAAAAAAAATAATGTTTTTTTGGAACTTTAAAAATATCAGAATTTTGATAACTATAATTTTTTAAATATACCGTGTTATGAGTTTTTCCATTAGGAAGCTTTTCCTCTAATGTGTAAACTTCAATCGTTTGTTTACCACAATAAATAATATCAGTTTTAGAAATTCTAGATTTAAATATTTGATTATTATTTAAAAATATATCACCATTAATAAATTGAATAGTATCCCCGGGTAAACCTATCAATCTTTTAATATAATCTGTTCTGTTATCCGCAGGAGTTTTAAAAACTATTACATCACCAGTTCTGGGTAAATTTGAGAATATCCTGCTCTTAATAATCGGAGGACTAAAAGGAAATGAATGTTTGCTATATCCGTATGAATATTTTGTAACAAACAGCCTATCTCCAATTAATAAAGTCGGTTCCATTGAGGATGAGGGGATATAAAAAGGTTGTATTAGAAGCGATCTTATGACTATAGCTATAACTAAAGCATAGAGGATTGTTTTTATATTCTCAATTATAATATTTTTATCTATTTTCATTTTTTTTGTAAAATAACATAGGCAATAGAATATTTTTTTTCATCTGAAATTGATAGAAAGAAATTAAAGGAGGAAGTTTTAAAATATTTTTTGATAATTTTTTTTATTTTTTCATTAATTATGAATGATGGTTTACCAAGTTTATCGTTAACTATTGAGATATCTTTAAAATTAAGGTTATCTCTAAATCCAATTCCAATTGATTTAGCAAAAGCTTCTTTTGCAGCAAATCTTTTTGAATAATAGTTTGTTTTGTCATTTATTTTTTTTGAAATTAAAATTTCAGAAATAGAAAATATACGTTTAATAAAGAGTTTATTCTTTAAAGATTTAGCTATTCTGGCGTTTTCAACAATATCTACGCCTATACCTAATATTTTCATTTTTTAGTATTAGATATTCTTTTAAATTTTTTAATGGTATTTTTTAAACCATAAATTATTGATTCACCTATAATAAAATGACCAATATTAAATTCTTTAATTTCCTTAAGTTTAGATAAAACTGCTGTTGCTTTATAATCAAGCCCATGTCCAGCATGTACCTCAAGTCCAATTTCTCTTGCAACTTCACAGCATTTTTTAATTTTCTTATACTCATTGCTGTAATTTTTTCTATTCTTAATTAAATTTGAAATTTTTCCTGTATGTAACTCTATGCAGTCAGCGTCTAGTTCTTTGGAAATATTAACATCTTTTATATTAGGATCGATAAATAAACTTGTTCTAATTTTTTTTTTTTTAAATTTTGCAATAATTTTTCTTATTTTATTAAAGTTTTTTGATAAATCTAAACCACCTTCTGTAGTGACTTCTTTTCTTTTTTCTGGAACTATGCAGATAAAATCTGGTTTGTTTTTCAGGGCTATCTTTAAAATTTCTTCATTTAATGAAATTTCTAAATTAGTTATAATATTTTTATTCTTACAAATCCTAATAACATCTCTATCTCTTATGTGTCTTCTATCTTCTCTTAAATGAATAGTTATCGAATGAGCTCCACACTCCATAACATGTTTGGCAATACTGACTGGATCAGGATGAAGTGAATTTCTTGCATTTCTAATCGTTGCAACATGGTCAATATTAACACCTAGTCTTTTCATTTTATAAATCTACTTCCAGGTACGGTAATGGGTGTGCTTTTAAGTATCGCTGGAAGGTTGTTTTTCTTATATGTGGGCACATCTATTTTCATATGTGAAATGATATTTTTTTTTATCTTTAAAGATTTTTTGGTTGATCTATCTATGATTGATGCAAATCCTATAAGTTTAGCTTCTGCTTTTTTAATTAGTTTAACACACTCTAAACTTGATTTGCCTGTTGTAATAACGTCTTCAATAATAAGAACCTTTGACCCTTTTTTGATATTGAAACCTCTTCTTAAAACAAATTTACCATTTACTCTTTCACAAAAAATTGTTTCTTTTTTTAAGATCTTACCAATTTCATATCCAATAATAACTCCTCCCATCGCTGGTGCTAATATTAAATCAATAGTCTTAAATTCTTTTTTAATCTTACTAGCTAAAGACAAGCAAATATTTTTTGCTAAATGTGGAAAGCTTAGTAGTTTTGCACATTGGATATATTTTGGAGAGTGTAAACCTGATGAGAGAACAAAATGACCCTCTAAAAGTGCATTAGTTTTTTTTAAAATATTTAAAGATTTTTTGTGTGAAAGCATTACGTTCCTTTAACCAGTTATCCTCATGTCTAATGATTTTAAATTTTATCTCCTTTTGTTTTAACTCACTGATAAAATTTGTAAAGTTTTTCAAATCACGTATAATTAGGTTAAATCGAAAATTAATATATTCTTTAGATTTTTCCTTCATTTCAACACTTGAAATATTTAAACTATGTTGACCAAGTAAAGTTGTGACCTCACCAAGTTTTCCTGGCTTATCAGGCAAGGAAATCCAAAGGGTAGTATTGTATTTTTTAATTCTTTGAGCTTTTTCCTCTCCTTTTTTATACCAATATTTTCTAATTGCTGATCTTGCTTTTCCAGTTTTTGTAATAGGTATCCAATGTAAAGAAGGTGACTTATTTTTAGAGGTACTAATATCCACAACATCTCCATTATAAAGTATACTTTGTAACTCACTATCATTCCCATTAATCTTACAAGCTACGGTGCTATTACCAATTTTTGTATGCACAGCATAAGCAAAATCAATTGGTGTTGCATCTTTTGGGAGTTTTATTACAGATCCTTTTGGAGTAAAACAAAAGACGTTTTCCTGAAACATTTGTAACTTTGTATATTCATAAGAGTGTTCTGGATTGTCGTTCTTATCAATAATCTCTACAAGATCAGCAAGCCAATCATACTCTTTCCATGTTAATGAGTTAAATTTTTCTGAAGATTTATATTTCCAATGAGAAGCAATACCTCTTTCAGCATATTCATGCATTTGGCGAGTCCTAATTTGTATCTCAATTGGCCTTCTATTGGGTCCTATAATTGAAGTATGTAATGATTGATAATTATTAATTTTATGAGATGAAATATAATCTTTAAATTTTCCAGGTATGCAATTCCATTTATTATGAAAAATTCCAAGAGCTTTGTAGCAGTCTTCAACACTATCCAATATCACTCTAAATCCAATAATGTCTGAAATCTGTTCCAATGATATTCTTTTTTTTTGAACTTTTCTCCAAATAGAAAAAGGTGTTTTTTCTCTACCAATAATTTCAGCATTTATTTTATGCTCATTTAGCAATCCACTGAATTCTAATGATATTGAGTTGAAGCTATTTACTTTATCATCTTTAATTTCATCTAATCTTTTCTTTATGAGCTCTCTTGCTTTATTATTTAAAACTTTAAATGATAAATCTTCTAACTCATCCCTAATACTATGCATTCCCATTCTGTCTGCTAATGGAGCATAAATTTCCATAGTTTCTTTTGCTATGCGTTCTTTTTTTTCAATTTTTGAAATTGCATCAATTGTTCTCATATTGTGTAATCGATCAGCAATTTTTACTAGGAGCACCCTTATGTCTTTTGAAGTAGCTAAAATTAATTTTCTAAAATTCTCCGCTTTAGATGTTGAGGTGGCTTGATTTTCAAAAACTGATATCTTAGTTACTCCGTCAACTAAATCAGCAACTTCCTGTCCAAATTCACCTTTTATAGTTTCATAGGTTGCGTGCGTATCTTCTATTGTGTCATGCAGTAGTCCAGTTGTTATTGTTGCTGTATCTAATTTTAGTTCAGTAAGTATGCTGGCTACAGCTATAGGATGAATAGAATAAGGATCACCTGAATCTCTTTTTTGGTTTTCATGAGCTTTAACAGCAAAATTATAAGCTTTATTTAATTTTTCAGAATTTAAAAATTTATTATATGATTTAACTTTATTTATTAATTCTTCAGACTTAAGCATATCTGATTATAACATTAATTTATATTTGTTTGATAGACCTTAAGTCTTTGACTGGTAAAGAGTTGATCAAATTAACTATATTAATATTAGATTTTGGATGTTTCCATGACTTATCTACCTCAAATAAGGGTAGCAATACAAAATTTCTTTCATTCATACGTGGGTGTGGCAATATGAGTTTACTATTTTTTTCATCTAATATTTTTTTATCATAATCAATAATGTCTATATCGCATGTTCTTGGTGCATTTTTTTTGGATCTAATTCTTCCTAGTTTTGATTCTATTAGATTACAAATTTTTAATAATTTCAATGGTTCCAAACTTGTTTTAATTTTTATTATAATATTTATATAATTAGGATTTTTTGTATCAGGCCATGACTCAGATAAATAATTAGATGAGGACTTCAAAATTTTAATTTGGTATTTTTCTAATTCAAATTTTGCTATTACAATATTATTAATTTTATTTCCTAAATTTGATCCTATAGCTAAGTATGCTGTTTTAGCTGGATTTTCTAATGTGTCTTGCTTTTTCACGATTCCAATCTCTATTTTTTTTAGTGGCTCTTTTATCGAATTGTTTTTTTCCTTTAGCAACTGCTATTTCAATTTTAGCCTTACCTTTTTTAAAATACATCTTTGTTGGAACAAGCGTTAAACCATCTCTTTGCATTTTTCCAATTAACTTATTAATTTCTTTTCTATTCAATAAAAGCTTTCTTTCGTCCATAGGATTATGATTTGAATAACTAGCTTGTTTAAAGGCTGCTATATGAGAATTAACTAAAACAATTTCACTATTTTTTTCTACAGCATATGAATCTGCTATGTTAACCTTACCATCTCTTATTGATTTGATCTCGGATCCTTTAAGTACAATTCCTGCTTCAATTAATTCTTCAAAAAAATAATTAAAACTTGCTTTTCTATTTAAACAAATAATTTTTAAACCAGAATTGGCTTTCTTACTCATTTAAGTAGGTTTGCTGATATTAGAGCATTTTTAACAGCTTTTTTAGTTGCTTCTGTAACCTTTACTAATGGTAATCTAACCTCGTCCTCACATAAACCTAAAAGCTTTGCAGCATATTTTACAGGACTTGGGTTACTCTCTATAAACATAGAATTATGAATTGGTTGAAGTATCTTGTCTAGTCTGACTGCTTCTAATCTATTTTTATCAGTTTCTATTTTTGAAGCATTTTGAAAATCAGAACAAAGTTTTGGAGCAATATTTGCTGTTACACTAATAGCTCCTACGCCACCTCTTTTATTAAATTCTAAAGCATTATCATCATTACCTGTGAGTTGTATAAAGTCATTACCCATTTTTTTTTTTTGTTGATCAACTCTATCAAGGTCTCCAGTTGCATCTTTGACACCAACTATATTTTTTAACTCAAACAACCTGGCCATTGTATCAATAGACATGTCAATAACAGATCGTCCTGGAATATTGTAAATTAATATAGGTATTCCACACTTGTCATTAATTGCTCTGTAATGTTGGTATAATCCTTCTTGAGAAGGTTTGTTGTAATAAGGTGTAACCACCAAAGCTGCATTGGCCCCCACTTTCTCAGCGTGAGTAGTTAAAGAAATAGCCTCTTTTGTAGAATTCGAGCCAGTTCCAGCAATTACTATATTTTTTCCATTGCTTTCTTGAATGCACAATTCAATAACTTTTTGATGCTCATCATGGCTTAATGTGGGAGATTCACCTGTTGTTCCAGCAGGAACTAGACCATTAGTTCCATTGTTAATTTGAAAATGGATAAGTTTAATATAGGCATCCACATCAAGTATATCATTCTTAAACGGGGTTATTAAAGCAACATTTGATCCTTTGAACATAAATACTTATAACATAGTTTGTTGATTCATTTAGTAAAATTTATGCTTAGAAATATATCATTTTATATAAAATTATTATTGCTGATATTGTTATACACAAACAATTCAAATGCCATTGAGCTATCAATAATTCCATTAAAAAAACCTATTTTAGATAAGATAACAAAACAGAGTAAATTAGTGCAAGGCATTATAAGGCCTAAACCAAAACCTATTAAAAAAATAGAAAACCAAAAATTATCCAACCAAATTACAAAACCTAAACCTAAACCATTAAAGCAAAAAAAAGAGATAATTGTTAAAATAATTGAAAAAAAGGTTAAAAAAAATATTTTTTTAACACCAAAGAGTAAACCCTTAAAAGTTAAAAGAACATCCACATCAAAAATAACAAATTCAAAATTTTATAGTCAGAAAGATTTTGATATAGCTAAGAAATCTATTCAAGCCATAGAAAAACGTAAATGGACTAAAGCTATAACTCTATCCAAAAAAGCTAAAGATAAATCTATATATAATTTTATTCAATGGAGACACTTGTTAACAACAGGTAATCAAGCAAGTTTTTATGATTATTTAGGATTTATTAAACAAAATGAAAATTATCCCAGAATTAATAGAATTCGTTATTTAGCAGAACACAAACTTTCAACAGATAGGATTTCACCAAAAAAAATAATAAATTGGTTTGATTCTAAGGAACCCTTAAGTGGTTATGGAAAATTAATATTGGGAGAAAGCTTTATACAAACAGGTGATATTGAAAAAGGTACTTCTTTAGTAAAAGATGGATGGGTAACTGCAGAGTTAAATAGAACTAATATGAAATTTTTTAGGAAAAGATATAAAAAATATCTAAATGCAGATGACTATATTAAACGAGCAGACTATTTAGCTTGGGAAGGCAAATCTTGGGATTTAAAAAGGATGCTAAGATATTTACCTAAAAACTATGAATTACTTTATACAGCTAGACAAATTTTAATGAGTAAATCTTATGGTGTTGATAAAGCTATCAAGAATGTTCCAGCAAAACTCAAAAGTGATGCTGGACTAAATTATGATCGACTTAAGTGGAGAAGAAAAAGAGGAAGAGTAGATGATTCCTTAAAGATAATATTTAAAGTTAGAAATAATAAAGATTATTTAGTTAGACCTGACAAGTGGTGGACTGAAAGAGCAATTATGGCAAGGGCTCTTATTTACAAGAAGAGATATGAGTCGGCATACAAAGTTGCAAGTGAGCACTCTCTTGATAAAAGTCCAGAATTTGCTGAGGCTGAATGGATGAGTGGATGGATTGCTTTAAGCTTTCTGAATGATCCTATTTTAGCAATAGATCATTTTAATAATTTTTATCAAAATGTTGGTTATCCCATAAGTTTATCTAGAGGAGCGTACTGGCTTGGTAGAGCTTATGAAAAAAACGGTGATAAAAGACAATCACAACAATGGTATGGGGAAGCAACTAAATATTTAACAACATATTATGGTCAGTTAGCTCACTTAAAGGTTAAACCTAATGAAAACTTTGAACTTGAAGAGCAGCAAAAAATTACTGATAAGTATAGAGCATATTTTTATAAAAAAGATTTAGTTAAAATTATTTATCTTTTGGATGAGCTAAATAAAGATAAGTACACAAAAAATATTTTAAAACATATTGCTATTGATAATATTGATGCTGGTAGTGAGATTTTAGCTGCAGAACTTGCATCAAATATATCAAGATATGATTTTGCAATACAAATTTCAAAATCAGCCTCCTATGAAAAAAGATTTCACAATGATTTTAACTACCCAATAATAGGTACGCCCAATTATGTTAATGGTCGTAAAATACCAGAGCCTGCATTTATACTTTCGTTAATTAGACAAGAAAGTGAATTTGACATGACTGCTAATAGTCATGCGGGTGCACAAGGTTTAATGCAATTAATGCCTTACACGGCAAAACTAGTTTCTAAACAAGCCAAACTTCCTTATTCAAAATCAAGATTAACAACTGATCCTGAATATAATATTAAACTAGGATCTCATTATATAGCAGGTTTAATCTTACAGTATGATGGTGCCTACCCTTTTGCTACTGCTGCATACAATGCGGGTCCAAAAAGAGTTAAATATTGGAAAAAAATAAATAAAGACCCTCAAAAGAACCAGATTGATTTTGTTGATTGGGTCGAATTAATTAAATTCAAAGAAACAAGGAACTACGTTCAACGTGTAATGGAGAACTATAATGTCTACAGGTATATTTTAGAAAAAAAACCTATCAAAATGAAAAATTTTTTTCAAAATAACCCTCTATTTTAATGGCGGAAGCGGTGGGATTCGAACCCACGGTAGAGTTACCCCTACGGCAATTTAGCAAACTACTGGTTTAAGCCAACTCACCCACGCTTCCACTCGCATAAGGATATAACCGATTGTATTGAATTTTCAATATTTATAAAGTAATTCTTGGTTTATATTATGAAAAATAAGTATTCCATATTTTCTTTAATCAAAAATGCTTTCTCTTACCATGAGAATTGGCAAAAAGCCTGGAAAGATCCAGCTCCAAAAAAAGAGTATGATGCAGTAATAATTGGTGGTGGTGGTCATGGTCTAGCTACAGCTTATTACTTGGCAAAAAAACACAATATGAAAAATATTGCAGTTGTTGAGAAAGGTTGGATTGGTGGTGGTAACACTGGAAGAAATACTACAATTATAAGATCAAATTATTTATGGGATGCAAGTGCAGGTCTTTATGATCATGCATTAAAAATATGGGAAGGTCTATCTCAAGAGATCAATTACAATGTAATGTTTAGTCAAAGAGGGGTAATGAACCTTGCACATAACTTACAAGACATTAGAGATTTAAAAAGAAGAACACATGCCAATAGATTAAATGGGATTGATGCTGTTTATTTAAGCACAGAGGAAGTTAAAAAATTTTGTCCGATTATTAATACATCACCTGATATTCGTTATCCTGTTTTAGGTGGAACTTTACAAAAAAGAGCTGGCACAGCTAGACATGATGCTGTTGCCTGGGGATATGCAAGAGGTGCTGATGAAATGGGTGTAGATATAATTCAAAACTGTGAAGTTAAAGGCATTAAACGTAATGGAGATGAAGTTGAGGGAATAGAAACAACAAAAGGATTTATTAAAACTAAAAAAGTTGGAGTAGTTGCTGCAGGTCATTCAAGTGTACTAGCTAATATGGCTGGTTTAAGACTACCACTAGAAAGTAAACCTCTCCAAGCTCTAGTTTCAGAACCGGTTAAACCAATCATTGATACAGTTGTTATGTCAAATGCAGTTCATGCATATGTTAGTCAATCTGATAAAGGTGAGCTTGTAATAGGCGCTGGTACTGATGATTATATTTCTTATTCACAAAAGGGAAGTCACGATATTGTTGAAGGAACTTTAAATGCAATTTTAGAACTTTACCCAATTTTTAGTCGAATGAGAATGTTAAGACAATGGGGTGGAATTGTAGATATTTGTCCAGATGCAAGTCCTATTATCAGTAAAACAACGGTAAAAGGTTTATACTTCAATTGTGGTTGGGGCACTGGTGGATTTAAAGCGACACCCGGTTCAGGTGATTTATTTGCTCATACTATTGCAAATGATGAGCCGCACAAACTTAATGCTGCTTTCAATTTAAATAGATTTGTTAGTGGTGACCTTGTTGATGAACACGGTGCAGCGGCGGTAGCACATTAATGTTTTTAATTACTTGTCCTTACTGTGGTGAACGTGAACAAAGTGAATTTAAAGCTGGTGGTGAAGCGCACATAGAAAGACCAAAACAACCTACTGAATTAAGTGATGATGAATGGGCTGAATATTTGTTTATGAGAAAAAATATTAAAGGTGTTCAGCTAGAAAGATGGAACCATGCACATGGATGTAGAAAATGGTTTAATGCAGTTAGAGACACCACCAATGATGAAATAAAAGCAATTTATAAAATGGGTGAAAAACCACCTACTAACTAACCCTATGTCAAAAAATTTGAGAGTAAAAACTAGTAAGTTTATTGATGAAACAATAAATGTTTCATTTAAATTTAATGGTAAAACTTATTATGGTTTTAAAGGTGATACCTTAGCCTCTGCTCTCTTATCAAATGACGTTCATTTGGTTGGAAGAAGTTTTAAATATCACAGGCCGAGAGGAATAATGACAGCTGGATCTGAAGAGCCAAATGCAATAGTTCAAACAAACAATAATACAGCATTAACCGAACCAAATGTCAGAGCAACAGAAATTGAGATCTATGATGGTTTGGAGGCTTCCAGTCAAAACTGTTGGCCTAATGTAAATTTTGATATTGGAGGGATAAATAATTTTCTATCCCCTCTTTTGCCAGCTGGATTTTATTATAAAACATTTATGTGGCCAGCAAGTTTCTGGGAAAAGTACGAGTATGTTATTAGACATTCTGCAGGTCTTGGAAAATCTCCTACAAAACCAGATCCAGATATCTACGATCACAGATACATTCATTGTGATGTGCTTGTGATAGGAGCTGGTATCGCAGGGATTATGGCCGCAAAAACTGCAGCTAAAAATAATTTAAAGACTTTATTACTTGATGAAAAAACTGAGCTTGGAGGCTCTACAATTTATCAGAATTCAGATCATGTAAAGATAAATGATCAAGGCTCATCTACTTGGTTAGAAAATGAAATAACTGAATTAGAGAAATTAGATAATTTAGAAATTAAAACAAGAACAAGTGTAGCCGCTTACCATGGTTACAATTATTTACTAGCAAGAGAAAATTTAACAGATCATTTATCAAAAAATGATGCACAAAATAAAGTTAGACAAAGATTATTAAAAATTAGAGCTAAAAAGGTCATTGTTG
>Ga0307986_10003489_pt1 | contig 10917 bp, 12 predicted proteins | sample EllFjometageno82_FD_203170 | JGI IMG/M metagenome (GOLD analysis project Ga0307986, IMG submission 203170) | Marine microbial communities from Ellis Fjord, Antarctic Ocean - #82 | ecosystem: Environmental > Aquatic > Marine > Unclassified | place: Southern Ocean | collected 2014-10-09
TTCCTTTTGACATTTGAGAAAAGTTTCTAAAATTTTTGAAGTCATCGAATATAACTTCCTAATCTTTTTTTAATAATAAATTTATCTTTTAGTGAGTCACCGCAACTATTTACAACAATGATTGCTGAAGGACTAAGTTTAGGTGCGAGTTTAATAGCTTCTGCAAAAGCGTGAGAAGGTTCTAAAGACGGAGAAATATCTTCTAGTGTAGTAACTAATTGATAAGCTGCTAATGCATCTTCATCGGTTGCAGATGTATACCTAGCTCTTTTAGCATCTTTTAAAAAACAATGAAGTGGACTTACCCCAGGATAATCTAAGCCCGCTGATATAGATTCTGTTTCACTAATTTGACCCTCTTTATTTTGCATCACATATTGTTTAGCTCCATGCAAAATTCCAATTTTAGAATTATTAGTAAGTGGAGCGGCATGAAGTTTACTATTTTTAGGTCCACCTGCTTCGACACCAATAAATTCAACTTGTTTTAAATTGTAATCCATAAACTCGTTCCAAAAACCCATTGCAGAACTTCCCCCACCTACACAATTAATAAGTTTTACTTTTTTTGGTATTTTTTTAAATATATTTATCATTTGAATTTTTAATTCTTTCGAGATTTGAGCTGTACTCCAAGCACAAATTTTAACAAAAATATTTGGTCCAACCGTAGATCCAACCACCAAATGAGTTGACAGACAATTTGCAACCCAATATCTCATACATTCACTCACTGCATCAACTAAGGTTTGGCTACCTGTTGTTACAGGAATGACTTCTGCGCCATGTTTCTTCATGACTTCTACATTTAGTTTTTGTCTTTTAATATCTTTTGACCCCATAAAAATTTTACACTTAAGTCCAAATTTTTTTGCCACCATAGCTAAAGTTTTACCTGCCATGCCTGCACCTGTGTCCCCACAGACATATTTTTTACCTGCATGCTTTGCAATTAGACAATGAACTACTGCGTTGTATATTTTGTGCGCTGTTCCACGATTTTCAGACACAACTTTAGCCCAAATCTCTGCCCCACCTAAATGTCTAGTTAAATTCTGCAGTTTAATAAAAGGAGTGGGCGCACCAATATAATTATCAAAATAGTAATTTCTTTGTTTTAAAAATTGTTTGTCGTACCTTAATTTTTGAAAAAGTTGAGTGAGATCTTCAATAGGTTTTTTTAGTGTTTCCGGAACCCAGTTTCCTCCAAATTTACCTGCCCACAGTCCATTCTTATCGTGTTGGTCAATTAAAAGAATATTTTTTTTAATTTTGATCATTAATTAACTCTACTTTGTTTAAGAAATTTTTGATTTTAATAACGTCTTTTACTTTATCCGTCTCTAAAGCTCCAGAGAGATCAACTATGTTTGTTATTTCTTTTAAGTTTTTAAGCATATCCATACTAATATTACCCGCGAGCATTTTTGTAATAGAAGTGGGCACTACTTTAATCCATTTGTAATTCCAGCTTAAAGATCGATGTAGACCCGAACTATCAAAGAGAATAATATCAGCTACGTCTTTATAAGTTTTATATTTTAAAACATCTTGCTCTTCTTTTATCTGCAGAGCCATAATAATTTTTTTATTATATTTAGATTTGATCTCCGCAATTTGATCTGCATTAAAATCTCCATAAATTTGAAAATAGTCAAAATCAAGATTTGAAAAAGTCTTTAGTTCTTCAACTGTTGGATCAACAAGCACACCCACGTAGGCAGTATTTTTTTTATTAATTTTGGTTAACTGTTCTGCTATTAAGTAATTAATAAAGCGATGGCTTTTTTTATAATTTAAGATAAATCCACAAAAGTTAGCACTGTATTTAATGCAAGTTTTAACTTGTTCAGCCGTTGATAGACCACATACTTTTGTTTGCATCAGTTTGCCGAATTAATAATAGTTTTAATATTTTCTAACGCATCACCTTCGTAGATGGGCCTACCGATGACTGCGTAACATTTTTCATCTGCAGTGGCATTAAAATCTTTATAACTTAATGTTCTTTTTTGATCTTGAGTGTTTTGATCCCCTCTAATTCCAGGACAAAATATTTTAATCTCTTTTGATATTTGACGTACAAGCGCTATATCTTGTGCAGACGCTATCACACCCGAGAGTTTAGCTCGGCAGGTAAGATTAATTAATAATTTTACTTGTTCTGTAACCTCGCTAGTAATGCCAATTTGTTCTAGATCTTTTTTATTCCATGAGGTTAAGACACCAACCCCTAAAAATTCCATGTTTGTACCACTTGCTGCTTTTTTTGCCGCTTGTAACATTTCCAAAGAACCTAAAGCATGGATAGTAAAATATTTAATAGCTTTAATTCTTGAGATAACTTTAATAGTTTTAGCTACTTGGTTGGGGATATCAAAAATTTTTGTATCTAAGAAAATAGGTAATTTAAATTTCTCAAATTCTTTAATACCTTCTAAGCCTATAGTGCTGTAAAGCTCAGAACCTATTTTAACACCAGCTAAATACTCTTTTGTTTGATTGGTTACATCTAAAGCTTTGTCTAGTGAATTAAAGTCTAAAGCTAAGAATATATTTTTTTTCATTTTTTATTTATTTCTTGTTTTAAATGTTTTGACATTTTAAAGGAAACTTTTTTCTTCTCTGGCACATAAATAATCTCACCAGTCTTAGGATTTCTGGCATTATATTTTGCCTTGATGGTTTTGACTGAAAATCTCCCAAAATTTCTAAGTTCAACAGGCTTATGTTTGGCAAGACTATTGGCAATAGTATCAAACGTAATATTAACGATAGTTTCGATTTGAGAAAGATTTAAGGCAGGGTAATTTTTACGAAGTTGTTTGACGATCTCTGACTTAACCAAGAATTAATCTTCTTCTTTTTTATTTTTCTTCGGTGTTTTACCCAAAGCTTTTTGAAAGATTCCTGCAAGTGTTGCTCCTGATTTAGCAGCGTTTACACCAAATTTTGCCACCAAACCTTTTTCTTCGTAAATTTGAGCCGCTTTTACACTTAAAGTAACTTCTCTTTTGTCTAAATCTAACTCTGTGATCATGGCATCTAAAGCATTACCCGAAACAAAAATTTCTGGTCTAGCATCACTTGACTCTTTCGCTAATTGATTTTTCTTAATCATAACAATAATGTGTTTATCAGCATCTATCGATACTTTCACGCCTGTTTTTAACACTTCATGCACTCTTGTTGTAATAATCGATCCTTCTTTTTTCTTATTTTCTTTAAACCAATCGAAAGGATCTTTTTCAAGTGCTCGAACTGAAAATCTAAGTTTATCATCTTTTAACTCTACAATTTTGACTTTTATTTTTTGTCCTTTTTTATATTTTTTAAGATCTTGATTTTCTTCTTGGTAAGAAAGTTCTCGGTAATGTAGCATACCTGTTAAGCCACTATCTAAATCAGCAAAGATAGCTTTATCTGTAATATTGTTAATAGTTACCTCAACCATTGATCCAACTTTACTTTCAATTTCTTTCCATGGGTTTGGTAAAATCTCTCTGTAGGATAAAGAAATTCGCTTAGCACCGCTGTCAATAGTCACTATTTTTACCTTAACTTCTTGAGATGCTGCTAAAATTTTGGCAGGTTGAACGTTTTTATTTGTCCAAGATAACTCCGAACTATGAATTAGTCCTTCAATACCATCTTCGAGTCGCACGAACGCTCCGTAGTCCATTAATTTAGTAACAGTGCCTGTGTAGATAGAACCAATTTTATATTTCTTTTCTAAGCTGTCATATGGATCTTTGGTCAAAGCTTTAACAGATGCAGAGACACGGTTGGTTTCTTTATCTATTTTAGTAATCTTTACTTTCATAGATTGACCAATTGTTACCAGGTCAGAAGGTTTCTTTACTCTACCGTGTGATAAATCTGAAACGTGTAATAACGCATCTATGCCGTTAATGTCTAAGAAAATTCCCCAATCCGTGGTTGCTTTCACTTTTGCATCTTCAATGATATCGCCTTCATTTAAATTTTTCAAAGCTTCTTTTGCGTCACTATCCTTACTCTTTTCTAAAACTGCTCTTCTACTTGTGCAAACATTGCCTCTAATCTTATCAATACGTGTAGCGATAACTTTTAGAGGTACGTTCATTAAGTGGTCAAATCTTTTAAGAGGTTTTACATCAATTTGTGAAGCAGGCATAAAAGTTGGCAGGCCATCGCATGTTGCGATAAATCCGCCTTTAACTCTACCGGTAATATAAGCTGTAATTTCCTCACCAGTTTCGAAAACTTTTTCCATTCGGTTCCAAGCGTTCATACGTCTGGCTTTTTCTCTAGAAATAACGATTTCACCTTTAAAACTTTCGATACGCTCTAGATAAACTTCAATTTTTGATCCGACCGTTAATTTTGATAACTCATCATCGTTTTTAAACTCCTCAATAGGAATCATACCTTCCATTTTTGCTTTTACATCACAAACAATGAAATTTTTCGTGATTTCAGTTATGGTTGCTTTAATTATTTCACCCTCTTTAAGCTTACGGTCTTTAAAATCTTCATTTAGTAGGCTTTCAAACTCTTTTTGAGAGCTAGATAGTTCCTGATGCATTGTTTCAACTGCCATATTTTTCTTTAATTTTTTCTTCGATTGTTTCGGACATTTTATTTAGCATACCCTTGATATTTTTTAATTTATCAGTTTGCACAATTACCGCATTTTTTGCCTGAATCAAAGGAGAATTTTTACGTTTTTTATCTAAATTATTGCGAATACGCATAGCTTTTTTGACCTCAGTGAAGGTAATACGTTTATTCCTTTTTCTAAGTTCTTTAAATCTTCTCTTAGCTGCAATATTTAAATTGCATTTAAAAAAAAACTTTATATCTGCATGCGGTAAAATAACGGTACCAATATCTCTGCCCTCGATACAAACTTTATTATATTTATTGGCAAATTTTTTTTGATAAGTTTTTAAAATACTTCTTATTTTTTTTTTTTTAGCAATAACAGATGTGTAGGCTGAAATTTCAGGCAAATGTAAATTTTTATTATTTAATTCTTTGAGACTTAAGTTGTTAAAATGATTTTTTAAAAAAGGAATAATATTTTTAGGTTTGTATTTGAGAAGTATATAACTAGCGTGACGATACAAAAGACCACTAGATAAAAATTTTAAACCATATTTTTTTGAAATGAGTTTAGCTCCCGTAGTCTTACCACTAGCAGCCCCACCATCCGCAGCAACGACTAACTTATGTTGTCTTTTTAATTTCAAAATTTCCTCCAAGTGATTTAATAATTTGTAAAAAAGACGGAGAGGATGTTTTAACCGTTTCAAAGTTCTTGATCTCGGCTTTAATACCTGTCACTAAAGACAAAATAACAGAGCTCATGCAAATACGATGATCTCCTAAGTTTGGCACTTTTATCGTAGTATTTATTTTTATGTTTTTCTTTGAACCATATATTTTCATTTCACTTTTTGTTGACTTACATTTAACACCAATTTGATTTAATATTTTTCTCATCTCTTCAATTCGATTACTTTCTTTATTTGCTAAATCTTCAATACCTTTAAAGATTGATGTTCCGTTAGTGAGAGCAGCAACTATAAAAAGAATAGGGTATTCATCTGTAGCCGACACATAATAATTAGCGGTTGCTTTTATAGCTTTTAGTTTAGGACTGTGTTTTACAAAGATATCACCTATCACTTCATGATTAATCTTTTTAATTTTTATGAATTTTATTTTAGCCCCATGTTTCTTCAAAAGATTATAAAAACCAATTCGTCTTAAATTTAAACCCACGTGTTTAATTTTTAGCTGAGCATGCGGTGTAAGTAATGTTAGTGCGGTAAAAAAAGCTGCAGAAGAAGGATCACCAGGCACATTGATCTTTAGTGGTTTAAGATATTTTTTTCCATAAACCTTAATACAGTTTTGTCTTTTGTTATTTTTTTCAATCTTTAAAACATTAGGGCTTTGTAGCAGCATATTCTCGGTATGATTTCTGCTCTGCTTTTCTTCAATCACATTAGTTACTCCATTAGCATTAAGTCCAGCAAGTATAGCAGCGCTCTTTAATTGAGCTGACACACCAGCTTTTTTGTATTTAATGCCTATTGGAATCTCTGAGGAAACAAGAGTTAAAGGAAATGTACTTTTATTTTTTGGTAAAAAAGTTGCTCCAAACTGGCTCAATAAATCAATTAGTTTAGTCATGTTTCTTTTGTTTAAAGAATGATCTCCTTTAATTTTAACTTGAATATCTGGATTTGTAGAGAGCAAGCCACAAACGAGTCTCGCGGTTGTGCCTGAGTTAAAGCAGTCTAAAATAGTGTTTTTTTTAGCATAAAGAGACCCTAAACCCTTGCCATAAACAAGATAATTTTTATCCTTCACTTTATCAATTTTAACACCCAGTTTTTTTAAAATATTTATACAGGCGTAGATGTCATCTGATTCCAAAACATTTTTTATTTCTGAAATATTATGACTTATAGCTCCAATTAAAAAAGAACGAATACTAATTGATTTGTCTGAATCTACGCTAATTGTTTTGTTGTAAGGTTTGATCGACTTAGAAACAGAGAGTAAAAAACTTTTATTTAACATTACAATTACGTTCTGTAACTTGATCCAAAATAGAGCTCGATTGCTTTTGAAGATTTTAAAATCTCAGATGGTGTACCTTGAGCAATAATAGACTGTTCACCAAGTACATAAGCTCGATCTACAATATCAAAAAGATTATTAACTTGGTGATCTGTTACTAAGATTGCACAACCAAAGTTTTGAAGTTTTAAAATATATCTCTGAATGTCTTGAACAACAATTGGGTCCAAAGCTGCCATTGGCTCGTCTAGCAATACAACGCTTGGTTTGTTAATTAGTAGACGTGCAAGCATTAATCTTCTCACTTCTCCACCTGATAGATTTGCTGCATGAATATTTCTTAAGTGTTGCAAATTAAATTCATCAAGCAATCTTTCGGTTAATTTTCTCTGTTTTTCTTCACCTTTGATTGTTAATTGACAAATTCCTAAAAGATTATCGTGAACACTCATGTCAAATACACTTCTTTGTTGGCTTAAATATCCAATACCAGCTTTTGCCCTTAGATGAATAGGTTGATCTTGAATTTCTTTATTATTTAAAATTATTTTTCCTTCATCAGCATAGATTTCCCCAATGATGGTGCTGTACAAAGTTGATTTTCCAGAACCGTTGGGACCTAATAAGCCCACACATTCTCCTGGATATAGATTCATGCTAATTTTTTTTAAAATAGGTCGACCATCGTAAGATTTATTAATATTTTTAATTTGAAAAACTGGTTTATCTTTATTAAATTTAATTATTCTAAAACCTTTTTTCATTAATTTTTAAATTTTACGTTTACTTGTTTACTTCCAAACATTGAGAAATTTAAAGTTTTGTCTGCTAAGTCGTACTCAACATTGTCTGCAATAAACTCACCTTTCTCTATACTTTCCCCATACACATTACCAGTGGCAATTAATTTACTGTTTGTATTTGAATATGATAATAAATCAGAAAATAAACTATGGGTCATATAATCCGCTTCAACATTTCCTCTAAAGTCCATATCGAGAGTTACATTATTATAAAGACCTTCATCGCTCACCACAGATAAGACAGTATCATCTTTTAAATAAAATTTTGCAATAACTTCTTTCATATTAATAAGCTCGGGTGTTTCAGTTTTAAAATCAGCCTGAACTGCATTTAATACATATCTATTCCCAGTTAGATCGAAACCTGAATATTCAATGTCATTGAAAGAATTGGTTTTGGGGCTGGTCTCAACTTCTATCTTAACAAAATTTTCTGTTTTCTCATTTTTACTAAGATAAGTACTGTAAAGCAGGGCAACAGCTATAAGAAAAATAGTGAGCTGTATTAGCAAAATATTTTTTTTTCGACTGGTCACTTTATTCCGTACTGTAAAAGAGAATGAATATGAACCAATCCCTTTAATTTTTTAGCTATTTTGCTCTTTCTGTAATCTTCTTCTGAAGCAACCAATAAACTTGTGATCTTCTTCTCATTCATAAGTGATAAAGCTTTAGATGCGGGGGCAGATTCGGATATAAACAAAGGATTAGGAGTCATGAATTTCTTTAAATGATCATCCTTAGAATAATATTTTATTCCCCTTCTTGCATCACCATCAGTTAAGATGCCTTTAACTTGTTTTTTTTCCATGACCACAACCAGACCAAGTTTTTTTTGATCAATCACTCTAGTGGCATCATAAATACTTTTACTAACGTTCACCACAGGTAGTTTGTTACCAGTAATCATAATGTCTTTTACTAATAATAAAGTCTGTCCGATATTACCCCCAGGGTGAAAAACTTTAAATCTTTCTTTAGAAAAGCTCATTTTATTCATCAATGCTACAGCCAAACAATCGCCTAATAGTAAAGTGACACTCGTACTCGTGGTAGGTACCATGCCTGTAGGATCAGATTCTTTAACCTGAGGCAGAAGTAATCTTACATCGCTTGTTTTAAGTAACAAACTATCTTTTTTTGAAGCCACACCAATAATTTTAATATTAAATCTATTAGCGTAACGTAGCATATTTGCAATCTCAGAGGTATTGCCAGAATAAGAAAAAACTAAAAGCAAATCTCTTTTATCAATTTGTCCAAGATCACCATGGTTTGCTTCACTTGGATTTAGAAAAAATGAAGAAACACCAACTGACGATAATGTTGCAGCAACTTTTCGAGCGATCAACCCGCTTTTACCAATTCCCGCAGTAATGACTTTTCCCTTACAATTAGCTATCAACTCAACTGCTTCTACAAACGATTTATCGAAAACTTTATTAATTTTTTTAAGTTCGGAGATCTGAATAGCTGCAGCTTTTTTTGCAATAGAGATATAATTAACTTTAATCATTAATGTTCAAAAATTGAAAATTTAAAACCTTTTTGATCTAGTTCTATTCTTGTATCTAAGAACTCAATACATTTTTTATATATGGCTATACGATCCTCTCGAATTAACATCTTTTCTAGCGCATGCTTAATTTTATGTAAATAGATTACATCATTCGCCGCATACTCTAACTGTTTATCGCTAAGATCATTAATATCTTTATTCCAATCACTTGAGCCTTGATTTTTATCTAATTTTTTATTGCAAAACTCTTGAACCAAACTTTTAAGACCATGGGCATCAGTATAAGTTCTACAAATTTTAGAAGCTATTTTAGTACAAAAAATATTCTTCATTTTACATTTTAAAAAATACTCAAGAGCACTTTTATCAAATCTTAAAAAATGTCCTATTTTTTGAATTTTTTCGTTTTCCAAAACCGAAACTAAATTAGGCATTTTATAAGTTGTCCGGTCTGGCTGAATAACATAGACATCACCACCTTCGTTACAAATTTGAATTAGACTTAATTTATCTCGCTCTGGAATTAACAAACCTGTAGCTTCGGTATCGATAGCGACACTATCTTTAAATGATTTTGCTACTTCTGAGCTTATGTCCCCTTGAATTTTATGTATTTTCATATAACTATCTTAAATACCATGAATAATTACCCAATAGCAACAATCCTTGGTGGAGGTGGATTTATAGGAAGATATCTTGTCAGAAAAATGACTGAGAAAAATTTCCAATGTATTATTCCAACAAGGAACGCTTATTTAAAAGGTTATTTAAAAACACAAGCTCCACCAGGTGCAATCGAGTTTATTGATTTTAATTTAAAAGATCTTTCTAAAATTGAAGAAGCAATTAAAAACTCAGATATCGTCATAAATTTAATTGGTATTCTTTTTGAAAACAGTAAACAGAAATTTTTACAACTACATTCTGACTTGCCAGGCTTAATTTCTAAATACTGTGAAGAGTCAGAAGTCAAAAAATTTATTCACGTTAGTGCTATTGGTGCGCACGCTAACTCAAAATCTCTTTATCAACAATCAAAGTTTAGAGGAGAACAAAAAGCACTTAATAATTTTAAAAATACTATTATTATCAGGCCAAGTGTTGTTTGTGGTGTAGAAGATAATTTTACTAACTTATTTGCAAAATTGAGCATGTTACCTGTAATACCGGTTGTAAAAACAACGTATAAGTTTCAACCTATTTTGGTAAATGATGTAGCAACAGCTATTGTAAAAGCTATTGAGATTAAAAAAAATGAAGGAAAAATTTATGAAATCGGTGGTCCAAAAGTCATTAGTTTTGGAAATATGGTAAAATCAATTTTAAAAAGTATTGGTAAAAAAAGATTAGTTATCGATCTCCCAATGCCACTTGCAAAAATACAAGCCTTATTATTTAGTCTCATGTCGAAACCATTGCTTACAAAAGATCAATGTGAAATTCTAAATGAAGCAGATAATATTGTTTCTAACAATAATTTAACGTTAAAAGATTTGAATATAAAACCAGATGATGTCGAGAAGGCTATGTCTAAATGGTTATGGAGATTTAGAACAGGTGGTGAGTTTGCAAAATTATAACTCTATCATTTAATTTTTCTCAACAGAAAGCATGCTTTTATTTAAATTCAAGTACGGAGTTTCTAAATTGAAAAAGTCTAATATAGTGTGTGGTAAATATTCGTGTGTAATCTTATTTTTAGATACACGGTTTATGGGGTAATTTTTACCAATTAGTTTTCTTTTCTTTTTTAAATTTTCAGAAGCCCACATCATCATCGGGATATGTATTTGTTCTTTAGGTGCAATTCTCATAGGTGCTGCATGTAAATAAATGCCATTTTCTCCTAAGGACTCACCATGGTCTGAGGCATAAATTAAGAAGTTATGTGATTCTTTTTCATTCTTTAAAATGTTTATTGCTTTAGAAATAATATAGTCAGTATAAAGAATTGTATTATCAAAAGAATTATTTAGCTCTTCAGCACTACAACTCTGTGGTTCATTCGACTTGCAGCTA
>Ga0307986_10003490_pt1 | contig 10915 bp, 10 predicted proteins | sample EllFjometageno82_FD_203170 | JGI IMG/M metagenome (GOLD analysis project Ga0307986, IMG submission 203170) | Marine microbial communities from Ellis Fjord, Antarctic Ocean - #82 | ecosystem: Environmental > Aquatic > Marine > Unclassified | place: Southern Ocean | collected 2014-10-09
CATCTGCGGTCGGTAGCTATAGATGATGCCAACCACGATGATTGCCACGAACCCGTAGAACAGATGAAACTGCGGTGGATCAATGTCTTGGCCGGCGACCAATCCGACGCCCATAGCCACTTGCACGAAGATAAACACCTGGGCAAAGCCCGTAAACCACCACAACGCACGCGTGCGGAGTCCTTCGATCCAATGCGCCCCTAGAGCCCATAGGCCGGCCAGTGCGTTGGAGAGGATGAATACCCACGCGGAGGCAGCGTGGATGTCACCAAGAGCGGTTCCAAAGACGAACGAATTCACCCCACCATCATGGCGCATGGATTCGGCGATCGGGTACTCATTCGACAATCGACTGTTACCGGATAACTGTGCCGCTACCGGATAACCGTGATGCCTTCGTCGCCCATTTTAACGATCGTCAGTTGGCCGTCGGTCACATCAAACTCTGTGACCGAGCAGTAGCCCGGCTGGGCAACCGTCACGTCGTCGGATTCCATAGCGAAGGAGGCCAGCGCATTAACAACCACATAGTGGCTAATCCAGACCTGCGAGAACATCAAAGCTGTGGAAGCAGCAATGATGTCGTACCGCCAATCCTGTACCTCCGCTGGCATTGCTGACCACGTACTACCAAGCGCTTCCATCAGCCATGTGTGTCGCTCGCCAAGATCGTCAACGGGCGAAGGGATCTCGCGAATCATCGGTGCAATCGCCACCGACACACCCCACTTTTCGGCCAACGGCGCCGCTGTCTCACGAGCCCGGACCAACGGACTAGAGAAAATCGGTGCCCGGGGAGTCGTTGCCATAGCATCGGCTAGAGCCGCCGCCTGGACCTGCCCCGCTTCACTTAGTGGAGGGTCGGCGGCCTCACCAAAAGAGGCCGCCGCCTCGCCATGACGGATAATTCGCAGCCGAGCCACTAGTTAAAGAGACCTTCGATGAAATCATCATCGCGGGTTTTTCCTGGCGCATGAAACCATTCATCGCCGAACACCGCCTCAAAGACCGGCGGGGGAATCTGTAAGAAAAATGTGTCTTCAGTAATTTGACTGGCGTGCGCCACCATGGCGGCGCGCTTGCGGTCGATATAGGGTCGAGCGTCAACACGGTGGGTTATGTCGGCTTCGGCCATTCCAAAACTCTGGGGATCGATACCTGGGTCATCATCGGGCATGTTTGCTGTGGCGTCGCGCATCGTTTCCATCTGCTTGGTGATCAGATCGCGATTCATTGTCGCCCAATACACGTTAGCGACACCGCGCATTTCAGCGAAGCGAGTTCCGACCCGATGAATAGCAATGTGATCAGGATGGTCATAGCCCCCATGGTCGTCATAGATAGTAAGAACATCGATGGCTTCGTCTTCGAGCAACGCTGCTAACCGGCCCGCTGCATCATCAACATCGGCCTGCCAGAAGCAACCGGGATCGTCGTTGGTTGCCTCGCCGGCCATACCACTGTCGCCGTACTCCAACCACTCAAGACGATGAACACCGAGCATCTCCGCGGCACGCTCTTGTTCGGCTGTACGTCGATCACCGAGGGATTCTCCTGCGGCGAGATCATCAGGAACAAGGCCCCCTTCACCACGGGTAGCGACAACGAGAACCACACGATGACCAGCATCGACGGCACCCATCATCAGTCCAGCCGTGGCGATCGCCTCATCGTCGGGATGGGCATGAAAACAAACGAGTGTCGACATCGCAACAGTCTGCCGTATCCGAGCTGTCTATCGGGCGTCGTTCTCTAGCCGCGGGTTGTTTGTGGTGGTGGCCCAACAACCGCTATGCGGCTAAGCGATTGCGCCGCCGTCGCGTAGCTCGCCGACCTCGGCCTCGTCGAATCCCCACTCGGCCAGCACTTCATTAGTGTGCTCACCCGGTGCCGACGGCGGCCGCTGAATAGTGCTTGGTGTTCGGCTAAAGCGCGGGGCCGGAGCAGCTTGCATCACACCATTGGGGTGAACGAATGTGCCGCGTTCAAGATTATGCGGGTGGTGGGGTGCCTCGGTCATGGACAAGACCGGAGCAAAACACACATCGGTGTGTTCCATAATTTCGCACCACTGATCACGCGTCTTCGTCTTGAATACCGCCGTGAGACGTTCGCTGAGATGCGGCCACATCGACTGGTCGTGCTGGTGATTGAGGAATTCGTCATCAGCGTCGAGGCCAGTCAGCGACAACAGTTGGGCATAGAACTGCGGTTCGATCGATCCAATCGATACGAATTTGCCATCCGACGTTTCGTAGGTGTCGTAGTAGTGCGCCCCCGTGTCGAGCATGTTGACACCACGTTCGTCTTCCCACAGTCCACTGGCCAACAGTGAATGCGTCATCGTGTTGAGGATGGCCGAGCCATCGACCATGGCTGTGTCGACAACCTGACCCTGGCCAGACCCCTTCGCTTCAAGCATGGCCGCTACGACACCTAAGGCCAAAAGCATGCCGCCGCCCCCAAAATCCCCAACCAGGTTGATCGGTGGTGTCGGCTTCTCGCCGGCACGGCCAATGGCATGCAGCGTTCCCGAAAGTGCCAGATAATTGATGTCGTGCCCGGCGGCCGACGCGTAAGGCCCGTCTTGCCCCCACCCCGTCATGCGGCCATACACCAGACGTGGGTTGCGCTCGGCGCAAACACCGGGTCCGATTCCTAGTCGTTCGGCCACACCTGGACGAAAGCCTTCAATCAGCGCATCGGCGGATTCAACCAACCGCAGCACTGCTTCGACCCCATCGGGATTCTTGAGATCAACGGCAATCGACTTGCGCCCGCGGTTCAAAATGTCGCCCGAGGGTCCTGACCGTCCCGCGCGTTGCGCCGCCGCCGCTCGGTCCACACGGATGACCTCCGCGCCCAAGTCCGACAGCATCATCGCACAAAATGGCCCCGGCCCGATTCCGGCAATCTCGATGATCTTGTAACCAGTTAGTGGACCCATGGGTGTTTCCCCCTGTTATCCCAGCGACCGGTTATGCCGAAGCCCGAACCGCGTGCTGGGTGATGTTCTCAATGATGGTGGCCCAGTAGGCCGTAGGCAGATCGTGGCCCATTCCTTCGAGCCAGACCAACTCGGCATGAGGAATGAGTTCTGCCAATCGCTCACTACCCGATGGCTGCACAAGCTTGTCGGCCGTGCCATGCAGCAGCAACGTAGGCATAGTCAGATCACGAAGACCGGGTTCGCGGTCGTACGCCGTAAAAATCGCCCCATAATGGCGGCTTCCACTCACAGAGTCGTCGCTACGGTCGAGACAAGCGTTGAAATACGCCTCAGCTTCGACTTCGTCAAGGTGATCGGGGCTTCCCCAGGTTGCCCGTTGGCGCAACTGAAATTCGATGACATCGCTTCGATCCAATGAAACGGGATTTCCGAGCAACATGGCTAGCGAATCTTCGGTTGGCTGGCCGTATTCGACGTTGCCACTGGCGGACATCACCGACGTGAGTGACAGCAAGCGATTGGGCGACTCGATCGCAAGCACCTGCGCAATCATTCCTCCCAAAGACAGTCCAACGACATGAGCGGATTCGATACCCAAGGCATCCATGAGTCCCACAGCGTCAGCCGCCATCTCACTAAACCCATAAGGGGCCTCAATGGTCTCACCGGACCCCATCTTCGCCACCATGTCATCGAGCGAGAACGGCAAATGGTTCAACTTGGTCGAGAGACCAACATCGCGATTGTCGAAACGAACGACATGCAGGTAGCGGGCTGCCAAACTTTCGCAGAGCTCTTCGGGCCAGCTAAGGCACTGTGCCCCAAGGCCCGGTATGAGGAGCACCGTTTGATCGCTCGGATCCCCATATGCGTCGTAATACAGCTCAAGGTCACCAACCGCGACTTTCGGCATTTAACTACTCCAGCTTCGTTCGATACGCCTGAGCACGATACACAAAACAGAAAGAACCCCCCGCCTAGACATCGTCCGAACTTGGAGTTCATCCTTCGTTGCAGACACTCCATACGGCTGTCGTGTCCGCGGGAAACATCACTCCATGTCGCTACATGCGGTCGAGCAAATTCTGTTTCTTTTCGTTGAACTCGGCATCGGTGAGGACACCTTGTCGGCGCAGTTGATCGAGCTTTTCGATTTGATCAGGAATTGATGAGCCCGCCGCGGCTCCGCCCGCAACCGCTGCACCCATGCGGTTGATGCGATTATTCTGATCGGTTTCCATAGCCCGATAAATGGCCTGTTGTACGTGCCGAGGCTTGCGAACGTCTTCGAAGGTCTGACCGCCGTGCTCGCCCGCGGACTCGATGCCGAGGTCGCCCGCTCCGATTAGACGGCCGAGCAAAGACTGATTGAAAAAGACAGTGTTAATACGGTCGAGAGGGATTTCGATGCCTTTCTTAGCAATGACACCGGTACGAGAAATTACCCGCTCGGTAGTCACCACGAAGTTGATTCCGGCCCAGCGGATGTACCGCATCATGAACATGGCCAATGCGCCGAGCACCACGACTCCAACAAAGATCCTCAGCGGGGCCCAGTCGACCTTCCACACCACGACGATTCCGAGAAGCACCGAAGCGGCCAAGGCGGCGACTTGGGGAGCGATATACCACCAGTGCGGCCGGAGATCTACGACGATCTTTTCGTTGTCATTGAGCATTTCTTTCGGGAACGACACGAGGCAATCGTAGTCGGTTGTGGCAGATTGAGAAGGTGCGCAGTACTGATGAACTTCTCGATGGGCTAAGTCCAGCCCAATCGCGGGCCGTAACTACCGACGCCGCGCCCCTGTGCATCATCGCTGGTGCAGGCTCCGGAAAAACGCGGGTACTGACTCGTCGGATCGCTTACCGCGCCAGCACCGAAACGCTTGACCCCAACCACACGCTGGTTCTCACCTTCACCCGCAAGGCCGCGGGCGAACTTCGGTCGCGCTTACGCAACCTCGAGATACGCGAAGGGCTTGCGGCGGGAACTTTTCACTCCGTGGCGTACGCCCAGCTACGAGCCCGTTGGACCGAAAAAGGGATGGCCGCCCCAAAATTGCTCAACAAGCCGCTAGCAGTTTTCGCCCGGCACCTCCCACGACTGCCGCAGCCCGTCCTGTTCGATGCCATGAACGAGCTCAATTGGTCACGATCTCGTGCTATTGCCTCATCCGACTATGCCGCGGCCGCAGAAGCAGCTGGACGCCGAGCGCCGATAGCCCTCGATCGCCTTACTAACGCCTTCGACGCCTACGCCGCCGACAAGAAAAAACGACGACTCATCGACTTCGACGACCTACTCGAACTTGCGCTTCGAGACCTCACCTCCGACGCCAAGTACGCCGATACCCGGCGATGGAAATACCGACACCTCTTTGTCGACGAATTTCAAGACGTCAACCCCCTCCAACACAAACTTCTCGAAGCCTGGCGTGGGGACCGGCCCGACCTTTGCGTTGTTGGCGACCCAGATCAGGCCATCTATGCCTGGAACGGTGCTGAGGCGAACTTCATCCGCAACTTCGACCGCCACCACGACGGCACCACGGTGCGCCTTGGAACGAACTACCGATCAACTCCGCAGATCCTGCGCCGGGCTGAACGCGTGCTGCTTCCTATAGATGCCAATCGCATCCCAGCATCGGCCTTTCAACCCGAAGGAGCTTCGCCTCTCGACTATGCGCACGCCGATGATCGAGCCGAAGCGGCCGCTATCGCTCGACTGGTCCGCGATGGCCATCCGCCGGGCTCGTTATGGTCTCAGCAGGCAATTCTCGTACGGACAAATGCCCAGACCGCCCTCATCCAAGAGGCTTTAGGAAAAGCCGGCATTCCTTACCGCGTCCGGGGTGGTCGAGCATTTCTTGAGCACCCGACGGTCGCTTCGGCCATTGACATGCTTCAGAAATCCGACGTCCGTCTGTCTACAGCCATCATTGACCTCCGCGACCTGATCGACTCCAACCCATCGGGCCCTGCGGCAATCGATGCGGCCCAACATCTCGACACGCTTGTCCGTCTCGCCAGCGACCAACTCGACATCGATACTCGCACCTCAGCCGCCGAGTTCGTCGAACTCATCGAGTCCCTGATAGGCGGCGACTCCGTCGGGGTTCGCAGCGATTCTGTCGACATTTCCACCTTCCACGCCGCCAAGGGTCTCGAGTGGCCCACCGTGCACCTCGCCGGACTCGAAGCCGGATACGTCCCGATTGCTGCTGCCACGTCGGCCGCAGCGCGCGACGAAGAACGACGCTTGCTCTACGTAGCCATGACCCGAGCCCGCGAAACATTGACACTGCATTGGGCGAAGAAGCGCACGTTCAACGATCGCAAGTCCGAACGTGCCAAGTCACCGTTTCTGGCGGGGTTTGCTGATGTTGACCCGAGCGAGGATCACTCCGAGGATCCGCCGTCGAGACCTTCGCAGGAATTGCGCGAGCAGCACCAATCCCTACAGCGACCGGTCATCGACATGGGAAGTACCTTGCTTACGGCGCTCTACCAGTGGCGGGCCGACGCCGCCCGAGGGGCCAACGTTGAACCTGAGGCAGTCGTCGGTGACGAAGTACTCGATGCCGTAGCCCATACGCGACCATCGACCGACGAAGAATTGGCCGAATTAGCCTGCCTCAGCGCTATCCGCCGCCTGCGCCATGGCCCCAAATTGCTCGACATCGTGGCCCAGTCTTAACGCCAGCTAGGCATGGCAGATGGCGTCAGCTGAGGGCGCCGAAGTCGATCCGGCCGCCAGAGGTCGGTGGGCACCAAAAATATGCGCTGCTAACTGGTTCAGTAAAGCGAAATAAGCCGTCAACGATGCCGTCATCAAGACCAACCATTCGATTAAGCAGCGCCTCAAATGCGTCGAAGGACTTGCCATAGGCAATGAACAGCAACCCTTCCTGGTTGGTGTCGCGCCACGGCATGGAACGCCGGACGACGAAGGCCTCGGGATCGAAGTCTTCCTGCGCCGTTCGCTTAACATGGGCCGACGGCGGGGCATCTTCTATCTCGATGTCTCCTTCGATGGTGCGCCCAAAAATGTTGTCACAATCGACGGCACCGAATGAAGTAAACAGGGTCAGGTCGTGCACCCACTTCTGTACGGCAACAAAGGTCGATCCGTCCATACCAGGCCCATGGTCTCGAACAATTGCGGCTACGACCGCGTCGTTGTCGACCGGGTTCTCGGTGCCATCCATATAACCGGTGAGATCGCGGCCACCGTCGAAGAAGAACAGATCGAGCGAGGAAACAAGATCGAATACACCGTCCAGGGCAGCGAGGATCGTTGCCACACGTTGGTCAGTCTCCTCGCGCGAGGCTCCCGAACATAGGCACCACAACGCTTCTGCATTCGCAGGAATGCTGATATCTGCTCTGGTGACCACTGGCGCGGTTCGGTGGCCCAACACCGAGACCCCTAGTGTCGCGACGAAACGTTGCCCCAAACCAATGACCACACCATCATCGGCCACCAGATTGGACAACCGATCTAGTGCTTCCGCTGGCTTGACTTCATTACTCACCTCGAAGATCAACGAGGAAGCAAAAAGCGGAACGGGAGCCAACACAGCACTCTGAAAATTCAACATATTGCAGCCTGCCATAGGACATGGCTTGAGCCCACAGCAAAGCCAGATCTGACAATTTAGGCGCCAAAGTGACATTGCCACTAAAACGGGGGAAACATCCCCACACCTAACTAGGAGACGTAATGTCCTACCCTGCGACAATCGAGATCAACACTCCCGAAGAGGTCGCCAACTGGCGCCCTCTCGTGCAATGGCTCATGGCCATACCCCATCTCATCATCGGCGGAATCCTCAACTCCATCGCCAGTTTTCTATCGTTTATTGCCTGGGTCATCATCCTTATTACTGGCAAAATGCCTGAGGGAATCGCCAACTTCGGGTGCATGGCCCTGCGCTACAACGCCCGAGCCAACGTCTACGCCGGATTCCTCCACACCGAGTATCCGCCGTTCGAGTTCGAAACTACAGCGGCCGACCCTGGTGGCACACCGGTCACCGTCAACTTTTCCCCAGCACTCGAAGGACGTAATCGAGGCACCGTAGCCATCCGACTCATCATGCTCATTGGTGCCTATATCGTGTCGCTAATTGCCTTAATTGTGGCGATAGTCGCCCACTTCATTGCTTTCTTCGCCGTCTTGTTCACCGGCAAATGGCCAACCGGGCTTCTAGCAGCGGTGCACAAAGGGCAAAGTGTCCAATTGCGACTCGACGCTTACGGCATGTTATTGACCGACGAATTTCCCACATCACAGCCGTACTAAGGCATCCAACGTCACAAGCGGCCCACTAGGGGTCGGTGCGCTCAGCGACCGACACCATGGCTCCAGGTGGCATCTTGCCAAAGTATTCAATAAGTTTTTCGTCGGCGTGCTCACCAAACAAGATTTCGGCTACCTCACGCAACCCGTCAGATTCGCTCACAACGGCGTCGCCTACGACCATGGCGATCTTGGACCGGCGCCTTAAGAAGTCGTCAAGTTTGATGATCATCTCCGACTGGGCAGCAAGGTGAAGTTCAACTCGCAAATAGTCGGTGGATTCAAGAATGTCTTCGCCCATGGAAGGGTCTTCGCGGATGGCTTCGAGCATCGGGAAGGCTCTGCGCCCATAGCGACGCCACAATCGGTCGCTGAGTTTCTCCAAGCCGGGGCGGACACGAAGTCCGTCTAAGTCCATACCCTCCGCCTGTTTGTAGAACGTTTTACGGCTATCTCGACCGGGTTCGCCGTACCAGTCTTTGCGGTCACGTTCGAGGGGGATACCAAGCGCTCCGATGCATAGGGCAACCTCCTCCCCCACGTTGAGGCAATCGGTGAGTTTGCCACCAAAAATGGTAATGACATTGAGGTCTTCGTCGGCCTCAATCTCGTGTTTGCGCGACAACGAAGTCCAGTCGACGTTTTTCTTGTCGTCGCCATCGTTTTCGACGACGAGGGGCCGTACCCCGCACCGCTCAGATATGACATCGTCAGCCACAAGCGGACTGGCAAGGTCAAGGCGCTCGTTAATCTGGGCGAGAAGAAACTCGCGGTCTTCGGCCGTTACGAAACTCTCGGGCGAGTCGACGCGAGTGTCCGTGGTGCCAATGACTGACCGGTTGCCCATTGGAATGACATAGAACAGCCGCTGCGTGTCATCGAAGAAGGCCAGCACCCGTTCGGCTTCGGTAACGCGTGGGACGACGAGGTGAATTCCCTTGGAGTACACAACGCGATGTTCGGTCCGCAAACCCCATGGGCCGTTGATGTCATCAACGAATGGCCCGGCCGCGTTGACGACGACCTCGGCGGTGCAAGCCAATTGCCGCCCACCTTCGACATCGGCGAGCTTGGCGTGCCACGTGCCGTCGATTCGCTCGGCGCCACAAAGCTCAACGTAATTAACGCAACTTGCACCCATATCAAGTGCCCCACGAATGAAGCTAAATACGAACCGCGCATCGTTGTCTTTGAGGTAGGCGTCGCGATACTCGATACCGCCACGCACCTCGCTGGTATCGATAACCGGCTCGCGCTCTTCGATCTCTTCGGGGCTCAGGAACTCGGGCCGTTTCGTCTTGAAATTTCCCATAGCCCAGTAGGCGGTCGAACCAACCGCTGCCAACCAGGGAGGGAACGGTGAGGTGTGATCGAGCGCCGCCAAAAAGCCTATTTCGGTCACGTTAGCCGGATAGGCCTTGATGAGCCGATTGCGCGACATACACAGTTTGCGCACCAACAAAAGCTCGTAGTTTTCCAGGTATTTGAACCCACCCCACACCAAGTTGGAGGATTCTTGGCTGGTAAATCCGGCGAAATCTCCTCGCTCGACCAGACCAACTTTGGCCCCTCGGGCGGCTAAGACGGCAGCGGAGACGGCTCCGTTGATTCCGCCACCGACGATCAGTACATCAAAGTGGGCACCATCCATGCCGTCGAGGTAGGTCTCACGAAGTGCCATGGTCGAACACTACTTGTTTCTAGGAATGGACCGCTACGTGTTTGATGGCAGAGGTAGGCGAAATGCGAACCGTGTTGCCATCTCGGCCGTCGTCGTCAGCCAGCGTGACAGTGGCGTCACCATCAATAAGGAGGTGGAGCTTCTGGTCGGCCACCCGAGGCCAAAGCAACGTTACGAGCGGACGATCCTGGGCATTGAGCGCTGAGCCGCGACCACATACCACCGTGATATTGGTGCCGTCGTGGCTGGCGTTAACGTGCACGATTTTGGGCCGGCCGTCACGCCCAACGGTGGTGAGGAAACACGCAGCACCCCGTTCGGTAATCGCGGCGGCCACTTCGTCGAGTTCTAGGCGAATGCTCATGTACTGATCTTAATCGTTCGGTTGCTGGAGCCGCAGATCACGCCCGGTGCCATGATCGGACAATGCCTGCAAAATCAGTCCAAGTAGAGGTCCGATTCCAACCGCGAAAACCAATGTTGCTGGGCCAAATGACCCGCCCGCGACGACACCGACGGCGAGAACTAGCGCTTCCATGCTGGTGCGGAATACCCGGTCGGAAATACCGCGGCCGGCCGCAACATCGGTAAGCAGTTCGAAGGGGCCGCCCGCGTCGCCACTGTGCACGACAAAGGCCACACCAAAGGTAATAAAGAACACACCAAGCGCGACAAAAACCCAACGCAGAAATTCTGAGCTGGGTTCAGCAACGAGGGCAAACGCGGCGTCGACGGTGACACCGTTAGCGAACACAAAGGCCAAAGAAGCCAAACGGGCCCGTCGACCGAAGGCCCAGGCCAAAAGAAACAGTGCCGCCGACATGGCCCAGCCCGCTTGGCCATGCGACAACGCCGTGTGGTGATCAATAGCCGAGAGCAAGACGTCGTAGGGCGGTACGCCGCGGTCAGCTCGACGGAACAGACTTACCCCGAGACCGATGGCCATCGAGCCAGCCACAAGATAAACCCCAGCACGAGC
>Ga0307986_10003492_pt1 | contig 10910 bp, 12 predicted proteins | sample EllFjometageno82_FD_203170 | JGI IMG/M metagenome (GOLD analysis project Ga0307986, IMG submission 203170) | Marine microbial communities from Ellis Fjord, Antarctic Ocean - #82 | ecosystem: Environmental > Aquatic > Marine > Unclassified | place: Southern Ocean | collected 2014-10-09
AAGGGTTCCCTCCAACCAAAAGTGGATGCATACTTAACATACGCCTTAATTTTTCATTTTTAATATAGGAAGACACTAACGAATATACTGATTTATAACTTTTAAGCTTTAATAGAGCAGGTAATTGCTTAATCATGACCAAAGGTTTATCAAAGGGTACATCTGCAAGTTCTGTAAATCCTTTATCAAATATTTTTTTAGTAAATTTTACAAGCTCTTCATATCCTTTGACATCATCTTCATTTATTTTACCAATCTGTTTTTTCATTTGATCTTCATTTCCTGAATAATCAAATTTTTTGCCATCTTCAAAAATAAATCTATACCAAGTATTGAGAGGGGTAAGTTTTATATAGTCATCAGCCTTTTTATTAAAAAGTTCAAAAAGCTCTTTAATTAAATAAGGTGCTGTAATTACAGTTGGCCCTGCATCAAATGTAAATCCATTTTTTTTGAATACTCTTGCTCTCCCTCCAAGATCTTGATGCTTTTCAATTAAAGTAACATGATGACCTTTTGCTCTTAACCTTAGAGCAGCAGCGATACCACCAAAACCAGAACCAATGACAATAGATTTCATTTAATTAATTTATAGTTTTTTTAAAAAAAAGTAAGGTAATTATGAGTTAATTTTTTTTAGTGCATTTTTTGTATCTTCTAGATTTTTATTAAAAAGCACGTCTAGTTTTGATTTATCTATAGATGTATTAATAATTTTTTTTACCGATTCTACTGCAATTTTAACTGATACATCTTTTATTTCTTTAAGAGCAGCATCTTTCATTTGAATAATTTTATTTTCAGCTAATTTTTTCTTAATTTCAGACGATTTGTGAAACTTGTCATTCATCTCTATTACAAGGTGATCAATATCTTTTCTTGCTTGCCCTAAAATATCAATACTTATATTTTGAGCAGTATTTAATTTGTCTTGTGCTTTATCTAGTAAAATTTTTGCCTCTAATCTTAATTTCTCACTTTCATCAATTTCATTTTTGATATCTGTGATAAGTTTATTTAATACCTCATTAATTTTATGTGGAACTTTTAGATAAACCAAACCACCTAAAAAAATAAAAAATGATATAGCTACCCAAAAAGTGGAATCAATTACCATAATATTTACCTATTTTTTTGTTTGATAGATCATTAACTATAGTTGAAATACTGCTACTATTAACATCGGCACTTATTAGTTGCTGAAGTAAGTCAGTAGATGTCTCTACTGCTATCTTATTAATTTTTTCTGGAGCTTTATTTCTAAACTCTTTTATTTCTATTTCAGCTTTTTGAATTTCGCCGGAAAGATCCTTCTCTAGTGCTTCTTTTTTTAGATTAATATCTTTCATCAATTTCTCTTTTGCATGACTTATCAAGCTCTTTGCCTCATTTTTAGTCTTTATAATAATTTCATTATATTCCTTAATTTTTGACTCACTTTCCTCTCTCTTTTTTTCTGCTGTTTCAATATTTTCTAAAATTAGCAATTTTCTTGTCTCAAGGTTAGCACTAATTTTTGGCAATATAAGCTTAGACAATAGAATAAATAATATTGAAAAAATTATAGCTAACCAAAAAATTTGAGAAACCCAAAACTCAGTATCTAGCTGGGGCATTCCCGCTTTCTCTGCTGCATTCACAGCAGAGGAAAGAAAGATAGATAAAAATAAAAGTTTACCCATCAATACTTAAAAAGCGAAAAGAATGATTAACGCAACAACCAAACCAAATAGTCCTGTTGCTTCTGCTAAAGCAAAACCTAATAGTAAATTAGGAAATTGTTTTTGAGCTGCAGATGGGTTTCTCATAGCACCTGTTAAATAGCTACTAAAGATATTACCAATTGCAATTCCTGCACCCGCCAACGAGAGTACCGCTATACCTGCTCCGATCATTTTTGCTGCTTCTAATTCCATTATATCCTCCTTATGTTAGTTAATGGTGTAAATTTAATGCATCATTTAAATAGATGCAGGTTAAGATTGCAAAAACATATGCTTGAAGGAAAGCAACTAAGAACTCCAAACCAGTTAGCGCAACCGAAAAACTCAGTGGAAGCCATCCACCAACTATCCCGAGACTTATTACAAAGCCACCGAAAACTTTCATCATAGTGTGTCCAGCGAGCATATTAGCAAACAAACGAACTGAAAGACTAATAGGTCGACTTAGGTATGAAATAATTTCAATGATAACTATTAATGGCAGTAAAAGTGCAGGAACACCACTTGGTACAAATAGTTTTAAATAGCCAAAACCATGTTTCATAAACCCTATTACAGTTACTCCAACAAAAACAAAAAAAGCTAAAACAAATGTAACAATGATATGACTAGTTACTGTGAATGAATAAGGCATCATACCAAACATGTTACAAAATAATACGAACATAAAAAGTGAAAATATAAATGAAAAATAAGGTTTTGCTTTTGATCCAGCAGTATCACTAATCATCTTTGAAACAAATGAGTAACTTAATTCTGCTAAAAGCTGCACCTTGTCAGGCAACAGAGAATTCTTTTTTGATCCAAGATTAAAAATTAATAATATTGCTAATGAACTGATTATCATAAACAAGCTTGAATTTGTAAATGAAATATCTATCGTTCCTAATTTTATTTCTGGTCCAATCCTATAAACTTCGAATTGAGCCATTGGGTTTGTTGCCATAGTTTTTTATTTATTTTTGCATATTTTTTGCAGATCTGAATACATTCACAATTCCAGCAGACACACCTAAAAAAAAAAATATAATTATTAACCAGGGTGTAGTACCAAAGGTCTTGTCTAAAATAAACCCAATAATTGTCCCAATTGCTACTGCAGCCACTAATTCTGTACTTAATTTAAAGGCAGCACCAATAGGTGAGGGTTGATCCTTATCTTTATATAGCTCTTTCTTTAAAAATTTAGATTTTGCAATCTCTAGGCGAGTTTTAAGTGAATTTTGAGTCATTAAATATTAAGCAACCATACTCTCAGCTTTTTGTAAATCAACAGCAACTAATTGGCTAATACCCTTTTCAGGCATAGTAACTCCATAAAGCCTATTCATTTTAGACATCGTAAGCGCATGATGAGTTACAATAATGAACTTTGTATTTGTTGTTTTAGTTAGGTCTTTTAGAAGACCACAGAATCTAGTCACATTAGCATCGTCTAGTGGAGCATCAACTTCATCTAAAACACAAATTGGAGATGGATTGGTTAAGAATACGGCAAAGATTAGAGATAAAGCAGTTAAGGCTTGCTCTCCACCAGATAACAAAGTTATCGACTGCAATCTTTTACCAGGAGGACTTACTAGCATTTCAAGGCCTGCTTCTAATGGATCATCAGAATCAACTAATTCTAGTTTAGCATTTCCTCCATTAAATAATTTTGTATAAACCTCATTAAACTTTCTGTTAACTTTTTCAAAAGCCTCCAAAAGTCTTTCTCTTCCTTTTTGGTTTAACTCATTAATGCTTTCTTTTAATTTAATGATTGCGGAGACAAGATCCGCTCTGTCTTGTTCCATCTTTTTTATTTCTACTTCATATTTATTTGTTTCTTCATCAGCTCTTAAATTAACTGATCCAAGTTTATCTCTTTCTCGTTTTTTTTCATCTAAAGCATCTTCTTGGATGATTGAATCAGGTAATTCTTCAACACCATTCAAATTAGAATTTTCAAGAATATTTTCTTCTTCAAGATTTAGTTCAGAGTTTATTCTTTCTAAAAAATCGTCTTTACGTTTTTTCAAACCCTCAATTGTTGCACCAGAACTTGCTTTTCTTTCTCTAATTTGAATTGATTTTTCCTGCACTCCATTTAGTTCAAGCCTTAATGAGTTGATTTCTTTATCCGTTTCTTCAATAAACTTTTCATTTTCCATTTTTTCATTCTCAGATATTCTTAGACCTTCAGTTAATTGTCCTTTTTTCTCAGCCTGCACTTTAGGTTGTTGATCACGATCATTTAACTGAGATAATAATTTATTCTTTCTTTCTGTTAATTCAGCAAACATTTTTTGAGAGTTTGAAAGTAAATTTTTCCAGCTCTCAACTTCAACTTCAATAGTTTTAACTCTTTCGTTTCTTTTTATAGATTCTTTTTTAATTGATTGGTTTTTACTAAAACTATCAGCATATTTTTCTTGCAATAATTTTATATTATCGTTTTTTTTATTGATATCTGTTAGTTTTTTTTTACTTTCGTCATCAGCCAAATTATTTAAGAAATTATTTAATTCAATTTTAGTTCTATCTAATAATGTAAGTGCTTGGCTAGCTTCCTTGCTATTAATTAATTCTTTAATTTTTTCAATTGTATTAATAACTTCTTTGATTGGATCGATACTTATATTTATGTTTCCATTTGCGAAGATATCAATGATTCCATCAACAGCTTTTTGCTCATCTTTAAGTAAATTTTTTGCTTTTTCTAGGTCTTCGTTCGATAATTTTTCGGTTTCAAAATATTTTGAATCTATTTCTATTAGCCCTCTTTTTTCCTCTTTTAATCTTCTTTCATTCGAATTTGCGTCAATTACAATACCTTTTTCTCTATCTATATCTTCCTCAATAGTTTTTAGAGATTTTTTAAAATTTTCTATTTCATCTTGAGTTCTTACATTTTCCTCATCAAGACTTTTTAATTCTAAATTCATTCTTTGAATTTTTGAGAGATTTTCAATATTTTTTTCTCTAAGAGGTGTAACCTTATCTGTTTGTGATTTAATTGATTTTTCAAATTCAGTAATTTGCTGGTTGAAGTTACTTACACCCCCCTCAGCCTCATTATTGATTTCACTTTCTATTCTAATTTCGTTATCAATATTTAATAATTTTAGATAATATAAACCAGCTTCAATTTTTTTGATTTCTTCAGATATGGATTTGTATTTTGTTGCTTCCTCGGCTTGTTTCTGAAGATTGGCCAATTGTTTTTCTTGTTGTTTTCTTAATTCATCAGCTCTTTTTAAATTGTTTTCTGCAGCATTTAATCTCAACTCCGCCTCATGTCTTCTTACATGTAATCCTGAAATATTTGCAGCCTCTTCTAAAATTGCCCTTCTATCTGTAGGCTTTGCCGTAACTAAAGCTCCGATACGTCCTTGGCTTATCATTGATGGTGAATGAGCACCTGTCGATAAATCTGCAAAAAACATTTGTGCATCCCTAGCCCTAACCTCTTTATCATTTATATAAAATTTAGAGCCCTTATCTTTTTCAATTTTTCTTCTAACTTCAATTTGATCTAGATCCTTGTATTGGATAGGTCCTTCATGATTTTTATTGTCTAGAGTGATTGAAACTTCTGCTATATTTTTTGAAGCTTTATTTGATGTTCCATTAAAAATAACATCTTCCATGCCTGAGCCACGCATACTTTTTGCTGAGGTTTCACCCATTGCCCATCTTAAAGATTCTACAATATTAGATTTTCCACAGCCATTTGGACCAACTATTCCAGTTAAACCATTTTCAATGAGAAAGTTAGTTTTATCTGCAAATGATTTAAATCCATTTAATTGGATTTTTTTAAACTCCATGATTTAACTTATATCAGTTTTTCTAGATATTTTTTTAAATTCTTGTAATTAAGAGCCTTTTCAAACTTTTTATCATTAATTATTACCGTAGGAGTAGCATTAACTTTAAATTTTTTTACTCCATCAATTCGATCGTTTAAAATATAGTCTTCAATGGCTTTGTCACTTAAGCATTTCTCAAAATCCACCTCAATACCAGCAGCTTTTATAAATTTTTTTAAATACCTGGTTGCGTCTTCAGGAGTTTTTCCTTTAGCCCATTTTTTTTGACCAGAATACAAAATATGCATTATATCGGATCTTCCATCATTGTTGCATTGAGCAATTTTTGATGCATTAAAAGCAGCAATATCTAAAGGGAAGTGTCTAAATTCAATTTTAACCAATCCCTTTTCTATAAAGTCTTTTTTAAGATCTGGATAAACATTTGTGTGAAAGTCTGCACAGTGTCCACAAGTCAGAGACTCATAAGTAATTATTGTTATTTTAGCATTATCATCACCCTCAGAAATTTTTTTAATTATTTTACTTTCTTCAGCAGATAAACTGGCACTAAACTCAATTAATATAATGATTAATAGCGAAATTATTTTTTTCATCTTTGTTTAAATATTTTAGTTAATTCAAGTAGTGATTTTTTAATCTTATCATTCTTAATATCATTAATCTTATCTACATACTTCTTATTTGTCACATTATTTTCACCTTCATGCACCTTCTTAAATTTAGTTTGAGTATCATCAAAACTTATAAATTTTAATTTTTCTACAACAGCATAGCCAAAAAAACTATTCATTTTATCTATTATTTCTTTCTTTGAATATTCAAGGTCCACTTCATGTCCTCTTTTTACCATCACCTGAAGTATACTGACACTAAACTTATTAGAATTTTTAAATGATTTTGGATAACATATTTGAAAAATTTCATCTCCAACTATATAATTCCAATTATTAAGAGTTTCAGAGTATATATGCCCCTTCTTTTTGATTATTTTTTTGATATTATTTGGCAAAGTATCCTTAAAAGATCTTAAGCCTTGAATAGTTTTAAACCTCTGCTTAGTATTATTTTTAAATTGCATATGATAAAATCCATACTACCAAAAAAAATTCTCTATTGGTACGATAATAATAAAAGATCATTACCCTGGAGAAAAAAACTTTCTCAGGTTAAAAGAGAGTATTACACATTGGTGAGTGAATTTATGTTGCAACAAACACAGGTTGTAACTGTGGTTCCATATTTTAATAATTTTATCAAAGATATTCCCAACATAAGTTCATTAGCAAAAATTAATGAACAAAAACTTTTAAAATATTGGGAAGGGCTAGGTTACTACTCTAGAGTTAGAAATTTAAAAAAAACAGCACAAATATTAGAAAAAGATTTTAAAGGAAGATTACCCAACACTATTGAGAAATTAAAGTTATTACCTGGAATAGGGGAGTATACAGCGAATGCAATAATGGCAATTGGTTTTAATAAGCCATTTATTCCATTGGATGGAAATATTGAAAGAGTAATTAAAAGATTATTAAATTTAAAGTTAATTTGTGAAGTTTCAAAAGAAAACCTTATTAATAAAAAATATATATTGGGCACCTCCATTAGATCAAGCGATTATGCACAAGCCTTAATGGAATTAGGAGCACTTATTTGTCGACCCAAAAACCCCTTATGTAGTCAATGTCCTTTAATTAAAAATTGTAAATCTTTCAAGAACAATGACTTTGAAATAATAAAAGAAAGAAAAAAAAAGATTAATAAATCCTATCTATTAAAGGTTTATAAAAAGGATAATCAATTTTTATTAATAAAAAATACTAAATTTAATTTTTTAAAAAATTTAAAAATATTTCCTATGGATGAAGTGCCTAAACACAATAGTTTTAAAAAAGACTTAAACTTTAAAATTTCTAATATGAATATGAATATAATTATTCAATTTTCCAAGACAAAAAAATTAATTCCCAATTCCTCTTGGATTGATAAATCTAAGCTTGATAGGTATACATTACCAACATTCACTAAGAAAATTTTTAGTCATTTAGAAAAAAACAAATGAAAAAAATAGCAATAATAGGTGGTGGTATATCAGGGCTGTATATTGCAAACCTTTTAAGAAAAAATTCAAGTTATGAAATCGCTATTTACGAAAAGAAAAATTCCGTTAATCTAGAGAAGGGTTATGGCATTCAACTTTCGATTAATAGTATTAAATTGTTAAATGAAATAGGTTTTCAGAATATTAATTTAGAAGATAAATTTCACCCAAATAAAGTAGATTTCTATTCTTTAAAAGATAAGAAGAAAATATGTGATTTGAATATATCAGCTTTTAATAACACTGAAGCTAAGTATACAACACTACAAAGGCTTACTTTAATTAATTTTTTAAAAAATCAACTTCCTGATAATCTCATAAATTATAATAAAAAAGTTACTAAAATTGATTACGATTCTGATAATATTGAAGTAATTTTTGAAAATACCAGTTCGATCAAATGTGATTATTTGATTATATCTGATGGGACATTTTCAAAATCAAAATCATTAATTGCTAAAAGAGAAATTAAACCAAAATATTTTAAATCCATTGCTTTAAGAGCAACTATAAATCGTGACAGCCTTCAAGGAATTGATCTAAACAACATATCTTTATTTTTAGGTTCTAATTTACATTCTGTGTTATATCCAATTGATAATAAAGATCAGTTTAATTTTATTAGCATTTTAAGAAAAAAGCTTAGTAATAGTGAGTTATCTGACTATTCTTTATTTGAGAGAAGTAATTTTATTTCACTCATTTTATTTGAGATATCAAAACAGATAGACCCAGATATTATTAAAAATTTAAAAGATATTAAGTGTTTTCCGGTATTTGTTAGTTCTGAAATACATCAACCAATAAATAAAAATATATTTCTCATTGGTGATGCTTTTTTTGCTTTTCCACCAACTTTTGCACAAGGTGCATCTCAATCAATAGAAGTTGCGCATGAGTTGTATAAAAATTTAGAAAGTCAAAAAGGTCAATTTAATTATGAAAGAATTAAGAGAACTAAGATGATTGATCAAAAATCAAAATTTAATTATTTTGCTTTTCATCTTTCTAGTCCAGTTTGGATTTGGGTCAGGAATATTCTAATGAAATATTTAGTTAAAAATGATAAGTTTATTAATAATTATTTAGGAAAAATTTATAAAAATTAATTATTAGCAATCAATTTTTGCCTTAAATTATCTATTGGAACACTCACGCCATTTACGTTGCAGTGCCAATAAGTCCAACCATTACAACTTTCAGAGCCTAGAATTGTTGCTGCAACCTTATGAATAGATCCTTCAGATTGATTATGTTTAATACTTCCATCAGCCATAATTTTAGCCATAATTTTTTTCTTTTGGTCAAAAATACTTGTTCCAGGTTTAATTATTCCTAACTCCACTAAAGATCCAAAAGGAATTCTGGGTTTAGACCTATTATTTTTAAGGGTATCTAGAAAGTCATCCTCTATTAGTTTTGTTTTATTTAATCTTTCTTTTGCAGCTTTAAAATAATTTTTTTCTTTTTCAATTCCATAGTAATTTCTACCTAATTTCTTAGCAACAGTTGCAGTAGTTCCAGATCCTAAAAATGGATCTAAGACCAAGTCACCTTTGTTTGAAGATGCTAATAATACTCTATGAAGTAAAGACTCAGGTTTCTGCGTTGAGTGAATTTTTTTTCCATTTTTCTTAAGTCTTTCTGCTCCATTACAAATAGGTAACTTCCAGTCTGATCTCATTTGAAGATCATCATTTAAACATTTTAACGATTGGTAGTTAAAAGTGTATTTTGACTTTTCACTTTTAGATGCCCAAATTAATGTTTCATGGGCGTTGGTAAACCTTGTTCCTCTAAAATTAGGCATTGGATTATTCTTGTTCCATATAACATCATTTAAAATCCAAAATCCTAAATTTTGTATGGCAGTTCCCACTCTGAAGATATTGTGATAACTTCCTATGACCCAAATAGCTCCATCTTTTTTAAGAATTCTTTTACATTCCGAAAGCCAAGCAATTGTAAATTCATCATATTTCTTAAAGCTTTCAAACTGGTCCCATTTATCGTTAACAGCACTCACTTTAGTCCTGTCTGGTCTTGTAAGTGAATTCTTTAACTGCAGGTTGTACGGAGGATCAGCAAAAACAAGTTCAAAGGTTTCGCTTGGAATTTTTTTTAATTCCTCAAGACTGTCGCCATTAATAATTTTATTTTTGAAATTGTTTTCCATTTTATATATAATAATTAAACTCCAAATGGATTCCAGGGTCAACTTCAGATTGAATTAATTAGATTTAAATTGTGTTTATAATTTTTTTAACAACTAGATGTTGTGAGGTTCCACGTGAAGCTTACAAGAGATCACAAATAGGAGAGAAGGTTTTTCGATGATACTCAGTGATACCGAACTTCTTGATTGCCCTTAAATGCTCTTTAGTTCCGTAACCTGAATTTGTATCCCATCCATAATTATTAAATTGTTTTGAAAGTTTTGTAATAAATCTATCTCTACTTACTTTTGCAATAATTGAAGCTGCTGAAATGCTGGGGATTTTTTGATCCCCTTTAATTACATATTTTAGTTTATAATTTTTAAGATCAGGTAGTTTATTGCCATCAATTAAAACAAGTGAAGGTTTTTTAGTTAATTTGAGTATAGCTCTTTTCATTGCAAGTAAGCTTGCATGTAGTATATTTATTTTTTCAATTTCTTTAGTCGATGCTTGCCCTATAGCCCAAATAGAATTTTCTTTAATATATTTATCAAGCTCTTCTCTTTTATTTTTTGATAAACTTTTAGAATCTTTTAATAATTTTTTATTAATAGATTTATTTAATATTACAGCTGCTGCATAAACTGGACCGATTAAGCTGCCTCTACCAACCTCATCAACACCAGCCAAAATTTTCATTAGAGGCCCAACTTTAAATCAACAATTTTTTGTTTAATTTTTTTTAAGTCTTCCCATGAGTGTTTTTTATTTTCGGGAACCCTTAAAAGATAAGAGGGGTTAAAAGTAATAATAATATTATAGGTAGTATTTTTAACAATTACCTCCTTCCACTTTCCTCTTTCCATAGAAATTTTGTTATTCAACCCCGTTAACGATTCCATAGCGCTACTACCCATAAGGATTATAATTTTTGGTTTAATGATTGAAATCTGTTTTTGTAAAAAATGAGAGTATCTTTTAATTTCAGTGGAAGTAGGTTTTCGGTCTTCGGGTGGTCTAAAATTGACAGCATAAGTAGAATAAATATTTTCTTTTTTAATGTTTATTGCAATTAACATCTTTCTTAAAAGATCTCCAACGTCACCCA
>Ga0307986_10003494_pt1 | contig 10909 bp, 13 predicted proteins | sample EllFjometageno82_FD_203170 | JGI IMG/M metagenome (GOLD analysis project Ga0307986, IMG submission 203170) | Marine microbial communities from Ellis Fjord, Antarctic Ocean - #82 | ecosystem: Environmental > Aquatic > Marine > Unclassified | place: Southern Ocean | collected 2014-10-09
ATTTCAAGAACAGCTAAATGTGAATAAGCTCCAAAGGTCCCTTGAAAATAAATTTTACTCATTTTATATTTTATATTCCATAATTTTTTTTATATCTATATAATCTTCTTGAGTATCAACTCCAATAGGAGAGGATTTTGCTAAAGCTACATTTATTTTTAAATTATTATCTAAAGCTCTTAATTGTTCTAATTTATTTTCTTTCTCATTTTTAGTTTGATCCAAACTAACAAACTTTTCTAATATACTTGTTTTATATGAGTAAATTCCGATATGATGATAAATATTTCGATTACTTAAGGATAAGTTTTCTCTGGTAAAATTTAAGGCTTTAGGAAAATTGTTTTCCTCTAATTTATTTTCTACAATGACTTTGACTACATTTTTATTGTTTAACATTTTATCATCTTTAATTTTTGCTGCTAATGTCCCTAATTCAGCATCACGACTAATCATAAAATTATTTAAATTGATAATATCGTCTTTATTAATGTCAGGCTCATCTCCTTGTAGATTTAATATATAATCAACATCTTTTATATCTAATTTTTTATAAGCTTCAAAAATTCTATCTGTACCAGTTTTGTGATCACTCCTAGTTAAAATTGCTTTACCTCCATTTTTTAAAACATCTGTAAATATCTCTTGATCCTCAGTTGCAACGATTACTTCGCCAATATTAGTTTCTTCTGCTCTTTTGAAAACGTGAGAAATTATGGATAGGTTGTTTATTTTTAGCAGTGGCTTTCCTGGCAACCTAGTCGCAGCCATTCTTGAAGGGATTAATATTAGTGTTTTTGTCATTATAAAATTATTCACTTTATGCGTCTAACAGACGCAAAATTATAAAATTAAAAATTAAGTATTTTTTTAATTATCATGTTATATGTGAAAATAATTAAATTTAAATGGATTCGTTCGAACTAAATAAAATTATTGCTGCAGTTTTAATGGTTGCACTACTTGTAATTGGCTTAGGAAAAGTTGCAGATAGTGTTTTTCATGTGAAGAAGCCAAAAAACCCAGGATATCAAGTTGAGGTAGAAAAAAAATTAACCTCAGGCACCTCTCAAGCAACTGAAGTGGTAGCAAAAATTGATATAGCTGCAATAATGGCAATGGGTGATGTCGTAAGTGGAGAAAAAATTTTTAAAAAATGTGCAGCGTGCCACTCAATAAATAAAGGTGGGAAAAATAAAATTGGTCCCGCATTATATAATGTTGTTGGAAGAACGGTTGGTGGTGTTGATGATTATAAATATTCTAAAACGTTAGCTTCCTATGGTAAAGAATGGACATTTGAGGAATTAAACGGTTTCCTAAAAAAACCTTCTACTTACTTAAAAGGGACAAAAATGTCCTACGCTGGTTTAAGAAAAGAAAAAGATAGAGCCTCTATAATTAAATATTTAAATCAAAACGGCGATAGTCCTAAATTACTACCTTAACTTACCAAAACAATATAATAAAATACTTTTTTGAACATGCACTCTGTTTAATGCTTGTAACCACACCTTTGAATTTTTCCCTAGAAAAACTTCACTCGAGACTTCTGTGCCTCTTGGTAGACAGTGTAAAAAAGTTGCATCTTTTTTGGCAAACCTCATTAATTTGGAGTTAATTTGAAAGTTTTTAAAATCTTTAATTTTTTTAGTTTTATTAACTTTATCATTTAAAGAAATAACTTTATCTGAAAAAATTACATCAGCATTTTTTGCTGCTTTTTTAGCATCATTGTAAATATTAATTTTTCCTTTATTTTTTTTTACCCAATCAAGTACAAATTTTTTAGGCTCATAATTTTTAGGGCAACCAATACTTAATTTAAAAGAAAACTTAACTGATGCAGCAATTAAACTATTAAGAACATTATTTGAGTCTCCAATCCAACAAATATTTAATTTTGAGATAGGCTTTTTTTTAATCTCTTCGACTGTAAAAATATCTGACAAAACCTGTGTCGGGTGAGATGATGGACTCAATCCATTAATGACAGGTATTGTTAAATATTTACTAAACTCCTCTATTTTTTTATCACTATTAGTTCTCAACATAAAACCATCACCATAAGTTGATAAAATTTTTGCAGTATCGGCTAAACTTTCTCCTCCTTTTCCAAGATGCAGCTCATTTGCTCTAAGTGTTATGGTTCCTCCTCCTAATTGTTTTATGGCAAGGTAAAAACTTAGTCTTGTTCTGAGACTTGATTTTTCAAACATTTGAATAAGTAGCTTTCCTTTTAAAGGATTATCTTTATCAATATCAAGAGTGCTAAATTTTTTTCTTTTATTTTTTCTTTTTTTTGCATCATTAACAATTTTTCTAAGGTCTGTCGCCAGTATGTCTTTAAGAGTGATAAAATGATTCATTTTTATTTTTGAGTTAAGCAAACTTTTTTAATTATCTTTATAGCCATATCTATTTCTTGTTTTTTAACATTAAGTGGAGGCAGTATTCTTATGACATTTTCTGCAGCTCTAATTGTTAATAATTTATTATCCATTAATTTTTGAATAAATTTGGTTTGATCGTTGTGCAACTGTAATCCAATCAATAAACCAACACCTCTCACTTCTTTAATTATCTTTGGAAAGTCCCTTTTTAATTTATTCAACTCAGAGTGAAAATATTTTGATACTTTTTTAACATTAACAAGAAATCCTTTTTCAAATATTTGATCTAAAACTGCATTACCGACAGACATTGCCAATGGGTTTCCACCAAATGTTGAGCCATGAGTTCCTGCTGTCATTCCAGATGCCACTCTTTTATTCATTAAAACTGCTCCAAGTGGAAAACCACCTCCAATACCTTTTGCTATTGGCACAATATCAGGTTTAACTTTTGAGCTTTCAAAGGCAAAGAAATTTCCAGACCTGCCTATTCCACATTGAACTTCATCTAAAATTAATAAAATTTTTTTCTCATCACAGATTTTTCTTAACCCCTTTAAACACCAATCTGGAATAACTTTAATCCCACCTTCTCCCATAATAGTTTCGACCATAACCGCGGCTGTTTTACTTGTTATAGATTTCTTTAATGATTTATGATCTCCAAATTCAAAGTGATCAAATCCATCAACTTTTGGCCCAAACCCTTCTGTCATTTTTTTTGATCCACTAGCATAAATTGTGGCCAATGTTCTCCCATGAAATGAATTTTTAACACAAAGAATTCTATTCTTATTTGCTTGTCCTATTGAATAAAAATATCTTCTTGCAACTTTAATTGCTGCTTCCGTTGCTTCTGCTCCACTATTTTGAAAAATAATAAAATCAGCAAAAGTTTTTTTAGCTAGTCTTGTGGCCAACTTTTCACCTTCTGGAATAATAAATGCATTAGATACATGCCAAAGTTTTTTTGATTGTTTATTAATTGCTTTTATTAAGTATGGATTAGCATGTCCTAAAGAGTTAACTGCAATCCCTTGGACAAAATCTAAATATTTTTTTCCATTAGTTGAATAAAGAAAACTTCCCTTTCCATATTTAAATGAAATTTTTCTTCTATTGTAATTTTTTGCTAAAGCACTCATGAACTAAGATTTAATCTTATAACCTTTTTTATAAAGATAAAAAGCCACATACCACATTATAATACTTAATATTGTTAAATAAACTAGCCCTATACCTATTGATCCATCTGACTTTCCTAAAAAACCATATCTAAATCCATCGATCATATAAAAGAATGGGTTGACGTGACTGATGGTTTGAAAAAATTTAGGAAGTTTATCTATAGAATAAAATACACCTGATAAAAAACTTAATGGGGTAATAACAAAGTTAGTTACTGTTGCTGTATGATCAAATTTTTCAGCCCAGAGACCAGTGATAAAGCCTAAGCTTCCTAGTATGAAGGCACTTAAAAAACCAAAAATGAAAATAAATAAAATATTGCTTATTGGCACCTCAACTATTAAAGAGAAAACACCTATTGAAATTATAGCAATTAAAAAACTTCTTGTAATAGCCGCTAATATTATTGCCATTGAAACCTCTAGTGCCGATAAAGGTGCGTAGAGCATATCAACAATATTTCCTTGAATTTTTCCTATCATTAATGAGGATACTGAATGACTAAATGATTGAGTTAGAATGCTCATTGCAATCAACCCTGGTGCTAAAAAGCTTATAAAAGTATAACCAAGAACATCTCCTCTATTATTTCCTAAGGCTAAAGATAAAACTGATAAAAATAACAAACTTGATACAAGTGGTGATAGTAATGTTTGTTGCCAAACTGCCATAAATCTATTGCACTCTTTAAGCCACAAACTTTTAAAACCAATCCAATTTATAAAACCAAATTTTCTTACACCAATTTGATATTTTTTATTCAATTCAACCATAAGTAATCATATATAAATTTTGAAAAAATGTGGACAAAACAAAAAAAGCTATTGTTTTTTTTTTGATCGTGTGTGATCTGTATATAGTTATTAAAAATAATAAACATACTAAATATAGATTATGAGCTGGAACGATGAAAAAGTTAGCAAATTAAAAGAGCTTTGGGGAAAAGGAAGTACTGCAAGTCAAATTGCTGAAATAATTGGTGGTATTAGCAGAAATGCAGTTATTGGTAAAGCTCATAGATTAAACCTGTCATCAAAAATTAAAACGAGAAGTGCTTCATCAAATCAAAATTTTGATAGCGACTCAGGAGAAAATAATTCCAAGCAAAGACAGGGGAAAAAAAGTAAATTTAAATCATTACTTATTGAAAAAGATTTTGAGCCAGAAAATCCTAAAAAATTAGAAGAACTAGATGAAAGTTCTTGTAAGTGGCCTGTTGGGCACCCAGAAGAGAAGTCCTTTTATTTTTGTGGAAGATCTTCTTTAAAAGATTTTTCATATTGTAAACTTCATTTACTATATGCCTATCAGCCTAAAGGGAAAAAAGAAGATCCTGCTACTACGGACAAAAACGAAGAAGCTCCACAGTATACTGAGAAGAAGATTAATACTGCTTAAAGATAGTTTTTTCTAAAGCTTTTTTTTCTATAAAAAATTATTTGGATTATATTTTCTTGTTGAAAATTTTCCACCTTCTCGCCACATGTAACAATATTTTTCAACCTCATGTTCAAAGATTCTTGTGCTTGGGACTCCTATATCATAGTTAGTTTGATATTTTTTTGATGCAATATTATCGTATTTTAAAAGTTTTAGCTGATCCACTGTCAGTAATGGTTTGGGAAATAATTGGAATAAATTTGCTGACATTTTAGCTGCAAAAAATGGAAGTGGAATTAAAAATCTACTCTTGTTAATAAGCTTTAATAATTTTTTTAAAATTTCTTTTAAAGAAAGAGTTTCAGGGCCCACACATTCAATTATTTTAGAATATATTTTTTTAAAAATAATATGATAAATGGTGTCAGTTAAATCAGAACAATGAATTGGAGAAAATTTAGTATCACCCTTATAGTAAAGTGGAAAGAATGGAAGCCTACTTAATAGAGTCATAAAATTTGTAGTAAAATTATCGTCCACAGAATAAACTACTGATGGTCTTAATATTGTTGTTAAAGGAAAAATTTTTTGAATATTTATTTCACCTTCTAATTTACTTTTTGCATACTCTGAATCTATTGCGTCATTAATGCCAAGTGCAGATAAATGAATAAACTGCTGAACTTTGTACTCTTTACAAAGTTTAGCTAAAATAGATGGAAAAATAGAATGAATATTTTTAAAGGTACTACCTTTTCCAGTTTCGTATAGTATGCCTATTAAATTAATACAGATATCAGTTTTGGTAAAAAGTTTTCTAATTTTTACCTCATCAAAAATATTGGCTTCTATTACATCAATGTAGCCCGCATTAGCTTGGGTTTTTATTATGTAGCCTTTTTGATGAAGATTTCTAGTGACCACAGTCACTTTATAATTATTTTTAGTAAGCTTCCTGATTAAATGACGACCTATTTGACCACTACCACCAAAAATTAGACAATTTTTTGCTTTCATATATATATAATTAAAAATGAATATCGATATTAAACTTCACAAAGATGATCTACCAGAAGATTTGGACTTAGGCAATATTATAGCAGTTGATGGAGAATTTATGGGGCTGAATGTTAAGCGTGATCCTCTATGTCTCATTCAAATATCCAGTGGAAATTCAGATGCACACATTATTCAGTTAGATAGATCGACTTACAATGCTCCAAATTTAAATAAGCTTCTCTCAGATGAAAAAGTGACAAAAATATTTCACTATGGTAGAGCAGATATGTCTCATATTAAGCACTACCTAAAAACAGAAACAAAAAATATTTTAGATACCAAAATCGCTTCTAAGTTAGCAAGATCTTATTCTGACAGTCACTCTCTTAAAACCTTAATTAAAGAATTTATTAACATCGATGTAAGCAAACAGTTTCAAAGTTCAGATTTTGGCGGTGAATTATCATCGGCTCAACTTAAATATTGTGCCAATGATGTTATTTATTTGCACAAAATTCATGAAGAGTTAAACAAAATTCTTATACGTGAAAAAAGAATAGACCTATATAGGGATTGTTTAAAGTTTTTAAAAACTAGAGTTGACCTTGATTTGGCTTTGTTTAAAGACGATATATGGGCTCATTAAATGAAAAAAAAAGATTATAAAAAAATTGCAAAAAATGTAATTGACTTAGAAATAAAAGCTCTAAAAAAATTAAAGAGTTCAATTAATAATTCTTTTAACGACGCTGTTGAAGCAATATCAAGATGTCAATCTAAAGTGATCTTATGTGGTGTTGGAAAAAGTGGACTAATAGCAGCTAAAATTTCGGCAACCCTATCCTCTGTTGGTACTCCTTCATTTTCCCTATCAGCAAACGATTGTTCGCACGGAGACTTAGGTAGCATATCAAAAAAAGATGTTTTAATTTTAATTAGCTACTCAGGAAATTCTGAGGAATTAAAAAATATTATTAAGTATGCTAATAGAAATAAAATTATACTGATTGGAATAGTTTCAAAAAAAAATTCTTTACTTTATAAGGCTTCAGATATTAAATTATATATTCCAGAGGTCGTTGAAGCCGGTCTTGGCATTGTACCAACCTCAAGTACAATTAATCAATTAAGCATTGGAGATTCACTTGCAGTTGCAACTATTAGCAAAAAAGAGGTTAGTAAAAAAGATTTTAAAAAATTTCATCCATCAGGAAGTCTTGGTGCAAAACTCAAAACCGTAGAGGATTTAATGTTAACAAAAAATAAAATTCCATTTATCAATGAAAAATCCAATATGAAAGAGGCCTTAAAAATTATAACCCAAAAAAAATTAGGAACTTTAATAGTTAAAAATAACAAAGGATACACAACTGGAATTATTACAGATGGAACAATAAGGCGTACCAATGAAAATAATAATAATCTTCAAAAATTAAGAGTTAGCGGGGTTATGACAAAAAACCCCATTAATGTTGATAAAGAAATGTTGGCTGAAAAAGCGCTAGCGATAATGAATCACAAAAAAATAACGTCTCTATGTGTTAACAATAATAAAAATAAAACAATAGGGATTCTTCATATACACAATATTCTTGATGCAAAAATCCAATAAATGAATAAAAAAATAACTACTCAATTAATATTATTTTTTATCATAATCTTTATTATAATTTTATTTTTATTTAAATATTTAATCAAAACTGAAACTTCTGATGTAAAAAAAATAGAACTTTCCCAAAATACAAGTGAAAGCTTTTCCAATTCAATCCAAGATATTGAATATAAATCAAATGATACTCTTGGTAACCAATACCTTATCAAAGCAAAATATGGAGAAATTTTAGATCAAAATAAAAATCTTATTGCCATGAAAGTTGTGGAGGCTCAGATAATTTTTAAAAATTATGAAAAAATTATTATAATCGCTTCAACTGCTATTTATAATATTACAAATTATGACACGAACTTTGAAGATAATATATTAATAAAATATGGCGAACATGAGATAATATGTAATAATGTGGACCTGCTGTTTATGGATCATAAAATAAAATTATATAATAATATTAATTACCATAATCTAAATATAGATCTTTTAGCAGATGAGATGGAAATTGATTTGTTAACAAAAAATTTAACAATTTTTATGAACAATCAAGATAAAAGGATCAAGATGATATACAATAGTAATGAAATTAATTAAATCTTATAGAATTAAAAGTTTTAAAAAAGATATTCAAGTAGCTTCTTTTAAAAAAATTTCTTTATCTTATGGAAAAAGAAAAATATTAGACGCAATAAACTTTGATATTTATCCAGGTGAAATTTTAGGTTTACTTGGGCCTAATGGTGCTGGTAAAAGTACCATATTCAACCTTTTAATTGGATTAATTAAACCAAATTCTGGTCAAATACTTATTGGATCGATGAAAGTAAATGACTTGCCAATTTATTTAAGGACTAGAAAATTTAAGATAGGATATGTTCCTCAGTACGGTGGCTACTTTCATGATTTAACATTAATCGAAAACTTGAAAGCTATAGCTGAAATTGTGATTGAAAATAAAAGAGAAAGATCTGTTAAAATAGAGGAGTTAATAGATAAATTTGAACTTAACAATGTTAGGGAAATTAAAGCGAAATTTTTATCAGGTGGACAAAAACGTAAACTTGTAATCTGCCTAGCATTACTTGGAAATCCAAAAATTTTAATATGTGATGAAATATTTGCTGCCTTAGATGTGCTTTCGATACAAATGCTGAAAGAAATTTTAATAAACCTTCAACAAGAGTGGCCTGAAATTTCTATTATAATTTGTGAACATCAAGCTAGAGAGCTATTGTCTGTAGTAGATAGGGCAATGATTCTCTCTAGGGGTAAGATTATAGCCAAAGGTACACCAACAGAATTAATCAATAACCAAAGTGCTCGTACTGAATATTTCGGTGAGTTATTTAAATTTAATTAATATGTCAAATCTTTTGTTAATTACAAAAAAAATTCAGGAATTTGATAAAAAGATCAGTGTAACAGGAGACAAAAGTTTAAGTATTAGATGGGTCCTCCTCGCCTCTCAAGCTATTGGCAAATCTAAAGCCTACAACCTTTTAATGTCTGAAGATGTGCTTGCTTCACTAGATTCTATTAAAAAGCTTGGAATCAAAGTAAGATTATATAAGAATTATTGTGAAATTTATGGAAATGGAATTAACGGCTTTAAATATAAAAAAAATTTAATAATAAATGCTAAAAATTCTGGGACACTTGGAAGGTTGATTCTTGGACTGTTAATCAAATCAACAAAAAAAATAAAAATAATTGGTGATAAAAGCTTATCTAAAAGAGACTTTTCAAGAGTAACTATCCCTTTAGAAAAATTCGGAGCTAAATTTTATTATAAGACAAAAAGTAAATTACCCCTATCAATTCTTGGTTCTCAATCAACGCATGGTATTAAATATTTAGAAAATAATGGTTCTGCGCAGTGTAAAAGCAGTGTGATGCTTGCAGCTCTTAATGCATCAGGAACAACTTCTATTAAAGCTAAAAAATCAAGAAACCACTCTGAATTACTTTTTAAATATTTAAAGATACCTATCAAAATAAAAAAAACTAAAAAATTTGATTTTATAGATATTAAGCAGCCAAAAAAAATTAAAGCATTTAATTATCAAATTCCTGGAGACATAAGCTCAAGTGCATTTTTTATAGTACTTGTAACTCTTGCAAATAATTCGAAGTTATTAATTAAAGATATAAACATTAACCCTTCAAGAATTGGGGTGATTACTATCTTGAAAAAAATGGGAGCTAAAATATCATTAAAAAATCAAAGAATTTATAGGGGTGAAAAAATTTCTGACATTTTAATAAAGAGCTCTAATAACCTTAGGGCTATAAATTGCCCACCAGAACTAAACAGTAGTGCCATAGATGAATTTTTAGTTATTTTTTTAGTTGCTGCAAAAGCAAAGGGAATTTCTTACTTTAAAGATGTATCTGAGCTAAATCAAAAAGAAAGTCCAAGATTAAATTGGGGATCTAAAATTTTGAATATGATGGGTATAAAAACAAAACTTACAAAAACATCAATTAAAATTTATGGTCAACCTAATTTAAAAATAACAAAACTAATTACAATTAAGAATTATCTAAAAGATCATAGAATTTTTATGATGTGCACAATTGCTGCTTTAACATGTGGGGGTCAATGGAAAATTCACGACAAAGATTCTATTAACACTTCATTTCCATCTTTTCTAAAGATAGTTAAAAAGATAGACAGTCAATCATTATGAGATTAAATAATAATATTAAAGTTGCAATAGACTCGCCTGCTGCTGCTGGTGCTGGTACACAGGCAAAACTAATTTCCAGGCACTTTAATTTGTTTTATTTAGATACAGGTAAAATTTATAGATTAATCGCAAATATTAAGCTTACTCAACCTAAAAAATACAGTCGTGCTTTGATTAAAAAAATGATGAATAAACTAGATATGAAAGATTTACAAAATAAAAAATTATTATCTGATGAGGTTGGAACTATGGCTTCAATAATATCAAAAGATAAAAATATAAGACACATGGTTCATGCTTTCCAAATTAAAAGTGCTTATCACCCTCCCAAAAAATATAATGGCTCTTGTCTGGATGGAAGAGATATAACCTACAAAATAATCCCTGATGCTGATTTTAAGTTTTTTATAACCGCAAATACAAAAACTCGAGCTTTGAGAAGACATGCTGAACTAAAAAAATTAAATAAGAAAATATCTCTTAAAGAGGTTCTTAAAAGTATCAAAAAACGTGATAAAAGTGATTTTAATAGAAGAATATCACCACTTAAAAAAACTCGAGATTCGATCTTGATTAATACTACAAATTTAACTAAAAGATCATGCTTTTTAAAAATTAAACAAATTATGGATAGGAAACTAAAAGCTTAA
>Ga0307986_10003495_pt1 | contig 10908 bp, 9 predicted proteins | sample EllFjometageno82_FD_203170 | JGI IMG/M metagenome (GOLD analysis project Ga0307986, IMG submission 203170) | Marine microbial communities from Ellis Fjord, Antarctic Ocean - #82 | ecosystem: Environmental > Aquatic > Marine > Unclassified | place: Southern Ocean | collected 2014-10-09
CAGGATTCGTGTTCGGGATCGAGTTGTTTATGTCCGAATAGGTATTTTTAAGGGTCGTTGTTCCTGACTCATAAAAATAGATTTTGCCTGAGACAAGCGGATCACCAGCGTTGTCTAGGTATTGATCGAAATCACCGAATCTTGCCATTAGTTATCACCTATCATTCTAATTTGTTTAGTCAAAGCTCTTTAACAGCTCTTCCATTGCCTTGAATTGCCTTGCCTGATCTACACCAAGCAACTTATTAATAGCAAACTTTCCAGCGTTAGTAACAGCGCCGGTCATTGTAGTTGGGACATTAGAAACGGCCTCTCCGATTTGCCCAGAAAGGCTTGTATCGGCCTTACTGCCAAACATTTTATCTAATTCTATAGAGAACTGAGCCTGCGTTAAAACGTCATCATCGAACCTGCTACCATATTTTGTAGATAGGATGTCTAGGTCATCAAGCGAGTTTAATAGATTGACTCTGCTATTTCTGTTTGACCCGACCGCTCTAACGGCTGTTCCAACCGCGCTATTAGCCCTGCGTCCATCAAGATCAATTTTCCGACCAATAATACCCCTAAAATCATCCAAGACATTTATAGATTCAGCGTAGGTTGAGTTCAGGTTGTCATATTCTGTATATTTATTATCAAGAACCTCATCCAACTTGGCCCGAAGTGTCTTTACTGTGCGCTCGGCGTTTCCGGCAAGCCCATCTAATGTCTTGCCGTAGGTAACCTGAGTATCTAAAAACCTCTTAAAAGTATGAACTTCATATGCGCTCATTCTTCTCTGGCTTTTCATTCTTTTAACTATCCTAGAGATAAAGTTCTCAACACCCGTCATTCCCTGGATGTCAGACTTAGAAAAATCTAATACCAAGTCATCTCCGATAGTAATATTCATATCGCCTAGATCATTAATGAAATCATCCACTGGCCCACTAAAGTCAACATAGTCATTCTTCAAATTTGCTTTGGCAAACTCATCAATCCCTTTGCCAGCTTTTTGATTCATGTCTTTAACAACATTGTAGCGACCAAGAACGGAGTCTCCCGCAACGTCAGTAGTTCGTGCCGTCATTCTAAACCGTGTATTATTTGTAGCCTCTTCCATTATCTTCAAAGAGCGAAGCATATTCCTTCTATCTACTGGGCTACCCTGCCTTATCATGGCAACCATTCCCTCATCAAATCCCTGTCTAACCGCCGAAGCCTGCAATGGGTCTTTAACGGCCTTATATCTTTTGCCGTTTACTATGTAATCGGGAGCGCCGCCAGGAGATCTGCTTGGCGCAGGAAGGCGAGGAATATCTGGATTACTACCGTCAATAACTTCCTCAAGCCTATATCCGGCAGTAGAGTCCCTAGTAGAAGGAACCCCGCCCTGCCTCATATTCTCAGCAGCCTCTATAGCCTTGGGGCTTTCATAACTCCTAATTCGTTCAGGTATGTTAGATACACTATCCCTTGTTGATCGAATCATTCTGCCTGTTTCTGTCACTGCTGTTGGCATTCTCGCCAAACCACTCGATCCAGCTAAAGACATAAACGGATCAAATTCTGTTATTTGTCCTGTCTCTGGATCATAAACGGACCCAGTATCGCTTCCAGCAGCCTCTATCTGACCAGATAGCATGGCGGGAATAGCTTTAGCAACAGATACAACAGCCTCGCCCGCAGCCGCCTTCTCCTCATTAGTGCCCAAGAAGACATCTCCCAAAAAGGAAGCCGCCTGTTTTACGCCTCTAACGGCAGGCATATAAGACATACCGTATTCAGATGGGCCGTACTGTGCTGGCACGTTCTGAGTCTCTTGCTGCATTCTTCCCCTTCGGTCAAAGGATGTTCGGCCTGTTGGCAAGTCTTGCTCTTCTTGCAATACCTTTCTTCGGTAAGGCATAAACGCATCAAAAATAGGTCTATCGCCGCCATAGTCGTAGGTAGGCTCTGCCGCAGGGGCATCTCGAAGCTCTTCATATGCAGCGACCATCACATTGTAGTCTTCAGTGCCTTTTGCATCTTGGTTGTCTACAATCCACTGAGCTAAGAGGTCGATCTGGTCCATTACTGTTTCTCTCTGTTTAGTATCTCGTTGGCTCTGCCCTGTACGTCAGAAATAGATCCGGTGCTCTGGATTGGAGATGCCGAGCTGCTCGTTACCACCGGGGCGGCATTGCCATCAAAGGCTCGTGCAAAAATCTCTCTTATATCTGCGATATCAGCTCTGAAAACTTCCTCGGACCTGTTTCTATCAAGTCCACCACCAGCAATATTGGCAATAATTAGCATGTCTGACTCGCTCAATACGCCAGACATCATGCCAAGGTTATCGCCTGTTAATATATCTCTCAGATTATTAATATCTACAATCGCATTGGTTTCGAGCGTGTCATTTCTATGCGCCAAATCGCCCACCTCGTGCCTTCCCTGTCTTGGCCCAAGCACAGCATTCAACTCTCCGTTGGCAAGAATACGATCTATTAGCACAAGCCCTCGCTTTTTATTCGCACGACCACCAGCATCCATTTTCTGGCCTTCTCTTCTGGTCTGTGCCAGCTCCATACCCTTCTCAAAACTTTCAGCGCCCTCAACAATATACTGTAATTGTGCTAGTTCTTGTCCTGAAGCAGAAGGAAATATATTCGGCAGGGTTGTCTGAATATTTGTAAATCGTCCTGCTTCTTTGGCATCCTCTATCACCTTACTCGCGGCTGTCATGCCAGATGACCCGCCATTGCCTGCGGCATAAGCTGCTGAGGCTCGTGCGGCAACATCTTCATCTAAGCCCGCAATAAGAACATCAGGAATTACAAGGGCCGCCGTTATAGCATCATCAGCTCTTCTGTCTCTGGCGATACCAGTTAATCTATCTTCGTCTGCTTGGGCTGCAAGCGCATCCTCTCTCATCAATCTTTCCTGATCAAACGGGCTTAGATTGGCGTACTTAGCTCTATCTTCTACACTTTGTAGTCCTGGCCTTCGTATCACGGCAGGAATCGAAGAGGGCGATACTCCAGAGGCTGGCACGGCAGAGGTGGCTGCGCCTGAGCCATACACCGGCTGACCAGCGTTAGGACCAGTCTCAAACCTTAGAACTCCCCTTTCGTCCTTTCCTTGTTTTGGCTCTTCAGGAACTCTGTTGTCATACAATACAGTGCCGTCTTGATTGTAAACCACATCGCCCTTCTTGACGGTTGTTGTTCTGTCTACTGGCATAGGAACCATTCCGGTTGCATAAGCAACAGCCATTGTAGTTCCAAGCCCACCACCAAGCTCCGTTATCGCCTGCGGATCACCCGCAGCGGCACGAACAGCAAGAGCACCAAAATTTCGTGTATGACTTGTGTCTGCGTCTGTATTCCTTAAAAGATTGACTCGATCCTCCATTAAGTCAGCAATGCCCCGATAGTCTCCCGCATCGAACATAATCTTCGCCGCAGCCGCATCTTGGAACATCGTCTTTCTGCGTCTTTCTGCAAGGTCTTCATCCTGCAATGACTTGACGCGGGCAAGCTCATCCTCCTGACGAGTCTGCTGAATAAAAGCAGGCATCTCATTCTTGAATGCAGCGCCTAGTCCTGATAGTGCTCGACCTATATCAACGGCCATTGTATGTATTCCTTGTTGCTATAGGTTGGGGATGTTGCCTCTAAGACCGGCGCTGTACATATTTGCAAAGTTTGCTGTGTTTTGGTTAGTGAAGTTCCCGTTAGGGTTTGTTCCACCTGTCCATCTAGGATCAGAGTAATTAATCCCCTGATTCTGGTTCTGATTCTGGTGCGGCTGAAACATATTATAAGCAGCTCCGCCAGCCTGTAGGGCATTACCTATGCTCTGTGCGTATTTAGGTGACGCTAGTGGTGTCTGCTGCACACCAGAAAGGGCAGAACCTATATTAGACTGTGCAGATGCCAGTGCAGTGCTATACGCGGTCTGTGCCTGCGCCTCGTTCATCGCGCCAGAGGCCAACTGACTGTTTATGTAGCTAGTCTGCTGGGCCATCATATCTGATATGTCACGACCCTGGTTACCGTAGATGTTAGACATTGCCGTAGATGCTGCGCCGTACTGGTTAGATAAATCACGACCAGCCTGTGTCCTTCCGCTTGCAAGGTTATTGCCTAGGCTGCTAATGGTTTGTGCTGCTGGCAGGCCAGTATTCAGGTTGTATTGGGCTAATTGATTGCCGAGATTAGACTGCGCTTGAAGCTGCTGCGAGCCAAGCCCAGTAGCCAAGTTAGCAAGGTTAGACCCTTGTGCTGTATAGGCTCCTAGTTGAGCCTGCCCCTGCGCCATGTTTATGTCTGCAAGGTTGCCGCCCATATTAGTTCCAGCTTGGAGTTGTTGTCCTCCCAGTCCGGTAGCTATATTTGCAAGGTTAGAGCCCGCGTTTGTCGCAATACCAGCCGCGCTGCCAGTAGCGTTGAGTCCCTGACCAGATAGCGTGTTCAAGTTGCCTATCTGCTGCTGAAGACCCTGTGATGCTAGTCCCTGACCAAATCGCTGTAGCTCCTTCTGTACGTTACCGCCGCCCAGACCGCCAGTTGCGCCTGCACCTGCCAGGTTAGCCCGCATACCCTGCTCTCTGAGGAATGCTATCTGTGGTGACTCTTGGTAGGCAGCGTTAAAAGCGTCCTGTCCTAGAGCACCTGAGAGTGCCAACTGCTGCTGTAGAGCATTAGTGCCAGCCTCTTGGTAAGGGTTAAACATTCCCTCGGCGCGATTGGATGAGTCAGTAATGTCGGTTCTAGCTACATTTGATTGAAGCCTAGCGTTCTCTAAGGCTGCCGCGTACTCATTTCTTAGATCGCCTCTAGCGCCGGTCACACCAGTGTCTAGGGAATTAATTCCCTGAGTGGTTCCAGACCTGATTGCCTGTGCGGCTATATCGTTCTGAGCTTCTGCGGATGCTAGTGCGGCAGCATTCTGTGTAGTTAAATCTCCCCTTCCAGCCCTATTAAGCTGGTCTAGCATCTCAATAGCCCCAGACGCACCACCCCTGAGCGCCATCTCTGACCCTCGCAGTCCCGTGGGTATTTCTGCTCCTGCTTGCGCTGGTATAGCTGCTTGATCTGCAGCGGTATTGTTCCCGCTAAATGATGTGTCTACTATGCCATCTAAACCAGTATTAGTGTTGGTAGTGTTGGCCTGATTATTGTTGTTCTGATTGTTGTCCTGATTAGCGTTGTTCTGATTAGCGTTGTTCTGATTAGCGTTGTTCTGGTTATTATTGTTCTGGTTGTTATTGTTCTGGTTGTTGTTGTTCTGATTATTGGTGTTCTGATTGGCCATGTAAGTTATTACATCATCCTCACTCACCCCAAACTGTTGAGCAACTTGGGCAGTGCTTAACAGGCCGCTGTTGATTGAGTCGGTAACCATCTTTATTTCGGCTTCCGTGTAATCTCCATCAGCAGCAATATTCCGAACACCAGCAGAGGCAACCGCCACGCCTTGACGGGCGTTAGCTAAGTCCTCGTCACTGTATAGCTCTACATCGGTTAGATAGCTCTCGATAATAGACGGGTCAGAAGAGAAATAGTCAGCAACATCGGCAACACTCGCCACGCCGCTATTGATCATCTTCATAACGGCACTGACATCTGCGTTGGCTATATCATCGCCAGAGGTATAAGCATCTCTGGATATTCCAGTTAGGGCCTGAATTATTGATGGGATAGGCACGTTGAAATGGCTAGAGACTTGGCTGACATCAACCTCGCCGCTGTTGAGTAAGTCCGTTACCCTACTGACTGTCTCATCACTATAGGGCAGTGATGAAGATAAGCCTTCTAGGGCTGAGTTTTGCCCTGCTGACTGGGCTGCTGTTTGCTGGGTTGCTGTTTGCTGTGCTGCCTGAGCTTGATTAATTATGCCTTGCTGGGCTGCTTTAAAGTCAGAAGTAGTGCCACCACCAAAAACAGAAGCGGCCTGATCCGCAGGGAAGAAGGGCATAGAGGTATTTAAGTTTGCGACAGAATTATAGGCGGTATTATACGCGCCTACAGTTTCATTTAGCTTTCCTTGTTGCACTGGTAAATCTGCTCTTGCTTGTTCTAATTTAGAGCGAAGATCAGCTAGACGAGGCTCATAAGTACCCTTAGTAGATCCCTTTCCAAGACGGGAATTTTCATAGTGCTCTTGATTTCTTTGAATGTCTCTTTCTAGGCTATTTATTGTCCTTTGTGCGGCTGTTACGGCGCTTGTTGCGCGTTTCAATCCAGTAAGATTTCTCGTATAGGTAGTAATGTTTTTTACGTCATCATTGCTGAGATTACCATTTAGGTAATCACCAACAGCCTTCATCTCCATTAACTCCATGTCAGTGTTTGTAAGCGCACTATCTTGCCTATTGCTTAGGAGCCGAACAGTAGCCTGTCCTATTGGCATACCTGAGCCCAGCGACAACTCCATCGCATCACCCATAAAGTTTGTAATAGTGCCGCCGGATGGCAATAACCAAGACAAACCTATTTGAAAACTATTACCATATCGGCCTCCAGCTTCAGACTCACTTCCATAAACATCATAATAGACCTCTCTGACGTGGTTAGGCCAATTATACATTCCTTGCCGACCGCCTTTTTTAACAGCCAAATTAATTAATTCTGCAAAATCCATTAGCCTACGCTCCCTGAATTTAAGGCATCTCTGACATGATTTGCGCTAAAACTAGCCCCTTGCCGCTTGCTCGATGTCGTTAGTGGTCTTTCTTCCTGCTTACCGTAGTTATCCCAGTGCCACTTCGCGTAGCCTTCTACTGTTGTGAACTGCGGATCACCGCCCCGCAATAGAGCGAGTCGATTTGATATGTAATTGGCCTCAATGTCTGGATTAGCCGCAAGGTACTGGTGTGCGCTGGAGTCGGTCCAGCTCTCTTGTGCTGCTGTGTTTGTTGATGACCCATACTCGGGCATCTGAAACTTTGCGTACTCTACTGGCGCAGGATTAGTCAGGCCCGTTAGAGATGAGTAGTCAACAGGGACGTTCTGGGCGCTCAGTGCGCCGTAGTTGATAGGATCGCCAAGTATCGCGTTGCGCTGACCTTGTAGGCCCGCCATGATCGCCTGCTGGGCCATGTAGTCACCAGACTGCAATGTCTCAACTCTAGGCTGGAATGTCTGACCAGTAAGCCCCAAGTTTCTGTTTAGGGTTGACTGAGAGATGTCTTGAGCGTTCTGGTAGCCAGGAGTAAGGCTATCAACTGATCTCTGACCATACTTCAGGATCAGGCCCATATCCTCTTCGCGATTCTTCTCTAGCTGCTTCTGCTGCTTCTTCGATGACTTATAGTCATTGACCGATCCCGCCAGGCTTGATGCTCCACCCACTACCGCTGCCGCTGTAGCTATATATGACATTATTCTTGCTCCAGTAATTTATCTGGGCATTCGCCCTCAATTGTTTCATAGGTAGGAATAATGTATTCCTTCTCAACCATCTCCACGCTTGGCTCTTTATCCCAAGGCATACAATTAATCCAAACGGAATCCTCAATGGCGTAGATAGCCTTCTTCACCAACTCACCGGAGACAAGAGTATGCGGAGCCTCAAGCTCTACCCTTCCCTTGTCCGTAACTGCCACGACCTTACCTTTGGATAAGATGTTCACATTGGAATGTCTGTGGATCTTTCCGGTGATTACCACGCCCGCCGGTATGTGTAGCTCTCTAGTATACAGCCCATGAGAGAAGTAGTGGTTACACTCCAGTTCAGTAATATTGATGTTGCCAGGGCTTGCAAGGATAGCCTCTTCGAGCGATGCCATCTTCTCTCTGTGCTCTAGGTTTACAAGTTGGTTCATACTGCCACCCATCCCTGTTTGGTATCGCCGCCAATATTGGGCAGCATCTTCCTGTATTCGATTGTTCCAGATACCCCTGTTGAGTTGATATAGAGGCTGTACTGTCTAGCGTCTATGAATCCCTCTGGAGTACCAGCACCCACTATCGGAATGCTTAGGCTCGCGTCCTGAGTGAATAACCTGAATGATTGCGCCATTGTACCGTCTTCAAAGACTATTGGCTGCGCTACATTTAGTCGTGGGTTGCTCACTTATCTCCACCAACAATGTCAGCGGATAGCTGGATAATAACCGGCTTGACCGCATCAGTCAGTGTAAATCGGAATATCTCAAACCTTGCAGCCCTTCCGTTCCTGCGCCAGATGGCCCTGCGGCTATACTCGCCAATCTTGCCCAATCCTCTAGCAATGGACCCGCTCCAGGTCTTTCCGTCTACACTGCGCTCTAAGACTATCTGCGGATCTTCTACGTCTGTATTGCCTACGCCTGACTCTACCGTTAGCTCTAGGCTGGGGAAGAATACAGACTTCATGTTGTTCTGGAAGGGCTGTGTTGCTATAACCCGAGTGATTGTGTTCCCGTATTCGGTATAGACATCAGAGTCCATCTCACCAATCCTGCCGTCAACAATGTCGCCGCACAGTATTCTGTTATAAGCCTTGACGATAGAGGCCACCCTGAAGGCTCCTATGGCCCCAGAGATGGAAGACTTACGCTCGTGCCACTTCTGCGATATCGTGTCGTAGACAAGTGTCGCAGAGGGCAGGGCGAAGCCTATGAAGTATGCGCCCTTGTTTGCGTATGCCCATGAGTAGATAGAGGATACTTGGTCCTGCGTTAGGGCACTCAAGAGGGAGTCTATGGCGGTAGTTGAAACCTTGACCGTACTGTTGCCGTTTAAGGCCCAGATTGCAGGAGACTCGTTATTGCCACCACCGACCCACATGAAAGTGTCTTGTGCATTAACCAACGAGTAAGGCGAAAAACAGCCCTTCTGAAGGAATAGTCCTGTTCTCTGAAAGGGGAAGTCTGCCCCACCGATGTTCTGGAAAGCCTCAAATGTTTCGCCGCCTGATATGAATAGTTGATTCTTAAATACTACCGGGGCAACGATGTCATCAGGGTCTGATTCAGCGGTTCCAAAGTCTAGTGCGTTGTAGGCTAGACCGTTATTGATCGCGCTAACAATGAACTTCTTAGTATCGGTTGTGATTAGGAAGTAGCCGTCAATGAAGACGACAAACTGTGGTGCTCCGTTGGCTACAAAGTCAACGTCTGTAATCTCTGCAAAGGCATCAGTTACATGGTTGTAGATGTATCCCTTGCCGCCTGGCACTAGGACCATTAGCTGTGTGCCGTTGTCGGCCATTGACACCCTAGTGGTTCCAGCTATTGTGCCGATGGTAGTCAGGACAAAAGTGTCACTCATTCTGTAGAGTGTTGTCCCGTTCACAAAGTACGGCTTTCCCGCCATCTCATGTGCGCCACGGTTGATCTCATCAAGTATGCCGCTAGTGGCCCTCTCTACAATGCCCTCAGTACCAAACAGAGTCTCCTGAGAGAGTCCTATGCCCTGCACGACATTCGGATACCAGTTGGTACACTCCTGCGCCGATATGGGCAGGGAGTCCGATACATAAAAGCCGTTGGCTATTGGTAGGACGGTTGCTGGCATTAAGCGACACCGAACAGTGCGTCAGTTACCAAGACATCAATTGTATCCGTGTCATTAGCAACGAACAGCTCAAGGTAGTCATCAGTAGCCAGTGAGATGTTATAGAACAGGCTCATGTTTCCAGTCTCTGCCGTGCTCACTGTGCGAGTTATCCTAGCAGCAGCAACCGCTGTCCCGTTCTTTGCTAGATAGACAGAGATTGATTTATTACTTCCAGAGACGGGCTTTAGAGTGACCGATGCCTGTACGCCTACTACAGCAGTTGGAGTGCCTGAATAGGTCAGCCTGCCGCCAGTTGTAGCAACAAAGCTAGATACTAGCCCAGTGACCCAAGTGCCAGCAGCAAGGACAGAGGTTCCGGCGACAGATATGGTAGTAGCCGTAGAGTTACCGTGCATAGTTGACTGCGCGTAGATGGCATTAGCAACAGAGGATATCTCAATACCAGTAGTGCCTGAGACAGCAAGGGCAATACCGCTACCAGCTACAAGGCTGGCAACAATTGGTGAGGTTGCTGTGGTACTAAGTAGCACAGGAGTACCCACCGCACTGGCCGTGAAGTTATGCTTTATCTCTACGCCGTTGGATGCTGATACGTTAGCAAGTATCCCTGAGCCGCTCTCAATGTTGCGTATATTGTTGATGGTCCCATCTACGTCAAGTATTGGAGATCCAGTGACAGCGCCCTCTTGGACGATGGTCCCAGTGACACCAAGACCGCTAAGGAAGTCTGTATAGGCTATTCGGTAGTTGTACCCATTCACTACATAATCAAGGTATCCACCGGCCTCTACCGTTGTCTTTCCTACGAACTCGCTCTTCTTTCTGCCCTGTGCTCGCTTGGTTGTCATACTGTAGATGTCTCCAGTCCTATTGCGCCGGTAGTTTCGGCAAGTATCTCGTCCTCTTCATCACTAAAGAAGTGACCGACCAAACGAAAGCCTTGGCCTTCATTGCCAGATCCAATAGGTAGAATTGATGGGAAGCGACTAATGCCCATTGTCTGGCCGATGGTTCTCATTGTATGAAGACCCTCACGCGCAGCAACAACAAGGCCGTTGGATACCACGCCACCGTAGTCAGGGGATACCTCTATAGCCATGTTGGCAATGATTCCGCGTAGTGCTCCCGCAGGAACTGTAACCGTGTCACCGAGGTCAGTGACCTCTGTATAGCCTAGCTGTACGCCTTGAGCGTCCAACTGGGTCATGTAATTGTTTAGTGCGAAGATGTAGTCCTGGTATTCAGCAGGCTCGAGTGGAGACTCTGCCGCCTGGACAAGAATTCGTTGAAGTGATGCTTTTGCTATTTGCGCTACTGTTGCCATGCTAACCCCTAAATTAAAGAAAGGGGGCCGAAGCCCCCTATTCAGTCAGAGGAGCCTAGACTCCGTAGCCCTGTCCCGCGAATAGCGGATTGAAGCAGGCGTATGCTGGCA
>Ga0307986_10003496_pt1 | contig 10908 bp, 10 predicted proteins | sample EllFjometageno82_FD_203170 | JGI IMG/M metagenome (GOLD analysis project Ga0307986, IMG submission 203170) | Marine microbial communities from Ellis Fjord, Antarctic Ocean - #82 | ecosystem: Environmental > Aquatic > Marine > Unclassified | place: Southern Ocean | collected 2014-10-09
TCCTAGCGCTACTGCATTTGGATCGTTTGGTTCTGTCTTTTTTGCTTCATTCATCCAAACTTCAAATAAGTCTATTGGATCATTCTTATCTAAAAAGCAGCTATTAAGGCCTAATGAGTTTTTTTGATTCATAATTTTAACAAAATAATCTATATAATATAGATAATGTCATTTAATACTTTTGGAAAGCAATTTCGTTTCACAACATGGGGAGAATCTCATGGTCCAGCCATAGGGTGTGTTGTTGATGGTTGTCCACCCAATATAAACTTAAAAGAACAAGATATTCAGGTAGAGTTAGATAGAAGAAAACCTGGACAGTCAAAATTTACTACACAAAGAAAAGAAGGTGATAAAGTTCAAATTTTATCAGGAGTATTTGAGGGTAAAACAACTGGAACACCGATTTCTTTAATTATTTATAATCAAGATATGAGGTCAAAAGATTACGGAAATATTAAAGATAAATTTAGACCAGGACATGCTGATTTTACGTATTTTAAGAAATATGGAATAAGAGACTATCGAGGAGGTGGCAGGTCTTCTGCAAGAGAAACAGCTTCAAGAGTTGCTGCAGGCGCAATTGCAAAAAAAGTTTTAGAAAATAAGTTAGGTAAAAAGTTTAAAGTTGTTGGTGCTGTTACACAATTAGGAATATTAGGATGCGATACTACCAAATGGAGTGATCAGTTTATTAATAAAAACCCATTTTTTTGTCCAGATAAAAATATGGTCAAACTTTGGGAAAAATATTTATTGGATATAAGAAAATCAGGATCCTCTTGTGGTGCAGTGATAGAAGTAAGAGCTAGAGGAATTCCCGTTGGTTTAGGTGCTCCTATTTATTCTAAATTAGATATGGATATTGCTTCTGCAATGATGAGTATCAATGCTGTTAAGGGTATTAATATTGGTTCAGGAATGAATTCTGCACAGTTAAGTGGAGAGCAAAACTCAGATGAAATCTCTCAAAAAGGTAACAAATTAAAATTTAACTCTAACAATGCAGGTGGAATCCTTGGTGGAATTTCCACAGGACAAGAGATTGTTGTTTCATTTGCTGTTAAACCAACTTCATCTATTTTAAAGACTAGAAAAACTATAGATAAATTTGGAAAAAATACCACTATCTCAGTTAAAGGCAGACATGACCCCTGTGTTGGTATTCGTGCGGTGCCTGTTGGTGAGGCAATGATGAATTGTGTTTTATTAGATCACTACTTAATGAACAAAGCTCAGTGCAGCTAATTTTTAATTTTAATTTTTAACCACTTTAATCACATCATTTGTAAATAAAATACTTAATATTTTTTTTGAAATTTGAGACGCATTAAGGCCAGCAAAATCATACATTTTTTTTGGATTATCTTGTTCTATAAAAGTGTCTGGTAGTGTCATAGATCTAAATTTTAAACCTTTATCAAATATGCCTTTTTCAGATAATAAATTTTCAACATGAGAGCCAAAACCTCCTATAGATCCTTCTTCTACAGTAATCATTACCTCGTGCTCTCTAGCACATTTTAAAATAAGTTCTTGATCTAAAGGTTTTACAAAACGTGCATCAACTATTGTTATATTAATTCCTTTACTTTTTAATTCTTCCGCTGCAATTTTACATTCTTCCAATCTTGTTCCTATACTTAAAATACACGCTTGTTTTCCTTCTTGAATAATCCTTCCTTTCCCTATTTCTATTTTCTCATCTATAGATGGCAATTTTAGTCCGATTCCAGTTCCTCTCGGGTATCTGATGGCGCTCGGGTTGTTATTAATATCCATCGAAGTATTAATCATTTTAACTAGTTCTGCTTCATCACTTGGCGCCATGACTATAAAATTAGGGAGAGTTGATAAATAAGTAATATCGAATGATCCAGCATGAGTTGATCCATCAGCACCCACTAGACCCGCTCTATCAATTATGAACCTCACAGGTAAACTCTGAATGGCCACATCGTGAACCACTTGGTCATATGCTCTTTGTAGAAAAGTTGAATAAATTGCAACATAGGGCTTATAACCTTCCGTTGCTAATCCTGCAGCAAACGTAACTCCATGTTGTTCAGCAATCCCTACATCAAACATTCTTTTTGGAAACTCTTTTGCAAAAATATCCATTCCTGTTCCACCTGGCATTGCAGCTGTAATTCCTAAAACCTTACTATCTCTTTCCGCATGTTTAACTAAAGTATTTGCAAAAACTTTTGTATAGGGTGGTAGATTAGTTCCACTTTTTACCTGTTCTCCAGTCGCAACATCAAATTTTGATACACCATGATAGTGATCAGTCGCTTTTTCAGCATATGAGTAACCCTTACCTTTTTGAGTTTTAATATGGATCATAATCGGACCTTGGTGTTTTATATCTCTTGCATTTTTTAAAATTGGTAGGAGAGTTGTCAAATCATGTCCATCAATTGGACCAACATAATAAAATCCTAAAGAATTAAAAAGAGTGCCCCCAATTACAGCTGAACGTAAAAAATCTTCTGCTTTTCCAGCTTTTGCACTAAATCTTTTAGAAAAAGCTGAGGTAATTAATTTAAATGTTTCTCTTAAACTGAAATAAATTTTTCCAGTTAAAAGTTTTGCTAAATAAGTTCTCATAGCCCCTACTGGTTTCGCAATAGACATGTCATTATCATTTAAAATAACAATCATTTTTGTTTTTGAGGCACCCGCATTATTCATAGCTTCATAAGCCATGCCAGCACTAATTGCTCCATCTCCAATAACGGCTATTACATTATTTGATTTATTAGATAGTTTATTTGCTTCAGCTATTCCTAATGCTGAAGATATAGATGTTGAACTATGTGCGGCACCAAAGGGATCATATTCACTTTCGGATCTTTTGGTAAATCCAGATAGTCCATTACCCTGTCTTAAAGTTTTAATTTTGGACTTCCTTCCTGTTAAAATTTTATGAGGATAGGTTTGATGACCAACATCCCAAATTAATTTGTCATTGGGAGTATCAAATACATAGTGTAAAGCAACTGTTAATTCCACAACACCTAATCCTGCTCCTAAATGTCCCCCTGTTTCAGAAACAGCATCAATCATCTCTCTTCTAACTTCATCAGATAATTCTTGAAGGTTACTTTCAGATAATTTTCTTAGATCTGAAGGGAAATTAATATCTTTTAAAAATTTATAATCTTTTGTCATTTACTTCTTGTTAAAATATAATCTAAAGTTTCGTTTAAACTATTAGAGTTTAAGTTACATTTCTTTAAATTATTAATTATTTTAAATTTAATTTTATCACTATACTTGATAGCATTTTGATATCCCAGTAAACTAATTAGTGTAGCTTTACCTTTTTTTTTATCTTTACCTGTTATTTTACCAGCAGTTTTGGAAGAGCCTTTAAAATCAATCAGATCATCTGCTATCTGAAATAAAAGACCAATATCTGCACCAATATTTTCAAAAAACTTTATATCTTTATTGTTTTTTCTTTTGATGATAGCTGGTACAGCACAACAAAAGCTAAATAATTTTCCTGTTTTTTTTATTTCCATATCTATAATTTTATTTTTAGAAATTTTTTTTTTTTCAAAGTTTAAATCTAAATATTGACCTCCTGCTATTCCTAAATGTCCAGCAGACTCAGATAGTTTTTGAACCAGATCTACCTTGATATTTTGATTAATTTTTAGATTTGGACCAGTTAAAATTTCAAAAGCCATGGTTAAAAGTGAGTTTCCTGCAAGTACTGCTGTGGACTCACCGAATTTAACATGCGTTGATAACTTTCCTCGTCTTAGTTTATCATTATCCATGCAAGGCAAATCATCGTGAATAAGTGAATACGCATGAATACATTCTACCGCTGCACCTATAGCAATTAATGTTTTATATTCAATCTTAAATAAAGCCCCCATATCTAATAAAATTTTTGATCTAATTTTTTTTCCACCTGGAAATAACCCATATTTCATGGCTGAAATTAATTCTGTTTTTTTTTGTTTTTTTATAAAATTTTTTAAAAATAAATTAGTACTGTTTGCTACTTTAGTGAGTTTATTTTTCATTTTTTTTAGATATTATATCATTAATTTTTTTTCGTGTTTCTTCATTAATAATTTTTGTGTTTTTTTGAAATTTTTTTTCAATAATATTATTTAATCTTAATAATTCTTGATAAATGTTAATTGAATTTTGAAGATCTTTTTCTTTTTCCAAAGATTCAATAATATTATTTACCTCTTTTGTTAACTCTTCGAGTGATTGTAAGCTATTATCAGGTGGTAAATTTATATCTTTCATATAATAATAATTATTAATACATGAAAACTAATCAATCAAATATCAAAAAAGCAAAAAAATACCTAAATAAAAATTGCTGTATAGGTGTGCCGACTGAAACTGTTTATGGTTTAGCTGCTAACGCATATGTGGATTTGGCAGTAAAAAAAATTTTTAATCTAAAAAAAAGACCTAAAAATAACCCTTTAATTGTTCATTATCTAGATATTGACTCTCTTAAAAAAGATTGCTTAATAAATGATAATTTTATTAAACTTTCTAAAAAATTTTCTCCTGGGCCAATAACTTACATTCTGAAATTAAAAAAGAACTCTAAAATTTCAAAATATGTAACTAATAATGAAAGAAGTCTGGCCATAAGATTTCCTAAGCATAAAATCTTTAAGGAGTTGCTTAGACAATTGGATTATCCGTTGGCAGCTCCTAGTGCTAACATTACTACAAGAGTGAGTGCTGTTCAAGCTTCAGAAGTTAAAGAAGAATTTGGCAATAAAATTAAATATATTCTAGACGGAGGCAAAAGCTCTATTGGAGTAGAGTCGACTATAATTAATCTCATAGGCAAGCCTACTATATTAAGATTGGGTGGTTTGGATATCTCTAAAATCCAAAAAACCTTAGGGTTTAAAATAAATCTGAACATAAATCCAAAAAAAAAAATTGCACCAGGTCAATCTCTTCTTCATTATTCACCTGGAATTCCTCTTAAAATGAATGTTAAAAAGTCTAATAATGATACAGCCTTTATTTTAATCAAAAAAAGAAAAGATAGATTAAAAAACTATTATTATATAAGTACCAAGAGCAATTTAATTGAAGCTGCAAAAAATCTTTACTCTTGTTTGCGAAAAATTAAAAACGAAGGTTATAAATCAATTGCTGTAGAGAAAATTCCAAACAGAGGGTTAGGTAAAACAATAAATGATAGATTGTATAGAGCCTCAAAGTTTTAAATTATATTTATTTAACTTTTGATATTTCTCTACTTTGTCATTATTTATTAATTAAATTCTTTTTAATATATTGAAAATTCTATCAGCTACTGTTCCATCTCCAAAAGTTTTTGAAGGTCTAACATTGTGATTATTAAAATATGTTATTGCTTTTAAAATTTTATTATAATCATATCCTGTTAAAATATTAGTTTTATCTTTGATACTTAGTTGTCTCTCAGTTGTTTCTCTAATTGTAATACATGGCACACCTAATAAAGATGCCTCTTCTTGAATGCCTCCTGAGTCTGTAAAAATAATTTTACTATTTTTCATTATGGTTAAAAAATTTAAAAACTCAAGTGGTTTTGTAAATTTAATAAAGTTTAATTTTTTAATATTAAGTTTTTTAATTATTTTATTTGTTCTTGGGTGGACAGGAAATAAAAAATTGGTATTAAATTTTTTTCCAATTTTTTCTAGATCAAAAATTAATTTGTTAAGTTTTCTTGGGTTGTCCACACTTTCTGGTCTGTGTAGCGTGATTAAGAAATAATCTTTTTTTAAATTATTTTTTTTTATTAATGGTCTATACTTTTTAATTATATCAGAAATTGTGTTACCTACGGTAAATACCCTCTTGTTGGATATAAGTTTTTCATTTTTTAAATTTTCTAAGTCAAATTTTGTTGGTACAAAAAGTATATTAGAAAGTTGGTCTATAATTTTTCTATTTATTTCTTCTGGCATTTCATCATCAAAAGATCTTAAACCTGCCTCGATATGAACAATCTTAATTTTATCACGATAATTAAAATATTTTCTATTATAAACTGAAGCTGCAAAACATCCTGCTAAGGCTGTATTTGTATCTCCCTGTACAATCAAAAAACTAGGCTTTTCTTTATACAAAATATTCTCTATACCGCCAATTGCTTTAGAAAAAAAACTACCATATTTTGACCTAGATCCTTTGATATTGTATTTGGGTTTTGGTATCTTAAAGAAATTAAAAAAAACTTTGCTCATTATTTTTGTGTAATGTTGGTTTGTGTTTACCAAGAAAAATTTTATTTTTTTTTTCTTTAGTATTGCAATTAAAGAAGCTAATTTAATAATTTCTGGTCTCGTTGATAAAATAATACAAATTTTCATATTTAGTTAAGTTTTGAAAAAATAATTTATTTCTATATAGTCCATTAATAAACTAATAAAATAATTAATTAAATTCTGTATGAGAAAACATATCAAAAACAATATAACCTTAATTTTTCTTACTGTTATCCCTATTTTATCCCTATTTACTGGTTTTTTCTTAAATGAAGATCTTTCGACTGGAGGTGCAAAATGGGATTTTAATTTAACTTGGCCAATAGTTATCAATTATTCAAATTTAAATTTCAGTACAGACATAACCAGGCACATGCCTCTTCACTATGCATTATTATCTTTAGTGAATATAATTTTTAATGATCAAAATCTTGTTAAAATATTTTATTTGTTTTTTAGTTTTTTGCTGCCCATTTTTCTATATTTAAATCTTACAAAAATTTACAATTATAAGAAATTTATACTAATAATTTTTAGTTCAAGTTTTTTATTTATTCCTTTATTTAGGGCTTCTGCAATATGGCCCAATGCTCATTTATCAGCTACCATTTTTTTTTTAATTGGTAATTTTTTTTATTTAAAATCAAAAGAGAATAATATTTTTATTTATAAAATTATTAATTTACTATTTTTGTCTCTTGCAATATATTGCATACAAACATACTTACTTTTATTTTTATTCTATCTTTATAATTATTTTTCTTCAGAAAAAATTAATAATTTTATTAAACTTTTTTTATTTAGTGCCCTACTAAGTTTGCCGGGTTTATTTTTTATTATATTAAACCCAAGGATTGTTGATTTGGGAAATGTCATGACTAGGGATATTTTTTATACTATTTCAAATAACTTTTCTGTGATGTTTTTCTTCTTATTATTTTTACTATTTAATAAGGAGAATTTAACAATAGTCATAAATTTAATAAAAGATTTAACCAAATTAGAAATTGTTTCTATATTTTTTATAGTTTTTTTTGTTTTTTATAATCAGGAACTTTTTGCCTTAGATCCAAGACTACGAGGCGGTGGATTTTTTTATAAGTTATCTTATTTAATTTTCAAAAATAATCTAATTTTTATAATCTCATTTCTTTTTGGATTAATCATTTCTTATGTCTTAATAAAGTATGATCCAAAATTTATTCACATATTTATCACGATAAATCTGATGAGTTTAAATTTTATTGTGTATCAGAAATATTTTGAACCTTTATTTTTAATTATGATGTCAATATTATTTAAAAATTTTTTAATAAACAATATATTGTTGAGTCTTAAAAATACTTTATTTTTTTATGGTTTAATTTTTTTATATTTCATAATTGCTTATATAAATATTTTAAATAAAATTTCAAATAATTTAGTGAGTTAGTTTATTTTGCCTTTAAAAAAAGTAATCTTAGAGTCAAAAAAATTGTCTTAGTTAATTTCATTTTACTGTCACCAATTTTATAATCATAACTTAATGTAAATGGAACTTCTATTAAGTTTAAATTTTTAAATCTATTTATTAGAAATAATATAATTTTTGCTGCTATATTAAAGTCTTCATGTTTAAAGAAATTTTTATTTTGCAAAACTTTTTTTATTAACTCAAATTTATAGGCTCTAAAATTGCACGTATAATCATTTAAGTTTTTATACGGATGAAGTAATTTAAACAGATATTTTGCCCCTATGCTTAAAATATGGCGCCAGATTGTTAATCCATTTACTCTTGATGTGCTGACAAACCTTGATGCAATTACCACTTGATTACCATTGTGTATTTTTTTTATCATGCCAGGTATTATAGAAACCGGATGGGTATTATCGCTATCTAATGTAACTACAATATCGTCTCTTTTGGCTTTTTTTAAAATTATATTAAAGCCTGTTTCCAAGGTTATGCTCAATCCTTTATTTCGTTTATGTCTTTGATAAATCAATTTAAATTGATATTTTTTATTTTTTAATAAAATGGTATTATCAGTTGAAAAATCATCTACTAAAACAACTGTAATATTATTTATTTTTTCACATATTTTTTCGATCTTTTGAAACATTTTTACAAGGTTTCTTTTTTCATTATAGGCTGGCAATAAAATATAGATCATAGTTTGTTTTTATTTTGTGGTGCGTCTGGAAGGACTTGAACCCTCAACCTCCTGATCCGAAGTCAGGCGCTCTATCCAATTGAGCTACAAACGCATTAATTTACATGTATTATAATTTTTTTAAAATTGCATTAAATTAATTATTAAGTATGTGTAATAATATATTATAATAAGATTATTTACTTATAAAAATATACTATATTTGAGATATAAAAATATTACCTTCATGAAAAAAAATATTAATTTAATAGTTGAGAGTAATGAAAACAATTTAAGAATTGATACTTTTATAACTAAAAAAGAGAATTTAATTAGCAGAACTAGAGTCAAAAATTTAATTTTACAAGAAAAGTTAAGATTAAATAACGAAATAATCAATAGTCCATCCAAAAGAGTATCCATAGGTGACAGTATAAGTCTTGAAATTCCTGAACCTAAGGAAGCATCACTAAAACCTTATGATTTTAAGTTAGAAATTATTTATGAGGATGATGACTTATTAATAATCAATAAACCAGCCGGTATAATCATGCACCCTGGTGCTGGTAATTATGATAAAACAATTGTTAATGCTTTAATGCACTACAATAAAGACACCTTATCTACAATTGGTGACGAATTAAGACCTGGCATTGTTCATAGAATAGATAAAGATACTTCTGGTTTAATAGTCATTGCCAAAAACAACACAACACATGAAAACTTATCTTATCAATTTAGTGAACATACAATTACAAGAGTTTACCAACTTTTAATTTGGGGAAAACTTAGACCTACAACTGGAAAAATTGATACTTTTATAACTAGAAGTTCAAAGAATAGACAAATGATGGAAGTTAGTGGTTCAAAAGGAAAAAGAGCTATTACTAATTATAAAACTATAGAAATTTTTGAAAATGATAAAACACCTACATTAAGTTTTGTTGAATGTAGACTCGAGACTGGAAGAACACATCAGATAAGAGTACACATGACGCATATGGGCAATAGCATTATGGGTGATGGTAAGTATAAAAAAAAATATAAAAAACTTAAGAATATTGATACTAGTTTAGAAAACTTAATTTATAAATTAGATAGACAGTTTCTACACGCCCAAACGCTAGGCTTCATTCATCCAAAAACTAAAGAGGAAATGACCTTTACCTCAATTTTGCCACAAGAACTTGAAAATATTCTACTATTACTTAGAAATACTAATAAATAAGGACTTGAAATAATTTTATAGTTAATTAAATGAATACAACCTATGAGTACTGCAATGAATAATGGTCTTCCAGCACTTTCAAATGAAGGTGGTCTATCAGCTTATCTTGAGCAAATTAAAAAATTTCCAATGCTGGCAGCTGAAGAAGAATATATGTTAGCAAAAAATTGGAAAACAACAGGAGACATTAAATCAGCAGAAAAACTTGTGACTAGTCATCTCAGACTTGTTGCAAAAATTGCAATGGGTTATAGGGGGTATGGTCTTCCTGTTAATGAAATGATTTCAGAAGGAAATGTTGGCTTAATGCAGGCTGTTAAAAAATTTGAACCTGAAAAAGGTTTCAGATTGGCCACCTACGCGATGTGGTGGATTAGAGCTTCCATTCAAGAATATATATTAAGATCATGGAGTTTAGTTAAAATAGGAACAACAACAGCTCAGAAAAAATTATTTTTTAATTTAAAGAAGATTAAAAATCAAATTGCTCCTCAATCCGAAGGAGACTTAAGACCTGAGCATGTAAATGAAATAGCTAATAAACTGGATGTTAGCGAACATGAAGTTGTTTCAATGAATAGGAGACTTTCTGGTAAAGAATTTTCTTTAAATGCACAAGTTGGTGAAGATGGTGATGAATGGCAAGATTGGTTAGTAGATAAAGAACTTGATCATGACCTTAAATTTGCACACCAAGAAGAAATGGGACAAAGACAGGGCTTGTTAAAAGATGCTATTAAAATTCTTAATGATAGAGAAAAAGAGATTTTATACTCTAGAAGATTAAATGATGAACCCACAACACTCGAAGATTTAAGCAAAAAATATAAAATTAGTAGGGAAAGAATCAGACAGATAGAAAATAAAGCATTTGAAAAACTTCAAAAGCATATGCTGTTATCAGCTAAATCTAAAAATTTACTTCCTGTAAACTAGACATCAAAAGGATTTTCTAGAAGAATTGTGTCTTCTCGCTCTGGGCTTGTTGAAATACTTGAAACCTTTGTACCTATAAAATCTTCTAAAGCGTAAATATAATTTTTTGCATTATCCGGTAAGTCTTTAATATTTTTGATTCCTTGTGTAGAACTATTCCAACCAGGAAAAGTTTTATAAATTGGTTTTATCTTTAGTTGATCTTCAGCTGCTGCAGGAAGATAATTCATTTTATTTCCGTCTAGTTCATATTCAACGCACATTTTAATTTCGTCAAACTCATCTAAAACATCTAATTTAGTTAATGCAATTCCATCTATTCCTGAAATTTTAATTGTTTGTCTAACCA
>Ga0307986_10003497_pt1 | contig 10905 bp, 16 predicted proteins | sample EllFjometageno82_FD_203170 | JGI IMG/M metagenome (GOLD analysis project Ga0307986, IMG submission 203170) | Marine microbial communities from Ellis Fjord, Antarctic Ocean - #82 | ecosystem: Environmental > Aquatic > Marine > Unclassified | place: Southern Ocean | collected 2014-10-09
TTATCCATTGTCATGCTATAGAGTTCTTTGGTATAACTATTATCATGAATATAACAGTTATCATATACTTTTTCTAGTTCTTGATACCATTCTGTGTCTTGTAAATCGTATAGCAGCTGCATTCTGGGTAAAGACCATTGACACAACTTAATGGTGACAAAACCACTATTGATAATTTCGTGACGAAGTCGTTTAACAAGTGGTAAAGATACTTCACCAGTCCATTTATAATTAGCCCACGTGTAAAAAGATAGTCGTTGTAAATTAATTATGTGATAAATAAATCCAAACATATTTAATGAAATGATGCGTTATGTGTTTAAATAAGAATTTTATTTTCAAAATTAAAACAAAATGGCCCTACAAAGAACTATAAAAGAACTGATAGAATTTTATGTTAAAATTAATTATGAAAAACATTTAGAAGTAAATAATATTACTTGCATTGAAAGGGCAGATATAATACTAGTCATAGACAAATTCTATGACGGAGAAGAGAGGAAAAAACACATTAAATTATTTGTATTAAATGGTTTACAGAAGATGTCTGCCAACGGTGGATATTGCGATATTAGTAAGGTCGATACTCTTCTAGATGAAGTGATGTCAGACAACAATATGGTTAAAACCAGAGTGTATAATGAAATAGTATTATACCAAGAGTCTAAGCAAAAGCAGTAAAATTGAAAACTATCTAATTGTAATACTACTATACAAACGATAATAATAATGACCACTATGAACATTCTCACAGCTACCGAAATCGCTGAAGGTGATCGCTTCTTTACTCACTGCAATGTGGAGGACAATCGCTGCTCTGCTGGAAATGGTAAGGCCGGGTCAATGCCTCTTGATTGTTCTAAGCCATGGCTAGACCATCGACTCACAGACGAACCGGGAGAGATTACGGGATACGGTCTGGACTACACTAAGGTTCAGACCAAATGGGGTGAGGTTTATGTTCCGTGGCAGGCAACCGGTACAGCGTCCGGAGCTCTGTCCGGAATCTATGACTTCATTGCTCTAGGCGTCCCGGTAACTGTCTCTGCCGACCGAGTGTATGACAAGGCTTACTCTTGGCAAGGTAAGAGTATCAGCGTCCACATTGGTAAGAATATTGGTGGGAAAGAGACTCACTTCATCTACAACACGGGACGATACATCAATGATAACACATCGTGTGAATGGTCGGAGTGGGTGGATTACACGGACAAGCAGGTTGGCCAGTTTCTAGGTGTGCGCGGCAACAACCTCCGCCAGACATTGGAAGAGAACTTGATGGACAACACCTTTATCAAGTTCACTGACAACCCGGATTGTGGGAAGCTCATGACGGTTACTGCAATGAAATGGCAGGCAGACCGAGTCAGAGAGGTTATCGACCAGCACTTTAACTGGTAATAAATATTTTGAATAAATTTCTTAAAATAATAGTGTAATTATTTTTCTTTTTTACTTTATTCATTACTCTTAAAGAGAAGAGTAATGAGTGTTTTTTATAACAAAATTGAAAACTACTTTATAGAATTTTAGTATCTTAATAATGATTACCACTTCCCAAATTAACACCACGCTCGAATCATCGTTCAAGGCCCTCTTTAGTATCCTCCACACCGGTGGAGATCTAAAGCTGTCTGCTGATGAAACGTTCGAGAAGTACAAGGAACATATTCTCTCGACCACTAATAGTATTGGAACAACCCCTAAGTCAGGTGGCGACGGCCCCAAGAGGGCTAAGAAGAAGTCTGCTATCGAACTCTGGGCAACGGACAACAAGGACACTATTAAAGAGTGGCGCGACAAAAATCTAATGGAAGATGGTAAGAAGCCTGGTTATATGTCTGGTCGCGGTGAAGCCTGGAAACTCGTATCCGATGAAGTACGATTGACCTTCACCGATAAGGCAACTGCTCTAAGCACCTAAGCACCTAAATGGGTTTGTTCTTTAAAATTATATTCTTTTTTTCATATAAATGAATGAACACGAATTTACTATGTTTAAAGACTACGTCGCTGATTGGATAAAAAAGGATAATGAAATAAAAGAATTGCAGAAAAAAATAAAGGTTATACAAGGCGACAAATCTAAAAATCTGATGCCTAAGATAATTGAGTTCATGAAAAAAAATGGTATTGCAGAACTTAACACTGAAAATAGTGGTAAAATATCACTTAATAAAACTAAGAAACGAAGTGGTATAACTAAAAAAAACATTAAAACTAAGCTATTCAAAGAACTGGACGACACCGTCGCCGAAAAAATATTCAAAGAACTATACGATTCAAGAGAAGTTACTGAAAGTTTTTCGCTTAAGCGGCAATAAATTGATTTACAATAAATTGATTTACAATAAATTGATTTACAATAAATTGTCTTCTTCTTCTTCTGTATTTCTCCATACTATCTTATCAGGCCTTTTAATATTTACCGCTCTAGATTCGTCTATTCTATTAAAGACCAACTGACATTTTTTCTTATATTCCGTTTCTTTATTATATACATTTAAATGTGTCTTACATAGGTCATGTATCCCTGCTTTAAACCGACACTGCCCACCCATGCCATCATTTACCACTCTAGCCATACAACGGGGCAATCCATTTTCCGTTGAACGAGAACTATTTCGTTTAAAATAAGCGTTAGAACTAGATTCAGATACACTCGGCATTAACTTTGAATCTAATTCTAATTCGTGACCTCTAACAATATTTATGTCACTAACAAATGTGTCAAAGTCTGGTATTTTGTCTAAGTCTTCTTCTGTTATAAGCCCTTTTTGTAGTAGTCTTTGTTTCGCCGTATGAAAACATATTCTAAGAAATCTTTTTGATATAGATGGCATTTTATAGTAAAACATTAAACAGATAGTTTTCAATTTTAAATATTTCTTATTGCTTGAAATATTGATTTAAGGTGCCCTTTATTGAGTTCTTTTTTAGTACATTTCTCTAATATGACTTTACAGAGATATTCTTCATGTCGGACATTTGAAACATTACCTAATAATCTAACTATTTCTTGTGTCGCTTCAGCACTGGTATCCTTTTTTTCACTTTTACTTGAACATTTTTTTGTGTTCATTAAAAGGCCAATATTTAATGGATCCATTATAATAATACAAATATTAATAAAATCTTTTCTAAACTAGATATAAATGGACGCTGTATATATTATTATTGTAACTTTGATACTTAGTTTAGTAATTATATTCTTTGGAACTACATATTACGAACAGATAATGACAGGGTTTCAAAACGAAAAAACAGTTATTATATTCTATTATTGGTTAATTGCCCTTAGTATATTTACTTTAATAGTCTTTGCATTTAACGTGGTATTTTATATTAATATTCGTGAGAAACGTGGGCCGCGTGGGGCTAGAGGCGACCAAGGCTATACTGGATATCTATATGTGCCGCCATCAAAAGCCACTTAAATTATGGTTCCCACATTGATATAATTCTCCACGATAATCCATAATTGTAATCATTTATCCAAATGTAGTTAAAAGCCAGTGTAATTTTAATTCTTTTATTTTTAACGATACTATCTACCGGATAATAGTCATTTTCACTTTTATCGGAATAAATATTAAATCCGGTGTAAATATCTTTAAACAAATTGATATTTATGATATTTCCATTATTGAAGTCCACTATACTTGTAAAGTCTCTATTGCTTGTAATATTGTTTATCATATATTCCTGTATCTTATTTTCGATGGTTAATATTTTGTTTATAAAATCTTTCGGGCATATGAGTTTTAATAAGAACTTATTTTTCATTTTAGATTGATAACATTGTAATTTATCTTTACACAGAACTGCAGGCGATTCTATATAGATGTCATTTATCATAATGTTATTTTCAAGGTAAACTATTTTGATGTAGTCTTTTTCTTTTTTCTTTTTTTTTTTAAAAGATAACTTTTCTTCATTAAATTTTTTAAAGGGTATTGAGATATACATATTTAAGTATAAAAATTATTAAATATATAATTATTAAACTTCCCGGATGAATCAAGAAGCGCAAAAATATTTACAAAATATATTTAATACTAAAAATTACAATCATCTATTTATACATGGGCCACCTGGGAGCGGTAAGAAAACGCTCATTTACAAAGCTTTAGGTGTAACCAGATTAACCGAGTATTCTTATGAAAAAATAAACTATAAGAAGTGGCGAAGTCATTACTTCTTTCATTCAATGGACATCAATAAAAATAAGAAGCATTTTGTAGAGTTAATCAAAGATATAGTAGATACCAATATAGAACAAGATAATGGAACACAGCACATTGTTATATTAAGTAGTGATCATTTACAAGAATTTATATTGAATTTTTTGAGAAGATTTCTAGAAACATCTACCGAAACTTCTCGCTTTATATTTATCAATTCTTCATGTAGAGGACCCATTCAAGCTATCAGAAGTAGATGTTTATTTATCCGTGTACCTTACCCTGCGACTGAAACTTATCGGATATTCATAAAAAAAGAGTGTAAAAAACAAGGAATAAAATACAAAGATGAATATCTTGAAACTAGAAATATGAATGTATTAATGGACAAATTGCTTTTAGAAAATATTGGGGCGGAATACATTGATAATATTGAAAACTTTTGTCTATTTGTCAAAGAAAACATTAATAACTATCCAGAGATACAACTTGCACTTAGAAATATAATAAAAGAAGGACACTTATGTCAAGACATTATAAAGAGACTTTCACTATATTTTAATGATAGTGAATCAATAAAAATAATTGCGGACCATGACCACAAAATGTGCCTAGGATACCGCGAACTAATACATATGGAGAGTTTAATGTATTCTTTACATCTATCTTTTACTTAATATTTTATACCGGGACGTCGACTGGAACATGCTTCCTTTTGGGAAGCAGACGATACCCGGTGGCACCGGGCAGCACTACTGGTGGGCCAGGCTGCTGCTGCAGCTGCTGCTTGGCAAACGAGCTGCCGGGCACTGCCCCTTCCAGCGACTCGACGCCGTCGTCGCCGTAGGCGCTGCCGCTGTCGCTGCCGCGGTCGCTGCCGGACGTATCTAAGCTTGCTACCTGTCGCGCTCCGTCGCCGGACACTGCCGACACCGGGCTCTCGTCGCCCTCGCCGGACGAGTACGACCGCTCCGACCGCTCCGACTCCGCCGCGGCTTTTAGGAAGCTATTCATCGCCTCGGGGTCGCTGCGGACCGCGGCGTCGCTGGGGACCGCGGCGTCGCTGGGGACCGCGGCGTCGCTGGGGACCGCGGCGTCTAACGCGGCAAACTCCGCATTTAAATCCGCGTCTGCCTGCCCCAGCAAAGTCTTGACGTCCATGATGAGCGTCCTAATCTCATGATGTCCTTTATTGAGTTTTGTAAATTCTCTACCGGATTCACTGTGCATCCTGATGGAAGCATCGTACGCCGCCTTGTGCGCGGGTCCATGTATGGAGTTATTGCGTACTTCCTGCTGCTCCTCGACTTTCTGCCGCTCCTTTACCTGCTCATCAGACTTCCATCGCTTGCCCCGCGCCTGCTTGTAGATTCTATTTGCGACGGCGCGGCCCATCTTAGCGGGTTTACCTCTCACCACAACGGCATGGTCGTCGTTGTGGTCATAGAGCAGCGCCTGCGTGTATTTATCAACCTGGCCCTCAAGGGTCGGCGGCGTCGACCCAGAAAACTCCCAAATATCATTCACGTTTTTTGCCCAGTCAGAGCCCGCGGCCAGGCTGGCAAGCTCTTCCACGAGCGCCGCCTTGTACTCCCCCACCATGACTTCAATCCCGGACTCTCTCTCCGTCGTCGTGTCGGGTACGGTCGGGCTCATTCTATTGAAGGCGGCGGCCCGCCGATTACCACGCCAACGGTCGAATCGACCACCACCGCGCCGGCGACTAGTTCTTTTTTTAGTTCTTCTTTTAGAGCCGCCTCTAATTCTGCGACTGGTTCTTTTTTTACTTCTTTTTTTAGTGCCGCCTCTAATTCTGCGACTGGTTCTTTTTTTACTTCTTTTAACAGTTCTTTTTTTAGTGCCGCCTCTAATTCTGCGACTGGTTCTTTTTTTACTTCTTTTTTTAGTTCTTTTAACAGTTCTTTTAAGGACCATATTTTATATAATTAAATTAGATATTAATTTAAAATAATATAAGAATTAGAAAACAATTTAAATAAAATGGATTACTATAAGGTTTTGAAATGTGAACGAACGGATCCTTTAGATAAAATAAAAAGAAACTACCGCAAATTAGCTTTGAAATATCATCCAGATAAGAATCCAAATGGTGAAGAACAATTTAAACGCATTGCAGAAGCGTATGAAGTTTTGTCCGATCCGATATCTAGAAAAGAATATGATAAAACTGGTGTCTTCGTTTATAATTACGACAAAAAAGACCCGATGCAAACATTTAGAGAAGTTTTTAAAGAAATGCCAGAAGAAGTAACAGACGCCTTAAAAACAATGGTTCAAAAAGTAAGCAATTCAAGAGAATATTCCTTATTAAAATTGGTTTATAATTCAATGCCAAACAGCTCTAGAAAATCTTTAGAAACTAGAGCAACTAATTTTGCTCAAATAAATGAAATACCAAAAGAATTTATCAATATAGTAGAACCATTATTTACAGATAAAACAAATAAAAATAAATAAATTCTAACTATTAATTAAGATGGTTAGCAAAATATCAGAAACGTTAATAGACGACTTGCTAGATTTAAATGTAGAATACGAATTAGAAACAGAAGAAATAACGGGTCTAATACCACTATTCAACTTCTTTGAAAAAAAAAGAAAGACGAAGTCAATACAAATACTAAGCGAAGAACCGGTTAGTAGAAAAAAAATAGAAGAAAATCTACGTCATTCAAAATTTACCAGTACAAAGGTAAAAGAAACCTTAAAAAATACTATTCAAGAAAAAGGTGTATGTATTACTATTACTAGTGCTAGTAATAGTGCTAGTAATAGTGCTAGTGCTAGTGCTAGTAATAACCCGATAAGACTATGTATATTTGGTAAAACAAATGAAGAAATATCGTCGTATAAATCTAAATTACTTGAAGCGTTAAACTTTGTTTTAAGTTTAGCTGAAACAACCGATAAATTAAATTCTGTTAATATATTTTTAACAGACCTGGAGAAAAATATAGACACGGATGTACATCAGGTATATCAACAAAAAGTATCATTAACAAGTGAGGAAGTTAATACAGGTGTTACATATTTTTATGGTTCTAGAAATGATATCTATTTATGGCGGAAAGAAGAAATAATTAAAGTAATGATTCACGAATTGATTCATTCATTAGATTGGGATATCAGAAAAGCGGAAACCGAAATATTTGGTATATTTAGTAAAAAACTAAAGATAACGAAAAAAATATTATTATCGGAAGCGTATACCGAAGCTTGGGCTGAAATAATTAATTGCTATATTTTATCTTTATCGGATAAAAAGAAAGAAGACCGATTTTCAAGATTTATTCATTATTTAGAAATAGAAACCCTTTTTTCAGTTTGGCAGACCGTTAAAATAATACATATTTCAAGTGATAAAACAGAAACAAATACATTGGATTCATTTCTAAGAAAAACAGATAAAGAAACTAATGTATTTCCTTATTATTTATTAACTGCAGCAATATTATTTAATGTATCCAATTGGTGCTGCTTAAATGGACAGCCGAACTTTATCGCTTCTCCCGTAAATAATGAAAATATGGCTAATTTTTTAGTTGAAGCGATATCATCAAAACAATTTTATTCCTTATGTAAAAAAGTAAAGAATAACTATAAAAAAAATAAAGGTAAAAAAATATATACTTCTATGAGAATGTCTGTTCTAGAATATCCTTAGGCGGCAACAGTAGCCTTGGCCTTAGAAGGCGGGTAGTGCTGTTTGAGATGCTTCTGGAGGTTGAAGTAGGTGACCTCGTCTTTGTCGGTTACACCAAGTAGTTTCTTAAGGGTGGTGTCGCAGAGAATGTGGCGCTTGTTAGACTGGTCCTGGAGGTTCTTTTCCTTGACATACTGGGTGATGGCCCGGGTTACAGCGGTGCGAGCTACTAGGGTATCCGGTTTTTCACCAAGGAACTTCGCTAGTGCGGCCGAAATAGGCGCTGGCTTGGCAAAGCCACTCGGTGCTTTGTTAGGGTTCGAGGCGCGCTTGACCTTTACCGGTTTGGCCTTGGCAGCTTCTTTGCGTTCCCGGTCAACCGCTTTCTTGAGAGCGATGGTTAGCTTTTTAAGACTAGGAATCTGAATACCAGCATCAGCGAGTTTGGTTAGTTCAACCTGAATATCATTGAAAGCGGAATCAGTTACAGATGCACCAGTCGGTTTCGGTTCAACCGGCTTGGCGGCGACTTCGACAACAGGTTTCACAACAACAGGTTTCGGTTCAACCGGCTTGGCGGCGGCTTTCTTGGATACGACCTTCTTCTTAGAAGGAGGAGACGATTTAGGAGGGGAAGTTTTCTTCTGAATGGGTTTGTTTGTTTTAGGCATTTTTTTTATATGTTTTATAATTTTTTTTTTTTTAAATCTCTAACGCACTATATCACTATTAGTTCAGTCTTCTTTAAACCATTTTCAATTTTGATACGGGTGAAGAGTAAATATATTTAAAAATGTCTAACCTTATATATAAAAATGGTCAAAACTAAAGAAATTATACCATACTATAAATTTAAAGATGATTCTTCTCTTTACACAATTGAAGCTTTAAAAAAAACACTAAAAAAACATAATGGTAAAATAGGAGCAGGAAACAAAGCAGTTCTATTCAACAAGGTTAAATTATGTCTTGAAACTGTGTCATTAAAAAATAATGTTTATTTAAAAGAAATCATTAAAATACAATCAATCCTTAAAGGAAATAGTGTTAGATTTCAGATGAAATTATGTAATCTGAATCCTTCTATAACGAAACAGCTAACAAATGATTGTGACTTTTTGACTTGCAGTCATTGGAAAGAAGAGATTATTTATTTCTTCTCATACAAAGACAGGGACAATTTTCATTACTATTTTGATATTAGATCTTTTCATAAATTGTTATCACATGGTAATAAGAATCCGTATAATAGACAGAGAATACCTTTACAAATTATTAATAGAGCTAGAAAAAGAATTAGATATCTTAAATCTAAAAATATTAATATGTCGATTGAAGATGAACCAGAACTAGATATTAATACTCCAGCTGGATTAAAGAGAACTATAACAGATACTATTATTGAAATGTCATCAAATGGTTTTACTATTAATCTAGAGTGGTTTATAAATCTCTCAATAATTAGAACTAAACTATTGTACAAACAATTAGAAGATATATGGAATTATAGAACAGAACTAACACTACAAGCAAAAAGAAAAATAGCTCCGCCAAATGGTAGACTATTTACATCTAAACCACAGGCAATCTTTATCATGGACAGCAAACTATCCGTTCAAAAAGCATTAATCCCAGATATAAAGAGATTAGTTATGGATGGTGAAACTATTGATGATAGAAAACTAGGTATGATGTATTTTATTATCGGATTATCAGAAGTTTCTAATGAGTGTATGGTTGCAAATCCATGGGCAGCCTTAACTAATCCCCATTAATCCTCCCCAAAATCGGGAAAATTGAAAAGTGGTTTAAGGAACAATGAACTAGTAGTGATATAGATAAAGAACAATGAACATGAAACCGATGAACCTAAACGAACTCGATTATTCTAACCTCACCGTAAGTGAGCTCAAAACCCTGGACAACGGTGGTAAGATTTGCTTTGTAAACTATGGTGAAGACAGTACCAGTGTACAGACACAGACCGGTCTCCAGGAGCTTCCTTGGGACATGAATGTGTATGAAGACGATGGCAACAAGTCTTACTCGCTAAGCCTATCGTTCCGCAGTCGTGATACTAACCCTACAACCAAGTGCTTCTACGATGGTCTTGAAAAGCTGGACTCGGCAATGCTGGATCTCGGTGTTCAGAACCAGCTAGAGTGGCTAAAGAAGAAGGGTAAGGATCGTGATGCAATGGAGGAAGACTACTACACTCCTAACATCAAGTGGGCAAAGGATCAGGTTACAGGTGAGCGCAACACCCAGTACCCGCCTACTTTCAAGGTCAAGCTAGCACAGAAGAATGGTAAGTGGGCATTTGATGCTTTCGATCAGAACCGTGAAAAGATTGATTTTGAGAAGGAACCGCTAGAGTCTCTGCTTGTGCGCGGTGCCAAGGTCAAGGCCCTTATGAAACTGACGACTGTCTGGGCTACGGCAAAGGGTTATGGTTGTAAGTGGGCTGTTATGCAGCTTAAGATTCACCGCTCCCAGCAGTTGACTGGTTACGCCTTCGCTGACGATGACGATGAGGACGATGATGAACTATCTCGAACGAACACCGAACAAAAACCATCTCTAACTAACGATGACGACGACGAGGAAGAAGGCGAATACCTCGAGGAAGAAGTCGTTGTAGAAGAGCCGGAACCCGAACCGGAACCTGCTGCCACTAAGAAGAAGAAGGTAGTCCGCAAGAAGAAGAGTTCCGCTTAAATAAATTAATAGTAAATTAATAAATAAATTAATCTTTTTTATCGCTATTTTTTTTTATAAAAATGTAGTCTTCCTCTTCTTCAATCGACATAAAATCAAGGCTGTCGTATCGTTTTAATTGGTCTTGACCGACTTCTTGATACTCTTGATAAGGTCCTTGGTAATTTCTAGGGTTTAAATAGGAAAGCATAAAGACGCTACTAGCCCACATTGTTGAAAATAATGTTAATGTTATACCTTTTAATATCTCTTTTCCTAAATAAGTAACTGTATTCGGAACCACTCTATGCAATATTAAATACGTAACTATGTAATGAATGTGATTCATTTATATAAATC
>Ga0307986_10003499_pt1 | contig 10904 bp, 12 predicted proteins | sample EllFjometageno82_FD_203170 | JGI IMG/M metagenome (GOLD analysis project Ga0307986, IMG submission 203170) | Marine microbial communities from Ellis Fjord, Antarctic Ocean - #82 | ecosystem: Environmental > Aquatic > Marine > Unclassified | place: Southern Ocean | collected 2014-10-09
TACAGATGGAAAGAAAGGCTAATGATTGCTTATACTTTGTGTGGCTGTGAGTGGCTGTGAGAAATAAAAGATTAACAGTCCTTATCTTTTAAGTCCTTTGTGTCTACCAATTTCACCACGAGGGCACTGTGTTCTTTTTGTTGTTAATACTCACTTATATAACTGTGTTGTATAAAAGACTCAACCAAGATTTATTTTTATCTCTCTATGTACATCTCTTGTACATTTTCACACAAATTAATTCCCAATATACTTACTAAATCAAGTGGTTCTAGTTAGGGATTTAGAACGTACAAAACGTAGTATTGCCAATAAATTGTGGACTACTATTTTATCTAGGTAGTTTCTACTATGTTCTCGGTTCGACCTCGCTTCGCTCGGTCTCACCTCGTACTCGTTACTGGATCATGTAGGGGTCCTGGTGCGTTCCGAAAATTTGCTTCGTCTTTGTATTTTAAATCCACAGCTGCCAATTAGGTTCTTTATATAGTTCTCTATATACTAACTCAGAGACAGTCAGTCCTGGTCAAAACCTATTGGCCCCCACCCTTAATTTCTTAAGTACCTTGCCTGAAAAAATAAAAAAAATTATTTTTGAAAAAATTATTTTAAATCAATTAATTTTTGCTTTTATTTCATTAAAAATAGATCTAGCTATAGCTTCATTGCCGATATGATTTACGTGGATATAATCCCCTGTAAAAATTTCCTTCTTAATATTATCAAAATTACTTGTTAAGTCATAAGAATATTCATTAAGCTTATTTTTAATAATTTTTTTTAAGATAGGGTAGCTAATTTGAAATGGTGTTTCACTCGAATTTCCAACTAATCTATCATTTTTTTTTATTCTTTTTTCTTCGTTGGTTAAAGTATTAATATTTTTAGAATATAAATTTGGTTGTAAAAAATTGTAAAAATATCCTTTTTCTTGACTTACAACTTTTTTAGCAATTTCTATTTGATTTAAATAATGTTTAGCAAGATACTGTACATTAGGTTCTGTGGAGCCTTTGTGAACACCTATGCCTGTTGTATTAGGTTGAGTTATGCTTCTGTATAAAGTTTTTAAAATATATCGCTTCGGGAATCTATAATAAGTTTTTATAATAGCTTTTTGTACAGTATTATAATATTGAATATTGTGTTCTGGAGCGTGTGCTTCCCCCCCCCAACGACCAGCGGCTCCTGTTTTTTTATCTCTGTCAACAATATAAGCGATATCATTATTTCCACCATAAAAAATTACAATGTCTCCGCTATTTAAAAAAGACTCTTTCAATCTAATGACTTGATCTTTTGTCATATAGGCTGGAACTCCATAATTAAGAACGTTGTAGTTTTTGCTTTTGTTATTTACAAACAATTGAAGGTATGAAGAAATAGTATATTTGTCTGGTACCATTTGACAATATAAAGTAGATCCACCAAACATATGTATTAAATTTTTAGCATCTTTATTACTATATTCTGTTTTCCTGAAACCATTAATAATATTGAAATTTTTACTTTTAAAATCGATTAGTCTCCAAATTCTAGAATTATTATCATATTCCAAGGGAGTAAAAGTTAAAGCAGTTTTAAGCACATCAGGGGTATAAATATTTTTATTGGAAAATGCTGGTGGATCATCTAATAAATATTCCAATACGCCAATGCCAACTTCTTGTTCCTTTGTTTCATTTTTATAAATAAATCTAGCAATTAACTCTATCAAACATACAACAAGTAAAGTTGAGATAAATACTGTTATTATATTTTTAATTTTGTGCCTTCTTCTTTTAAACATTTTAATATCTCTTCTAATTTCATCTTTCACTCCCTAAAAGTTTTTTCATTAATCCACGCTCCAGATCCTAGAACCTATAAGAGACGTCTCTCTAATAGGTGTGTATTATTAATGCATAATGATTATAGCACTAAGTATAAATATAATTAAATCATTTGTGCAAGAACCGTTGGCGGAGCCATAACTTTATAAAAGCACCTTTTGACCAGGAACCAGGCTTGTAATTAACACCGTACCAAACAGAACATAAGGTAACCTTGGCAGCCTCTTAGAGACCAGTAAATACTTTGTGAGACAGTAAAGACGTTGTTTTTATTCACGCTTAAAAAACCACGTTACCCTTTGTGTACTTTTTTCAGACTAGTCTAACCAACTTTTATTTCTTCAATAGTTAATGGGTATTACAAGGCTTACAAGTCTTACAAGTCTTACAAGGCTATTTATAGAACAATAGTTATATAGATAATATTTAGCTAGATAGCGTAACCTCTTAAAGACGATAATAAGATGTGTTTGATCTGTAAGGCTAGTCGGAAAGTAATTTAAAAAAATGTTCCATGTCAATTATTGCCAGAGGTTTTTCTTTCTTACCTTTTATAATTAATAAGGGAGTGTTTGGACCATGTCTAATTGCTTGTTTAAAATGGGAATATATTCCCTTGAAATCAGATCTATTTTTGGTCTCCACTTCATAAGGGAAAAGCTTCTTTGCAGTGTGGGTTAGAAGTTTAATATCAGCGTTATTCTCCCCTACTGTACTTGTTCTAATATCCTTTTTAGTTAGCACTGGATAAAGCTTAACAATCCTATCTCTAACTATGTTCTGTAAATATCGACCTTTAGCTCTTATGGTTTTTTGCTTCATGTTTATAAATTTATGGTTGGTTTTTTTGTAGGTATTACGCTGTCGTTTTCTCTGTTCATTTCGTTCCAAGGTTCTTTGTCTTTATTATTCCCAGTTCTAATATCTATATTTTCACCTGGACTATCTATCTGCTGCTTCCAGTACACCTTACCAACTTCTGCTTTAGGCATACCATTATATCTGCTGTGGTTTCTAATTATGAAAAGTGTCATTCTTTTTTTATCATCTTCACCAGTATCGATTGGAGTTTGTTCTAGTTTTTCACCACCAATAAATTCTAATGCGTTTGCAACATCGTTGGTTCTGAATCTTCCGAGCTCTCTATTCTCTTTTAACCAACCGTAAACACCTAACGTTGAAACAATATCAGCTCTTAAAGGTTGGAAGTTACCGTCAAACTTTTCTTTTAAAAGTTTAGCTAATGGGTGAGCTCCATTTTCAGACATCAAACCATTAAATGAAGTGTGAGGTGCTACTTGATTAGGATTAAATTTTCTAACATCTCTTAACATTAAATCGTGCAGAATGAATTGTGAACCACCTTCATCAATCCACTTATGAAAATTATCATACCAGAGCTGCGGAAGTCTTTCCTTGTCATGCATATAAACAGAATATCTTTTCTCATTTTTTGGAATGGATATTGCGTCTTGGTTATTTGTAAATAAAATATAATTGGTTAGGGTTGGTACGTTGGTATAATCACTGTACCTGGCTCTGTGTCCCAGTGAACCAGCCGTTATAATTCTTTTCATAGCATTTAATAAAGTTTTCTTTTGACCAAAGGTCCCAGTGGATTCCATTTCATCTATACAAACAATTGCACTTGTTCTTAAAAACTCTTTTGAATGGTCTAGTGCTTGTTCAATATCAATCTCTTTTGTATTCCATTTACCAAACAACTCTTCAATAACTCTCCAGAGAGTGCCTTTTCCAATTTGATATTCCTTAGAGTAAATAATGATAGCGTATCTTAATTTAGTACCCATGTGCTGCAACTGAAAAGATAACCAATCTAAGAATTGATCTTTATGTCTTTTGTTATTTAAAAATAAATAATTTAATAGCTCTTCCCAAAGATAAGTCTCTCCATTGAGAGCTTTAAGAGTATTAGGTTTATAAGAGTTTAAATATTTAAGACCCCCTATCTCAATAATTATTTTATTTGGATTGTATTCTTTTGGAGCCCAAACCCAGTTCTCTACTTCCAATCTATTTGACTGTGATTTAATAAAGTTAGAACAGCTAGGCTTTGTAAAGTATTGAGCAAAGCTTCTATCTATTTTTTCTGGTGAGTAAGATTTAAACTTTTTTGTGTCGTAGTATGTATCTTCATCTAATACATAAATAAGTCTATTCACTAACTTTCGTCTGACCTTATCTGGATCTTCAATTTCAAACTTCTTACGGCATGAATCTATTTTAGCTTGAAAATATTCAACACTAGCTTTATCTGATTTTTCTTTAACTCTGCTTAGTTGGTCCAGGATATTATAATCGCTATCCAAAGCTTTAACACTCTTTGCTACATACAATAGAATCCAATTATCAAAGGTCCCTCCGCTGCTGTGCTCTACGCCTTTTAAAATATTAGTAATAATCTGTTTTCTAGTTATTTGTTTTTTGTCTGCTTCATCTTCTGCTACCTGGATTGGATCCTGGTAGTTATTAAACTTCTCATGGTAATTTAAACCAAATTCTTTTTGTGTAGTTTGTGTCTCAGCTATTTTGCAGAACGTACCTATGTTTAGCTCTACAATATCATTTCCAACATAGGATAAACCAAAGGTTTTAAATTCATCTTTACCACTAGCAAAACTTCTAAAAGGAATAGTAATTCCATTACCGTATTCTTCCTCTAGTCTAGAATCTTGTTTGGGAAATATTTCTGTTTCTTTTGGAAGATCTAACTCATCACGGCAGCATTTTAATCTACCTCTCATCAATGCACCTGGAACACCTTTGTCTTCACTAGTAAAAGCATACAAGTGTATTCCGTTAGATTTAGTTCTGGCTGGTATGAGATCTAATTTTCTTGCATTTTTAATAAATTTTAATTTATCTTCTTCACTCCATTTATAAACGTCTACATCAATAGCTCCGAAGTAAACCATGTCTAGTTCATACAAAGGACTAACCGTTAATCCATTTGTTTTTGACATTAAGTGTTCTTCATAGTGTTTTAAATCTAGCTGCTCTTTTATTGCGAAAGTTTTATGAACCTTTTTTCCATCACTTCTTGTCTTGTCTGTTGCTGCTGTCCAGAAACCTTTTGTTCCGAAAAATAAAGCGTGTAGTTTTTCTGCGAGTTTAGTTATGTGTAGTGGTGTTTCCATTATTTCTTCCTTTTCTTTTTATAGTTTTTAGTTTTGTTGATTACTGAACCGTCTTCCTTAACTACTTGTGTAAAGACTGGATCAAATTCTGGTTCGTTTTCTGGGAGCTCGTCATTGTAGCTTCTCATTTTGACACCCATGTCTTTTGCGATCTTAGCGAAGTAGTACAATGAGTTATAAGACCTAACAGCATTGAAGAATTTGCTGTGTAGCTCTTCGATAGTGGCTTTATAACCCTCTCTTATTGTGAGGCTGCTAGATTGATATTGGTCTATTTTTTTCTCATACCAATCAAGTCTACGCCAGAGCTTTTCGTTCTGTCTTTCAGTATCTATGATGTCTTTAAAAATATAACCACGAATGATTGTGTTTATTTGTATGTCAGTAACAACACCGCCTTTTTTAGAATTTTTCATTCTAATATTTTCAAGCCTATATAAAGCTTTTAAAAATTTAGGTTTTAAATGTGTTTTGGGATTTTTCTTTTGCATTAATAATATCCTTTAGTTTGTTGATAGCGAGTGTAATCATTTGAGCGTTAGACAATGCAACGACAGTAGAGTTTTTTCTTATCTCTTGAATGTTGTTGTAAGTATCTTCTGGCACTGAAACTGATTTATATATTTTCATCATTTCTCCCTTTTTGGTTTGTTAGTATGTCGTCAAAGTTCAATCCTTTTCTTCTAAGATAAACCTGGTCTGTTTCTAGAGCGTCAACAATTCCCCCAGATAAAATTTTTTTTTCTACTGGTAAGATTGGTTCTTGTTTAAGTTCAGTAACAGACGGTGGGGTTGTGTATGTGTATGACTTTAAAGGTTCTATATTTACTTTAACTTCTTTTGGAATGTCAGCTTTGAACATTTGTTTGTTGAAGTCATAGTCTTTATAATTCTTTCGCATCTCCATTTTTTCTTTTGGGTCTGCTGCACTAAATAATAAATCAATATCTGATAATTTCTTTTTCTTACCTTGAACAGTACGCAGAGTATTTCTAAATTCTCTATCGTTGACCCTTGGATAAAATCCTTTTAATGCTTCTTGTTTATCTCTTTTAAATTGTTCATCGAATTGTTTTCCCTCTCCGCCTGGAGCAATTTTTGCAACTTCTTCATTTTCTTTATTTGCCTCAATCATTGTATCAACGGACTTACCCAGTCCATTAAAAAACTTTCCGCTGCTGCTGTCCCATTTGTACATCAGCTGCTCTGACAAAATATCTCTTCCTTTTGCTGACGCCACATCTAAAGCTCCAACATTTTTTTTATTAAAGCCTACTAATTTCTTTTTTTTATCTGGAGCTATATATGTTGTACTTTCATACTGTCCATTAACTGGGTTAATTATAAATTTATCTCTCATATTATTTCTTTGGTAGTTTCAGTTTCTCCAACATAAAATCTAAACTTTCACGTTGGGCTTTAGACATATTTGCAATCTGTACGCCTAATGCTAAATACTCATCGATGTCGATTGGAATTTCTGGGGGCTTAACTTTACCACCCTCGTCATAGCTGCTTCTGTAATCTTTAGCGTATGAAAGTAATTTGTTTAATAGTGTTTGTTCTCTGTCACCTTTACGGACTAAAGATTTATCTATTGTCATTTAAACCCTCTAATTTATTTACAACTAATAATGATTGTTCCTGGTCCAACTGTTCGTAATCAAATGCACCTTTATCAAGGACCTTATGACTAACTAACCAAGCTAAAAATTTACCTGCTAACCAGAATCTTCTTCTAGAATTTTTTAATTGAAACATTCCCATTTCACTTAGAGATCCACCTTTAGAACACCACTCTGCTTTGTATCTATGGAATGTTGCACGAGAGACAGGAATTTCTTTTAGTAATTCCTTTTCAGTGAAAATTTCTTTTGTAAATTTAATATCTAATAAACCAATCATATGAGAGAGCTCTCTCACAAAATGTAGTAATTCTCAGTAGGGTTAGTATTATTTATTTCTTACGGTAGGTGTACTTACTAGGTGGAGTTTTTAAGAGAGCCATAATTCCAGAGCGATCTTTGACAATATTGTTCTTATAGAATTGGTTTTGTGCTGCATTGTTAAATAGAATTTTATCTAAGTAATATTTCTTATTTTTATAACCTTTATAAAACTGTTCCATTAACGGTAAGAAATTCTTATTTTTAGTTAATCTCTTCCAGGCGTTTAAAGATGTTTCTTTGTATCTCTTTTTATATTGAAGAATTTTAGTTTGAATTAAACTTATAACAAAGCTGTTTGCTCTTGGTCTTTTATTGGGCATTAATAATTCCTGGTTCTAGTACAAATAATATTGAAACTAGATTATAGGTGCTTTGCGAAGCCAGTGCACCAGGAATCTACGGACCACTGAATGGGAGGTGCAACAGCACCGACCACTAGCCAGTTTTCTTTGTGAAATTAAATACCTCAGCAACTTGGTGAGCATATTCTTTAGCGTCTTCTCTAGAAGTTTTATCGTAGTGAATATCTAATGTTGCGTCTTGTTCATGTCCAGTAAGAGCTCTTGCTTTAGATGAAGTACCTAGTGTTATTTTAGCAATAGAAGAGAATGTTTTTCTGAACATTTTAGGACTACCAACTATTGAAAGTTCTTTTACTAGATCTGTCCAACAACCTCTTAAATGTTTAAGCTTTGTAGATTCTGACCTAGCATAACTGTCTTCATGTAATCTTTGAGAGTTAGTTCTTGTTGTAGGAAATAACCAATCAACAAATTTATATTTCTGGTGCTCACCTTTAAGCTGCTCTTTTAGAGAATTAAGAACAACTGCTATTGGTCCAGTGATGTCAACGTACTCAACTTTTCTAGCTTTGGTAATTCCTCTTGGCATTGTAATAACGCCTTTATCAAAATTAACATCTGACCATTTTAATTTAAGGGTTTCTTGTTCTCGTCTTCCACTAAACATTAAAAATAATAATGCTTCTGATTGAAAAGGATATTTTTCTCTTCTACGCATTAAGCCATTATAAATTACTGGCAGCTCATTATCGCTAAATCTTAAATCATTGTATTTAGCTCCAACGTATTGGCTCTCTTCTGTCTTCTTAAATGTTATGTTTTTGAATATTATTACTGGGGGCTTATCACCAAACAAACTATTATGAATTGAATAGTTCCAAAGCGTTTTAATAGCGTCTAATAGATTATCTTTAGTACCGAAAGATCTTTTAGATTTGTCTATATATTTTCTTATTATCCCCTCGTTTAATTCATCTATAACTAGTTTACCTAGGTCACTGTCGTATAGGCTAGTTTCAAGCAGCGGATTAAATTTCTTGTCTTTAATTATGCCGTGACCAGTAGGAAACTTATTAAATAGATCGCTCCAATCATCTGGCTTTGCAGTTCTTTTATGAGTGTTAGCTTTGAATGATACTTGTCCATGACCTTTAGAATTCTCTGTGTAGATCAAATGTCTAGTTCTCCAGTTATAACCAATCATAAACTTGGTAAACTCTTTAATAGAATTGGCTGATAGCTTTCCAATCTTCTTAGCTTTGGGAAAACCCTCTTTACAAATACGCTCAATAACTTGATTGATTGTTAGCTTTTGGCTTTGCTCTATTACTGATTTGCTGATTTTATTTTGTTCATCATGTAGCGTGGCTTTTGGGTCTTTATTCCATTTACGATTATCGTCAGTGTGAGCTCTAACTATATCGTGAATTTTAGTCTCACATTCTTTAACACCAAAGATACCAGGGATAAAATTACCTACTGTTAGAAACAAGGTGTTGTGGTTTTTTCTATATCTTAAAAGGAAAACTTTCTTTTTAGTTTTATAATACTGACAAAGACAAACCCCTTTAAGAACAGATGAACGAGGCACGTCATAAGATATTCTAACTCTAGATTTAATCTTTCCGTCTTCACCAATAAAATTACCTTGAAATCTTTCGGTTGCGTAATCTGTAAATTTAATCTTTTTTGACTGTGTATATTTATCAGCCGTATTGCTGTGTACATTGTTTGGGTCAGTTTTAGGTCCGTTTGTTTTGTCTGTCATAGCTCAATAATAAACCTTGCTTAGCTTTAATCAAATGACTTTGGCTAATCTATTATTGTCTGAGACTATCAGAGATAGTTAGTAATGTGAATCCCTCGGCTTTTAAGTCCTTTGTGTCTACCAATTTCACCACGAGGGCACTGTTGATCTATCTAAGCTCAATGTTATTTTTTAAATATTTTAAGTGGTGAAAATAACAGAAATCTCAAAAAAATTATTATAGAAATGATGCTTATTAAAATATAATCTTTAAAAGGTAATTTTTTATAAATTATAAAATTTTCAAAAAATTGCCTAGTCATTGAAAAAAAGTATCTTTTTTTAAACCTAAGCCTGTAACTTTGCTGCAGATGAATAAATAAATACCAATATTGTAATATTATTATTTTTTTATTTCTAAGTTTTATCGAGGACAAAAAATTTTCTATTTTTTTTATATAATTAACATCTAAAAAGTTTTGACCTTTAAGGAAAAATTTTTTTGTTGTTCTTTCCAAGATATTATTGTCATTAAGAAATTTCTTAATTAAGTCAATACAATCTTCGATTTTATCAAATTGGGGCAATTCTTCTTCATTGAAGATTAAAGAAGCCGCAGGATCTTGTTCAGTAACACAAAGAGAATTACAGAAAGATGCCATATAAATTCTTCCTTTAAAATTAGAACAATAATCAAAGATTTTATTTCTGTTCCAGAACCTTTTAATTCTTCCACTGGCAGAAAAGTTTAATATAATTTTTGATCGATTGATTAATTTAGCAAGTTTTATATTTGTGTCAGAGATTTCATTATATGGATCTACAATCAAAATATTAATATTATTTTTTAAAAGTAAATCAAAATATTGTTGACGTATTTTTTTGGTTCTTCCAAAAAACAATATATCTATATCTTTTTTTAAATTATAATCTTTCCAAATGTTTCCATTAGCTTCCACTGGAACAAATAAAGTTTTAACTCCATATTCTTTAAATCTTAAAGCAGAAATAGGACAGGCCGTGAAAACAAAATCACAACTAAAAGAGTTAATCTTATTTACATCGTGCCATTCATTATCGTCACCTAAAAAAATACCTTTTATTGTTTGATTGGTTATTTTATCTATAAAAAGTTTATCAATGATTGAGTTATGGTCACCCTCGATTGCTGTGTATTTAAAATTATCTTTTATTATAATTTGATTTAAAATTTTCAAAATTTGTAAGTTAGTATAATTTAAATAATCTTCCAAAAAAAAGTTTTTAACGCTATATTTTAGAGACAATTTGTCGTTCCAAAATTCATGATTTTTTGTAACTTTTTTTTTATCTTTAAATACTAATAAGATTTTTTCCATTGAAATTTTATTATATAAACATAAAAATTAAACTTTAAAAGCTTTTTGTAATTTAACAATATTCTCATTTAAAATGTACTTGGTATAAGTTTTTTTTTTAACTCCCCATACCGGTAAAGGCCAAGTGCTATCTTTTTTTGATCTGGAAATAATGTGGATGTGTAGTTGCGAAACAATATTACCTATTTTTTCAACATTAAGATTGAAGGTTGGAAAAGTTTTCTTCATAGTTTTTGAGGAATAAACGATTTCTTGCATCAATAAATTTTGATCTATTTTTTTTAATTGAAAAATATCTGTAATATTTTTTCTTTTAGGGATTAAGATAATCCAAGGAAATCTAAAGTTATCTAATAATCTGACAGTACAAAGTTTTAGTTCAATAATAAAGTGGGAGTCTTTAAGAAATTTTTTATTTACTTCGTTCATTAAAGCTTAAAATATTCTAATAAAAATTTAGATCCGACAGCAAAAAGAAAAACACCGAAGTATTTACTAATTCTTTGCTTGTCTATTTTATGAACTGTTTGAGCGCCGATTCTTGCCATGAAAGTTGTA
>Ga0307986_10003500_pt1 | contig 10902 bp, 9 predicted proteins | sample EllFjometageno82_FD_203170 | JGI IMG/M metagenome (GOLD analysis project Ga0307986, IMG submission 203170) | Marine microbial communities from Ellis Fjord, Antarctic Ocean - #82 | ecosystem: Environmental > Aquatic > Marine > Unclassified | place: Southern Ocean | collected 2014-10-09
ACCCTCCTAGCAATTGTGCTCAGCCGAGTGAGTTACCCCTTGATCGGTGCACGAGCCGTCGGTGTGAGTGTGTGTGTCGCGACCGTCGCCGCACTCGTCCGCCTCACCATGGTGTGGCTCACACGCTTTAGTGAATCAGCTCCTGCTTCTGATGCAGGGGTGGCCTTCTATATCGTGCAGTTGGCCCTGAGTTTGATGCTGATCATTACTCTCGCTATTACTGTCTCCTTCGCCAGCGCCTACGCGAGCAATCGCGAACGCGCGCTATCTCGTGCAATCGCCGACTTCGACCGCAGCCAAGCCAGCCTTGTTCGGGAAGAGGAAGTTGTCAGGTCCGCAGTGTTCGACCACCTACATGGCACCCTCCAATCCGAGTTCGTCGCAATGCGCGAGGCCCTCAACACCCTCGCTGAATCAGCCCCAGGCACGGAAACCTCGCGGGTGGCATCCAACGTTGAGCAACGCCTTCGTGTTGTGTACAGCGATAGCATCCAGTCGATGGCCCAAGGAATGCACCCTCGCGGACTTGAGGCCGGCCTGCAGATTGCTCTGAGCGAAATGCAGACACGTCTTGGTGTGGGAATGTCACTCCAGGTGCACATCGATCCCTTCCTCGCGGCCATGGATAACCCTCTCACCGGTGGCATTCATCAGAGCGCTCGATTAGTGGCGTATCGGATCGTCGAGGAAGCCGCGTCCAACGCCCTCAAGCACTCCAAGGCCACGGAAGTTCTCGTCGTCCTCGGCAGCCAACTCGTGGATGGATCTGTCTCTCTTGACATTGAGGTTTCAAATGAAATCTCAGAAGCGGTCGTCATCACAGAGGGAACGGGTCTGGAACGCATGAAAATGCGCGCTCGGTCCTTGGGAGGTTGGGCCGACTACGCCTCAGCAGATGGGCGTTTTATTGTGCTGGCTAGCGTTCCGCTTGCCTTGCCCAAACAGAAGTAGCAGCCCCAATTAAGCGGTGAGACTACCCGTCACCTGTTGGTCGTGACCATGTCACCAAAAGCGTAAAAACACTTTCATGTAACCGAACCAAATTCACTCAGGATCAAACAGGCTGTACGCCAACTGGGTTCAGGGGTTCCCCTAAATTTCCCGGCTCCGTGACCAGGGAATGGAGATACGTTTCCTACCATCCGCCAAAAAAATTACGACACGAAAATATAGGAGAGTCACCATGCGTGTTGCCGTCCCCCTCATTATCCTCGCGACTACAGCACTCGCCGGTTGCTCTGGCGAGGCCGTTCAGAGCGCCGTACAAAACTCCGCCCAGAAGGACTTCCATGAAGATGTCATGATCAACGCGGATCTGTGGACCGAACAGCCAGAAATCCTCGGTGCAGGCTTGGGATTCACCGACATAAACGGAGTGCCAGATCTGACCGTGGACGATCTGGAGGCAAGTAAGCGAATCGCCACCCTGGCTGGGGGCGCATGGAATACGCCCAACTGTGCGGCAGATGAAGTGCCCGCCCTGGGCAACTACACAGCCGTGACGACACCAGAAACAATTGAAATGATTTGGGGCACACCCACCTATTTCGCCGACGGCTACCCGATCGAATTCAGCTGGCCAGTTGTCCCCTCCACGCTAAATCCCACCGACTTCGAACTCACTTTGAATACCGGTGAAAAAGTAACGCCGGATGTAGCTTCGATTTTCCCCAACTGGGAACTCAACGAGCGCAACACGGTCGTCATCTTTGGGCAGTTGGGTAATCGGGTGTCCCCTGATGCACCCGGACTTATTTGGCCTGTTTCTCTAAAGGTGGTCGATGACGGAACTCCGTTGGAGCTACTCGGTCCCGACGGCACCGTGAGCGCTGTAGGGCTTACCTTCGACTCACCACCACCGTCCTCCTACACCGATCCTGATGTGGCACCCGAGGATCGCGGTGGCCCCAACCTTGTGGCAGCGAAACTCTCACGCATGTCAACCGATGGTGAGGGATGGGAAGACGGACCAAAATTCATCCAGGGCGCCATGCCCAATGACGGAGTGAGTCTTTACGGGGACGAGGCGCAATACCGTCTTCGAGTTCTCACTTCCGGCGGGATGACCCCCAACGGTATCCGTGGACTTTTCCCAACGGATTTTGAGAACTACTTCCGTGTTAAGGCCATCACTGATGACGGAAGTGAAGTCATGCTCACAGAAACCAATGTGGACTACACGATTAATGGTGGCACCGTGCGTGTTGTGGGACTAGCCGATCTGGGTCTCAAGTCTGATGAGTACACCGATTGCTACATCGATGATCGCGACAACTACATCGACATCGTGCTCAGTGGCGACGACGCAGCGGTAGCGGCAATTACCCACGTAGAAATCCCATCTACCGACGGTTACCTTCCGTTGTACAACCCGGGTGGTCCCGGCAGTGACCCCACACCCGGCGTGAGCTACACAGCCGGAACCTCTCCTATCAGTCAAGAGGTGTGGGTAACACTTGATGACCCAATGACCGTGACACTCAACAACTAAGTAGCCAGAAAGATCCCCCAAAAAGGTCCTGCACTTTTTTGGGGGATCTTCTGTACTCCGGACCGGAGCTATCTCGCCATCAGAACCAGATGTGACACACAAGCAATCAGCGAGAAATCACCGTAGTCAAGGCCTGGACGGCATGTTCGCGATGATTGTTTTGCGCCCGGATCAGCGCTTGGGCGTCACGAGACTTGAGGGCATCCATAATTTCTTGATGTTCTGAGTGAATACGCTCCCGGTTCACCGGATCCCGGAAATAGACCGTCCGATAAATATCTGAAGCATCCCATAATTGTCGGATCAACCGACTGAGCCGGTTCATGCCCGAGAGTTCAATGATCGCGAAATGAAAAGCGCGATTGGTCTCGGTGAGGACAGCAACATCACCGGACTTCGCAGCTTCATTCACTTTACTCAAGATTGCTTCAATGTCAGCAATATCCGCGTCACTCACTTCGACAACCGCCTTCGCCAGCGCCTCCGCCTCCAAAATCTCACGGATCCGATACAACTCAATGAGATCATCAGCCGAAAGCTCTGTAACGAAATACCCGCGATTGGGGTGATAGGTCACCTGACCCTCACCCTCTAAAATTTTGAGGGATTCGCGGATCGGCACCCGGCTGACACCAAGATCTAACGCCAAGTCCTCTTGAATCAATTGCTGTCCCGGTAAGAGGTGGCCGGTGGTCAACGCTGAACGCAGTTCCTGCAAAACGGTTTCCGCTGCCGTCGCTCCCGGATTGGCCATGGTGACATTGTCTCTTGCACTGTCCACCGAGGCACCTACGGCCTTTGATCGTGGTTCCGTGGCCACCAGTTGCGAGCCTCACTCGCAACTTGTATTGCTCAGAGGGGGCTAACCCGTCAGTTCATCGAAATCTGGGCAGATGTGTTTCTTAACAGGCGCTGTGCGTACACACGGTCCACATGAGGGCCGTCACTTTCTTGGGGTTTCCACATCGGTGCGGGTAGTTGCTGCGGCAATCAATTCCAGCGAGGGTGCGATTCAGCAGTTGGGTGAACTCGCTAATTAGCGCCGAGAAGCTGACCAAACCCACAAAACAACCCGCTAACGCCTTGGGAGCGGGCGACGGGAATCGAACCCGCATATCTAGCTTGGGAAGCTAGCGCTCTACCACTGAGCTACGCCCGCATGCTGCGTGAATTTTAGTTTCTTCGGTATGGGCGACCTGCGCGTGGGTCGGTCTGGTTCTATTCTTTGGGTATGGAACAACGAAATGTGAACGGTGAATCCCTTGAAGTCTGCAGTATTGAGCCACTAACGGGGTTTTTCCGAGACGGCTACACCAACACAAGTGCGGATGATTTTGGTTCACATACGGTCTGTGTCGTCGTGAGCGCCGAATTCTTGGAGCACCAGCGCTCAGTCGGCAATGATCTGATCACACCTATGCCGCAATACGGGTTTCCAGGTTTGGTGCCGGGAGATCGTTGGGGAGTGTGTGCTGGGCGTTGGTTGCAATCCTATGAAGCGGGCGTTAAAGCACCAGTGGTCTTGGCCGCCACAAACGAAGCGGCACTTGATCACGTTCCCCATGTCGCGTTGAAGGAGTGCGCAGCCGACATTCCACCCGATATTTCAGGACTGATTGAGTAGTCGACCATAGCGGTGCACGGTTTGGAAAATAAACGCGAACTACCGATCTGATCCTAATTCCAGGGCGTTGACTTCTACGGGCGCTTCGGCGGGAGTGACTGTGGATTCCCCTACTACAACCGTAGGCGCCCCCAAGGGCTCTGCACCCTGCGCCATCAGATCAAGCTTCGGATGTGCAAGGTAGTGAGCCAAGAAGCGATTAACAAGGTTGAGTAACACCGTCATGACCACTGTGATCAACAAAAACTGCCCCAGCACTCCACCCAGATCAACTTTGGAGTCGACAAACGCACTCCACAATCCGCTCGCGCTAAAAATCAAGGCAATGACCATGGCGAGTGGGATATGAGCAATCATCAGAGCTGCAGACTACCAATCTGCTCCACTGCAGGGGAAGAGTGTGGGCGTGTAATTGCCTCGCTGCTTTCGCGACACGGCCGACCATCTATGAAAACGACGGGGATACCCAGAGCAGTTAAGGCTTGAGGACTCTCGGTCTCTTCTGCGTTGACCACCGCCAGCCCGGATATATGCCCAAAGCACCGAGTCCATTGGCTAAGAGATGAAATGGCGTACGAAGCGTCCACGATAGCCCACACGTGTGGGGTTTCCAGGGCTTCAATTGCCTTCACGATTCGTACTCGTTCCAGATCGTTATTCCCAATTGGGAAGGGTGCATGCACAATCACGATAGTTGGCGAATCTGATCTACGAGCCAGGTCGAAGACCTGGTCTGCCCAGGAGTGACGGAAGTGATCTTCTGCGTCAATTTCGGGAACCGCAAGCCCCGCCGGCGTGATTGCCAGGACTTCGATTCCCCCGCAATCGGCCACCTCGATGATCTCGCATGCCTGCTGATAAGCCTCGTGGGCATCCCCGATTAGCACCAGTATCTCACCTGCCGAGGTTGGTATACCTTGGGAAATGGCCGTGTTCATGTGCGTTACGGGTGCCAAATCTGGCGCCTGAAACTTTATGGCCGATGATGCCGGCCTAGTTTTCGCAATTTTCGGCACCGTATCGACAGGCTCGAAAGTCTGAGCGTGGGCTGTTGGTTCGGCGTAGTCGATGGTTATTTGGGGTACTACCGCTGTTTGGGGTGCACGGTGATAACTCTCGGTCGAAGTTTTCGCGGGTAACGTGCGGGCAATTGTTTCAGCCGCGGCAAAGATCTGAATTCTGCGGGCCTCTTCGGTGCCAATGGGCCCCCGACGTGAATAGAAATTTTCCACCTTGTCCCGCTGCGCCTTGATTTGATCCCCGATCTGCACTCGCCAATATGCTTCACTCTCTGGTCCGTAGATGTCACCCGACCGCGCACCTGCGAGAGAACAGGGCTCTGTACTTGAGGTATCCACAGCAGGTGCACTTGTATGTGAAGTTTTCTGAGTAACTTCGCGCTTCGGGCTGGCATTGACGTGTACTCCCGCAATTACCTCTTTCGACCTGGCTTCTTTCTGGGTGCCGGGCATCACACTTGAGGTCCCTTCACTCTGTGCGACAAGGCGGGCTGCCGGTGGTAGGTGGGAAAAACTGTCATCATTTTCTTCATCTACATTGTCTTGGAATACACTGGCGACATCTGCGGCTGAGTAAACTACCGATGCCGGTGGCTCTTCTATGAGCGGCCCTTGGGTCAACAGTTCCTTGAGTCGTTTTTGCTGGTCAAGGCTAGCGGGATCAGTCCTTCTTGGGCCGACGCCAGCGGTGCCTCGAGGTGACTTGTTTCTGCGCAGTTTCAGTCGGAACTTGCGACCCTTGTCGGCACGTGAAGTGAGATTGCTCCAATTGCTCAGCTCAGGGTCCACTCTTTCGGTGGTCGTGAACGAGTCTGACCCGGCGCCGTAGGCCTTATCGACATCGTGCGAATTTTCTGGAAGGTCGAGAGTTCGGGCTTTCTCGAGCAGGTCCCGTGCCCAATCTTGTGAGGATGCCGCCGCTTGATCGTTCTGGCTCCGGGTCGCTAGTTCGTTGAGAGACATTCCCGCCGTCTGGGGTTGCGCGGTGATCTTGGCCACTACCTGGGGATCATTTATTTCAACTGTCACTTCGTAGTGTTGTTTTGTAAAGAAACCACCCACGCCACCTGAGCGCACCTGTTCGGCTTGGATCACGTGGAAGTCACGACCGTAGTTTGCTTCGACTTCACGTAGCACGCCTTTCAGATCTGGTCCTTCAAGCAACATTCGCAGGCTCATTGCCAACCACTCCTACTGTTTGGATATCAATGGGTCCACCCAATTCTGAATAAGACAGAATGGGAAGTCGAGGGAACTCGTGGCGCAACTGTTGATAGAGAGACGCCCGTAACTGGCTTGCACAAATTAAGACTGGTGATATCCCGGCCTCTTCGGCCTGATTTACCAACCGTCCAACGTCGGAACTCATTCTGGTGAGGACAGTTGCATCGATCGCTAACACTTGACCTTCTTGCCCCGCACGCGAAGCTGCTAGAAGACCTTGTTCAAAAGTTGGATCCAATGTAATCACGTGCAGGATCCCCTCCATTGCGGTTTGGGAACTGATTGCTGACCCCAACACCTCGCGGGCGGACTCGACGAGCGCTTCCGTCCCCTGATGTCCAGAACGGATGGACGCCGACATGGCTTCAAAGATTCGAGACAAGTCTCGGATCGCGACCCGTTCTTTAAGCAGACCCTGAAGGACTCGTTGGATTTCTCCGAGCGAAGCCTGAGCGGGAGTGAGTTCTTCAACAACGGATGGGTGTGATTTCCGCAAAGATTCGACCAGCATTTTGACGTCCTCCCGCGAAAGAAGTTCAGCTGCATGCTTGCGGACCGTCTCAGCGAGATGGGTAGTAATAATCGACGCCCGATCAATCACCGTGGCCCCGATAAGTTCCGCTTGACGTTGATAGGCGACAGGCACCCATCGGGCGTCAAGACCAAAGACTGGTTCCTTGGTGTCTTCACCTGGCAGGTCTTCCATGCCGTCGCCAATAACAAGGACGTGCCCTGGAGGGGCCTGTCCACGAGCAACTTCCACTCCGTGTAACCGGATTCGATAGGTGGCTAGTGGTAAATCTGTGTCGTCCCGTGTCCGGACCGTGGGGAGAACGAGACCAAGCTCCATGGCGAGTTTGCGGCGAAGGGCCTTCACGCGGACCAGCAGGTCCCCGCCCACATTTGGGTCAACCAAATCAATGATGTCATAGCTCAGACCGAGTTCAAGTGCATCGACCTGCAAATCCATCACGATCCCCTCGGGACTGTCCGGTAACGGGACGCCCGCCGGCAGTTCAAGCCGATCAACTACTCCCTCAATCGCTTTATCGCCAACTGCTCGCGTAGTACGGGCAAGTCGTCTACCGATCAGAATCAGTACACCACCAATTATGAGAAATGGCAGAGCGGGCATGCCAGGAATAATCGCGAGAGCAGCAATACCGATACCTCCGAATGTCAACGCACGTGGCTGCAACGAGATCTGCTTTATGAGATCGGAGGACATGTCCCCCTCTGTTGCGGCACGAGTCACCATTAGGCCGGTTGCCACTGCAAGCATCAGGGCCGGGATCTGAGCGGTGAGTCCGTCACCCACTGTGAGGAGGCTGTACGTGTTAATTGCCTCGGTAAAGCTCAGGCCTCCCTGAACGACACCGATTGCCACGCCGCCGAAAAGATTGATGATCGTGATGAAGATTGCGGCGATTGCGTCACCTTTGACGAACTTTGAACCACCGTCCATTGCACCGTAAAAGTCTGCTTCGGCACCCACTTCGGCTCGCCTGCGCCGGGCTTCGGCGTCATCAATAAGACCGGCATTCAGATCCGCATCAATAGCCATCTGCTTGCCAGGCATGGCATCTAGAGTGAATCGGGCGCCGACTTCGGCGACGCGCTCTGCACCTTTAGTTACCACGATAAATTGAATGACGATCAGAATAAGGAAAATGACAAGTCCAACGATGAGGGATCCGCCAATGACAAAACTCCCGAAAGCCTCGACTACCTCACCAGCGTAACCATTAACAAGGATTTGCCGAGTGACGCTCACATTTAAGCCGAGTCGGAAGAGGGTGGCAATCAGTAGGAGGGCGGGAAATGTTGCGAATTCGAGGGGTTTGCGCACATAAACGGCAACTAACAGAATAACGAGGGCGGCAGCAATGTTGAAGGAGATCAGTAGGTCGAGGATAAATGGTGGGAGTGGGACGATCAACATCACGATGACAAGGACGACGGCGATTGGCAGTGCGAACTGAGCCCAACGAATTTTCCGCACAGATACCCCTGTCATTGGAAAGACCATCCATGGGATTACCTGCCATCCTGGCACCTGCTACATCGGCCGTCTCAGGCCCCACTTAATGATTTTTTTATAGAGAGATCAAGTGATCCACTTCACGTGAACTATGCAGGCCCGCGGGTGCCCCCCGTCGCTTAAGGCTCATGACGAAGGCCAGGACTCGGGCCACGGCCGTGAATAGTTCGGTAGGGATCTCTGAACCTACCTCACAGTTTCGGTACAAAGTTCGGGCGAGGGGAATGTCCTCCACGAGGGGTACCCGGCTTTCCGTGGCAAGTTCACGGATTCTGGTTGCAATCACTCCGGCACCTTTCGCCACTATTCGGGGGGCCCCGAGGTGTTGCGTGTATTTAATCGCCACCGCGATGTGGGTGGGGTTGACCAGAACGAGGTCCGCCGTTGCTACATCGGCCATCATCCGGTTTCGAGAAGCCTCCAGTGCTCGGCGGCGGATGAAAGCTCGGAGTAACGGGTCACCCTCTGACTGCTTGAACTCCTCTTTGACCTCTCGCATAGACATCATGAGTTCTTTGCGGACCCTTTTTTGACTGACTAGATAGTCGGCGACCGCGATCAATAGTCCAGTGGCAATCACGGCCTGCACTAACCGAATCCCTTCGGCGGCAATGATCTCCGTCAAAACTGAAAGCGGGAGCAAACCTGAGCCAAAAATGATTTCAACAACTCGGCTGATAACTAGCCAGAGCACCAAGCCGATTGCGGTTGTCTTGAGGATTTGCTTGGCCAATTCCCATAGGCCTTGGGTACCCAGGATTCGTTTTGCATTCTGCTGAGGGCTGATTTTTCGGGTTTTAGGTGCTATCCGCGACAGATAAGGGCGGGCACCGCCTTGGATCCAACCAGAGATTTGAGTAACAAGCAGGATCACCAACATAAAAGGGACCAGTAGCAGCGCTATGGAGATCACCGCGGGTAAAGCAATGCTGCCCAGACGCTCTGGGGTCGGCTCCTGCGCCATGTCAGGAAGCGTGAGGATTAAGGCCCGGAGTTGCTCGGTCAACAGTTCTAGCATGAATGGAAGTAAAAGGGTAAGGGCGAGGAGCCCAGTCCAGGCTGCTAAGTCCGTCGTACGTGCAACCTGGCCTTGTTTGACCCCTTCTTTGATTTTCTTCGGAGTCGGTTTTTCGGTCTTGGCCGCGGAATCAGCCTTTGCCATGCGTCACTTCCCGACAATTCCACGCATGGCATCGACGGATGAGTCCGTCAGACCAGCAATAATCGGGGTTAACCGGGGAATGGCAACCCCCACCAGTAGCAGGGCCACTCCGATCTTGACAGGGAAACTCAACACGAAGATGTTGATAGTAGGAGCCACCCGCGTCAGCAGGCCAAGTCCGATATCTGCCAAGAAGAGAACGGCAATTATGGGACCGGCAATCTGCAAAACGGCAACAAAAGCCATGCTCAAGGCGCTGGTCAAAGTAGCGGCGGTCACATCAAGACTCAGGCCGTTGCCAATCGGCAGAACCTCGAAGGTTTTTGCGAACCCGGCAAATAGTATGAGATATGCACCGGTAACAAGAATTAGCACTCCAGCCACAAGCTGGTACACCCGATTTATCACCGTAGACTGTTGCTGCATCAAGGGGTCGTAGGCAGCTGACAGCGACAAGCCGCTGGCAACGTCAATAAGTGAACCTGCGGACTGTACGGCTGACAGTAATGTCAAGCATACCAAGCCTAGGGCTACTCCGATGACCACCTGGAGGGCGAACTGGAGCAGCAGGTTCACTGGATCGAGGGAGATCCCTCCTGAGGCAGCAATTGCGCCCGGCGTCATAGGGATGGCAAATGCCAGCCCGGCCATAATCCGCACCAAAGGTGGGAGGAAGCCGCCACCAAAGGGAGGAGTAAGCCACACCCAGGCACCTACGCGCGCGAACACCAGCAGGAAGCCCATTATTTGTTCGGTAGAAATTCCCAGTTCAAACATTCAGGATCCTCAACCGAGTAATCCGGGAATGAGTCCGAAAGCTTCGCGGGTAAAAGCCAGTAGGGTTTGAACCATCCATCCCGCTGCCACCACCAGCGCAACTCCAACGGCAATTATCTTGGGCACAAAGGACAGTGTCTGGTCTTGGAGGCTGGTGAGTCCCTGGAAGAGTGAAACGGCCAGGCCCACGAGTACAGCGGTAAGTAAGACTGGGGCAGCCAGTAGTGCTGCGGTCCACATGAACTGTGTGGAAAGTTCCACTACAAATGTTTCATTCATTTATTCACCTACCCGTAACTTCCGACAACAGAAGAAATAATGAGAGCCCAGCCGTCAACTAGGACGAAGAGTAAGAGTTTGAAGGGCAGAGACACCAAAACTGGCGGGAGCATGATCATGCCGACCGACATCAGGCTTGAGCTGACCACCATATCGATGATCAAAAAGGGCAGAAAGATCACGAACCCAATAATGAAAGCTGCGCGAAGTTCGGACAAAATGAACGCCGGAACCAACGTGGTGAGTGAAACGTCGGCGGGCGTGGCGGGGGGGGTTTCACTTGAG
>Ga0307986_10003501_pt1 | contig 10900 bp, 10 predicted proteins | sample EllFjometageno82_FD_203170 | JGI IMG/M metagenome (GOLD analysis project Ga0307986, IMG submission 203170) | Marine microbial communities from Ellis Fjord, Antarctic Ocean - #82 | ecosystem: Environmental > Aquatic > Marine > Unclassified | place: Southern Ocean | collected 2014-10-09
TATTGTTTGACTGCTTATGATGAATAAAACGTTAGCTACCGTAGTTTCTGTCATGGCAATTATGTATGCCACAAAGCCAAGAGACATAGCAAAACCATAGGCTATTCCAGGATAACCTGATTTTTTAACAATATATAAAGCTTTTTTTTTATACCTAAAAAATAAAAAAAAAGTAAGAGTTAAAGAAAAGAAAAAAGCACGCCAAAATAAAATTTGCCAGATATCACTGCCCTCCCATTCTCTAACTAATAGGCCACCCCAGCTTAGAAAAAAAGCACCCATTAAACAAAGTATATATCCAGGTATTTTATAGATTGAATGCATTTAAAGCTTTTTTAAAATTCTATTAAAATAATAGTTTAAAGTTATTGATCGCATGATCATAAAGAATAATAAAGATAGCCACAAACCATGATTGCCAAAATTATTAACTAAAAAATGTGAGGAAGAAATAAAAAGGATTACAGAAATTATCATCCCGTTTCTCATTTCAGCAGTTTGAGATGCCCCAATAAAAATACCGTCGAATTGATAACAAATAGAAGCTACAGGTGGAATAATAAGAATCCAGATAATATAATCAAAAATTAAAAATCTTAGGTAATCAAGGTCAGTTAATTCATTAACAATGTGTCTAAAAGTAAATAAATAAATTAACGAAATAATAAAGCTAGAAAAAATACTTAATTGAAAAGAATTACTGACAACTTTTAAAAAATTTTTTTTTGCTCGTCTACCTATGGTGTATCCAATAACAGCTTCAGTGGAAAAAGCGTAACTATCTAAAAAAAAAGAAGCAAATAAAATAAATTGCATTAAAAGAGCGTTAATAGCTAAATAATTTTCACCAAGTTTAGCTCCTTGATAGGTGACCCATAAAAATGAAAAAGTTAACAGAATAGTTCTAATGAAAATATCAAAATTAATATTTAATAACTTTAATATTTTTGTTAAATTAAATATTTTTTTATAAGAGAGGGTTGTTCGAAATTTATTTTTTAATTGAAAATAGGTAAATATTAAAAAAATTGTAACAGTTGTATATGCTGCTATCACTGTTCCTGCTGCTACACCAAAAATTTCTAAATTAAAATGAATTACAAAGATTATACTTAGGATGACGTTACCAAAACAAAAGGTTGATATCATTATACTTGAAACATACGTTCTCTGCATGCCCAGGTATAATCCTACTAGAACATAAATAAGAAGTTCTGCAGGTGCCGACAATATTCTAATTGAGATATATTTGTTTATTAAGTTTTGTGTCTCTGCCGTTGTTTTAAAAAAATGTTCAGTTAATAATATAATCGGCTCTTTAAAAAAAATTAGCATTAGACCAATAAATGTTGCTAGAATTAAATTTCTAATAAAAACTATAATAATTTCATCATAGTCTTTTCTGCCTAATGCTTGAGCTACAAGACCTACCATGCCCATGCGTAAAAATCCAAAACTCCACAGAATCATAGTCATGACTGAGGTCGCTACACTGATCGCAGCTAAAAATTTTACATTGTTTAAATGCCCCATTAGCCCAGTATCTACTAAACCAGCAAATGGGATGGCTATATTTGAAAAAAAAATAGGTATTGCTAGTTTAAGTAAATATGATTTGCTCGTATTTGAAGTTATGTCCACTATGAGTTATGAAATATTTTATTCTTTGTTTTTTTTCAATAAAATAATATAAATAAGTATAAATGTTACTAGAACAGTCAATAATCCTACTACAAATTATATTCATAGACATCGTTATGGCTGCTGATAATGCCATCATTATCGGTTTGGTAGCAGCAGGTTATGCAGAGAAAAATAGGAAAAAAATAATTGCGTTTGGTGTTGCAGCAGCTTTTATTTTTAGAATATTTTTCGCTCTAAGTGCAACTTATTTACTTGCGTTTGCCTGGATTAAAATTTTAGGTGGTGTCCTATTAATTTGGGTAATTTATAATTTAAGAAAAGATTTATTTGAAATTAGGAGAGTAAAATCACCTCGTTTAAAATCAAGCGAGTCTACTTCTTTTAACAGTGGTGTTTATAAAGTTCTTATTGCTGACATCACATTAAGTCTAGACAATGTCTTGGGGGTAGCAGGAGCAGCTAAACAACATTACTTTTTATTAATTATTGGTTTGTTACTTTCCGTTGTTCTAATCGGAACATTAGCATCTTATTTTGCAAAATATATAAAAGATCATGCTTGGCTTGGATGGGTCGGTATTGTCGTTATTCTAATAGTGGCTCTACAACTTATTATCGGTGGTTTTGATAGTTTAGGGATCATTACTATCAATGAAAACTTTAGAATCTTGTTTCATGTATGAAAGATTTCTGTATTGTTGGTAGTGGTATAGCTGGATCAACGATAGCAAATTTATTATCTAAAAAATACTCAGTAGAAATATTTGATAAAGCAAGAGGCCCGGGTGGTAGGGCGTCTAACAGAAGATATAAAAATAATTTAAGCTTTGATCATGGTCTTCAATATATATCTCCTAAATCTAGTTCTTTTAAAAAATTTATATTAGATCTTAAAAAAAGAAAAATTTTAAAAGAATGGGAATCTAATCACATAGACTTTAACTTTGAAAAAAAAAAAAATTCTATCAAGTACATAGGCTCTAAGGGCAATAATGATACTTGTAAATATTTGATAAAAAATATTAAATCTAATTATCTCACATGTGTAACTAATATAAAATTTAACTCTAATTACTGGATAATCACCTTAAATAATAAAGATAAAGTTTGTTTTAAAAATTTAATATTAACATGTCCTTTCCCTCAATTAAAAAAGCTGAGTAACAAGTATTTAAATAAAAAAATATTAAATATTAACCCTCAAATGCTTCCAAATATTACAGTAATGGTTGCTTATAAAAATTGTACTCAAATACCCATAGGATCTATTAGCTTTGATGACCCAATTATAGCCTGGGCTAGTCAAGAAAATACAAAAAGTAGATTCAAATCTAAACAGAGTTTGTGGACTATTCAATGTACAAAAAAATTTTCTAAAAAAAATATAAATCTTTTAAAAAGAAAACCAAAAATATATGAAAAATTAATACTTAAAAAATTTGAAGAATTAACTGGCTATCAAGCTAAGAATATAATTTTTCAAAGTATACATGCCTGGAAGTATGCATATAAGAAAAAAGGTCCTAAAAATATAGAATCTTTATGGATAAATAAATATCAGTTAGGTATATGTGCGGATTGGTTTTGTGGAGATAAAGCTGAACATGCCTGGTTGAGTGCTAACAATTTATTCTCTCACATAAAAAAAAACCTACCTATATAAATCTAAGTAGGTTTAATTTTTAAAATTTAATTAATTAAAATTAAAATTTGTATCCTATAGCAATCTTACCGTAATTTACTTTAGGTGTTGCTGAAGCTGATTCTGTAGTCGCGATACCAGTTGAACCCGCGGTTCCTAAACCTGTGAAGGCCAATGTATCGTACTCAGTTTTACCTGCTTCAGTTCTGATGTATAAATTAGATCCCCAAGACATAACTGTACCGATAGCAATTGTCTCACCATCCATGCTTGTGATTTTATTTACGTCACCAACTACTTTTAAGTCAGATGAATTCCATCCATACTTAAGATAAAGCGCAGCATCGTCAGTAATATTAAGAGTCGGAGCTAAATAATACTCTGTAGAATCCGAAATTTCTAAAGATACAGTATTTGCATTATTAGAAGTTGATGTTTGAGATATCTTAGCTTCACCTGGTGTCCACATGTAACCTGCGTCTAGTGATACTTTACCAGAACCTAAAACATAACCAAGTCCATAAGTACCAGTCACAGCAGTTTTACCTACAGAACCAGTTGTTATAGCTCCTTGAGCGTCGTTCGTGCTTCCGCCCGCTTCTACTCCAACTGCAGAACTACCAACTTCAACATATACTCCGCTTAAAGAAAAAGCATTTGAAACAGTAGTTAAAGCAAAAAAAGCTAGAACCGAGAAAAGCATTCCTTTTAAGGTGCTTATTTTTTTCATATTTATCTTTCGTTTATTATTTATATATAATTAATTCAGTATAAATATCATTTCTTAAGCTTAGTTAAAGTAAATTTTTCCTGTATAAAATTTTTGCTTATCCTAATTATGGCTTTAAATGCACATAAATAGTGACTTATTTGCAACGATTTCTAGTTAAATTTTTAATTTAGAAAGATGTTTTAATCTTTTTTTATTTTTAAAAAACGATTCCCTGCGGTCATTTTTACAATTTAGTTAAAATTCTATAACGCTTAAAAGATACCAGATTCAGAGAGTTTTTTTGCCTTATTTCCTTTTTTTACTTCAATATGCAATTTATGGATATCTTTAGCGCTTAATTTTTTTAAGTTTTGAACGTTCTTTAAAAATTTTTTTGACTCATTGATAGTAATAATCCCGTCTGTAAGAGATTTAAATTTTTCTATATAATTTGATCTAGTAAAAGGTTTTCTGCCATTTGGATGTGCATCTGCGATGCCTAGTTCATCCGATATAATACTGCCGTCGTTCATAGTAATTATTACTTTTCCACCAAAACACTTTTTTTTTGGGTCAGGATGATGGTATTTTTTAGTCCATTCGGGATCTTCAAAAGTTTTAATTTTTTTCCAAAGTTCTACTGTATTTTTTCTTTTAGCTCTTTCAGGTGTGTAAGATTTAACATGGTGCCAAGAACCATCCTCTAGTGCAACAGCAAAAATATACATAATAGAGTGATCTAATGTTTCTCTGCTAGCACCAGGATCCATTTTTTGAGGATCGTTTGCACCTGTGCCGATTACATTGTGGGTATGATGACTCGTGTAAATTTCAATTTTTTTAATTTTATCAGTACTGCCGACTCGTTTTTTTAAACTTCTTGCTAAATCAATCAAGGCTTGGGCTTGATATTCAGCTGAATGTTCTTTGGTGTAGGTTTCAAGTATTGCTTTCTTAGTTTCGTTTCTTTCTGGCAGAGAGACAGTGTACTCTGCATTTTTTCCACTTAGTACGTAAGCAATTACACTATCTTCACCTTCATAAATAGGACTGGGCGCACCTTCTCCTCTCATACATCTATCAACTGCTTCGATTGCAAGCTTACCTGCGTGTGCTGGCGCAAAAGCTTTCCAGCTAGAAATTTCCCCTTTTCTTGATTGTCTTGTTGAAACTGTTGTGTGCAACGCTTGTTGAATAGATTGATATATTACATTAATTGGTAAATTCAATAATGTCCCAATACCTGCGGCAACACTTGGACCAAGATGTGCTATGTGGTCTATTTTATGTTCGTGTAAGCAGATTGCTTTAACTAAATTAACTTGAACTTCGTAACCTGTTAAAATCCCACGTATTAAACTCATCCCATTGCATTTCATTTGTTGAGCAACAGCTAAGATTGGTGGAATATTATCTCCAGGGTGAGAATAGTCTGCTGCAAGAAAAGTATCATGATAATCTAGTTCACGTACAGCGGTGCCGTTTGCCCAAGCTGCCCATTCACAATGAAATTTTTGTTTACTTTCTATGCCAAAAATTGTTGAGCCATTTTTTCTTGGATGGGCTAAAGCCATTTCTCTAGCTGAAACAACTGGCTTTCTAGAAAATGAAGCAATAGCAACAGAAGCATTATCAATTATTCTATTAATAACCATGTCAACGGCATCTCCATTTGGTTTGGATTTATCTGTAGCTATCTCAGCAATTTTCCAAGCTAATTGATCTTCTTTTTTTAAATTAGCCGAAGATGGGTGGACTTTTACTTTAATTTCTCTCAAAGGATTAAACCAACATGTTACGAAGCACAAACTGAAGTATGCCTCCGTGTTTATAGTATTCAACTTCGTTTTCAGTATCTATTCTACATAGTAAATGAATTTTTTTCATAGTGCCGTCTGTATATTTAATTTCACATTCAACTTCTTGTCTTGGTTCAACGCCTTTTTCAATGTTTGTAAAAGTAAACAACTCAGAGCCTTTAATGTTTAATTTTTTTCTATCGAACCCTTCTTTAAATTGGAAAGGAAGAATACCCATGCCCACTAAATTAGATCTATGAATTCTCTCGTAGCTCTCTGCTATTACAGCCTTTACTCCTAAAAGTTTTGTACCTTTTGCCGCCCAATCTCTTGAGGAACCTGTGCCGTATTCTTTGCCAGCAATCACCACTAGATCATTTCCTCTTTTTTTATATTCCATAGCCGCTTGGTAAACGCTCATTACTTTGTTATCTGGAAATAAAGTTGTATATCCACCTTCTGTACCAGGAGCCATTTCATTTTTTATTCTAATATTACCAAATGTTCCTCTCATCATTACCTCATGATTTCCTCTTCTTGCTCCGTAAGAGTTAAAATCCTTTTGCTGAACTTGATGTTTCATAAAATAATCTCCTGTTGGACTATCTTTTTTAATAGTACCTGCTGGTGAAATATGATCAGTTGTAACTGAATCTGCTAGAACTAATAATGGCCTAGCGTCTTTAATTGCAAAAAAACCCTCAGGATCATCTGGTAAGTTTTCAAAGAAAGGGGGCCTTTTCACATAGGTTGAATTATTTTCCCAATTATAAATACTGCTATCAACAGTCTTAATTGAGCTCCACTCTTTAGATCCTTCAGAAACGTTTGAATATCTATTAATAAACATGTCAGCATTAATTGAAGTTAAAATTAAATCTTCTATTTCTTTATTGGTTGGCCAGATATCTCTTAAGAACACGTCTTTTCCTGATTGATCTTTACCTAAAGGCGTTTTGTATAAATCAAAATGCATTGTACCTGCTAAAGCATAAGCAACAACCAATGGCGGAGAGGCTAGGTAGTTGGCTTTGACATCTGGATTAATTCTTCCTTCAAAATTTCTATTACCAGATAAAACTGAAACAGCATAAAGATTTTCTTTTTGTATAGCGTCAGAAATATTCTGATTTAAAGGTCCAGAATTTCCAATACAAGTTGTGCAGCCATAGCCAACTAAATTAAACCCAAGTTGGTCTAATGGTTTATTTAATCCTGCTTTTTCTAAGTAATCAGTTACTACTTGCGAACCTGGTGCTAACGAAGTCTTAACCCAAGGCTTTACCTTTAATCCTTTTTCAATAGCTTTTTTAGCTAACAAACCAGCTCCAATCAAAACACTTGGATTAGAAGTGTTTGTACAAGAAGTAATTGCGGCTATAACAATATCACCGTCTTTTATGCTAAAATCAGTTCCTTCAACTTTAATTACTACAGATTTTTCTCTCTTTGTGTTTTCTTTAAAAACTTTTGCAAAAGCAATTGACGCTTCTGTTAATAGTACTTTGTCTTGAGGTCTTTTTGGTCCAGAAATACTTGGCACAACTGTACTTAAATCTAAAGAAAGTGTATCTGTAAAAATCATATCATCACTAGCCCAAAAGCCTTGTGTTTTGGAATAGCTTTCAACTAAATCAATTGTATTTTGATCTCGACCTGAAAATTTTAAATATTTTAGAGTTTCTTCGTCTACTGGAAAGAAACCACATGTTGCACCATACTCTGGTGCCATGTTTGCGATAGTAGCTCTATCAGCTAAAGTTAAGTTTTTTAAACCTGTTCCATAAAATTCTACAAACTTTCCGACAACACCTTTCGCTCTAAGCTGTTGAACAATAGTTAAAACTAAATCTGTTGCTGTTGTTCCTTCAGTAAGTTTTCCTTTAACTTCAAAACCTACAACTTCTGGGATCAACATTGAAATGGGCTGACCTAACATTGCAGCTTCCGCTTCAATCCCACCTACACCCCAACCTAAAACTGATAATCCATTTACCATTGTTGTATGACTATCTGTTCCAACCAAAGTGTCAGGATAAGCATAAGATTCTCCTTCAAGATCAGTAGACCAAACGACTTTAGATAAATATTCTAAATTTACTTGATGGCAAATTCCCGTACCTGGAGGCACTACTCTAAAATTATTAAAAGCTTTTTGACCCCATTTTAAAAATGAGTATCTTTCTCCATTTCTTGAAAATTCTTGAGCAACATTTTTTGTAAAAGAATCTTTTGTTGCATATGCATCAACCATCACCGAGTGATCAATAACAAGATCAACGGCTGATAAAGGATTTATTTTTTTTGGATCTTTATTTTTAGCTTGTACTGCATCTCGCATAGCGGCTAAATCTGCAACTGCTGGAATACCTGTGTAATCTTGCATTAATACTCTTGCAGGTCTGTAGGCTATTTCGGTATTTGATTTTTTTGTTTTCAACCATTCTTTTAAAGCAAGGATTTGTTTTTTATCTACTGATATATCGTCTTCATATCTAAGTAAATTTTCTAATAAAACTTTAAGAGACTTTGGAAGCTTTGAAACACCTTCAAGTCCATTCTGTTCTGCTTTTTTTAAGTTAAATATTTTATAAGTTTTTGACGCAACTTTTATTTCGTCTAGTGATTGAAATGAATTTTTACTTTTTTTTAACATGGGCTATACATAAAACAAAATTACGCAAACTATAAGTAAAAAAGACATTGAGTAATTAAAAGTCTTTATAAATTTTTCGTTTGTTGCAACTTTTCTTAAGTATTTACCAATCAGGACCCAAAAAGCCACACTTGTTATGGTTATAATAAACATTACAGATGTAACCCATATAGCGTCTCTTAGATAATTATTATTAGGGTCAAGGAATGTTGAAACAATCAACATAGCAGTTAATATCCCTTGAGGGTTAACAGTCTGTAGAAGTAGAGTGTCGACAAAAGTTATTGGTGCCTTAGTTGCTTTAGTTGTCCGCATTTTTGTAAACGCAACTTTATAAGCAAGAAAAATTATGAAAATAGTCCCAATAATCTTAACTATAGTTTGCAAAACAGGAAACTGTTGAAATACAAAAATTAAACCAGATTCAAACATCACTAGTATAAAAATCCATCCAAAACCAACACCAAGAATTAAAGGTATTGTTTTTATGAAACCAAAATTAAAACCTGAGTGTGAAGCAATGATGTTGTTAGGGCCAGGTATGTAAGCACCGGCAATACCAAAGAGAATTAAAGTAGTTAGCTCAGGATACATTTCTAATGTGGTGCTCTAAATTTTTTATGACATGCAGAACAGTTATTCCACATGAGTTTTTTTTGGATAGCTCCTAAATCTTCAGCGGTATCAATTGCTTTAGTAAGTTGTGTTATGTCGTTAGATGCTTTTTGCATTAACGCATTGAACTCATCTTTATTCTCCCAAATACTTGGAAGCGCTTCTGTTTTAAAACCTTCTTTAGTATTTTCAGGAAAATAGTTTAACAATTTTTTATAATTATCAGACATTTTTTGCATTAAAGGTTTTGCTTCTTCAATTTTTTTTGATTTAAGTAAAATAGAAATTTTTTTTGCTGTTTGATAATTCTCGCTAAAAATTGCTTTTCTTCCCTTAATAATTTCTTCTACGCTTTGATTGGCATAAGACGAGATAGAAAAACTTAAAGAAAAAGTGAATGTAATAAAAAATATTTTTATAAATTTCATAATTTATTTTAAAAGATTTATATAGACATAAACACTGAAGATTTGCCATCAACAAGTTGATAAATAATATAGGGTTCTTCTTTTTCTCCTGGCATTCCTGGTGTCCCTATTGGCATTCCTGGCAATGCTATACCATCTATATCAGGTTTTTCTTTTAGTAATTTATTGATGGCTTCAATAGGAACGTGACCCTCTATAAAGTATTTACCTAAAATAGTAGTATGACAAGATTGCATTTCTAATGGAATGTTATATTTTTTTTTAATGAGATGAAGACTTCTCATATCTGTTTGTTTAACTTTAAAATTTTCTTCTTTTAGAAATAAAACATATCCATAACAACATCCACAAGATGCTGTTTTAAAGACTTCAACATTGTATTTACTAGTTTTTGTAACAGCTAAAGCATCCTGTTTATTAATGACAAAACTGAAAATTAAAAAAAATGATATTAATAAAACTACTAATATAGCTGATCTAGAAAAAATATTTTTAAAATTCATAATATGATATTGTTAATTATGAAGATTATTAACAGCTCTGAAAAATATGGTCTAGTGGCAAAATTGTTCCATTGGATTACGTTTATCGTTTTAATAGCACAAGTTCCCTTTGGCTTTTATCTCGTTGGACTTGAGTTTTCCGATCAAAGAATAGATCTTGAGAATATTCATATTCTTATAGGGATAAGTGTTTTTTATTTTGTACTTATTAGACTTATTTGGAAATTATTTAATCCTAGTCCAAAATCTGAGCATAATTTTTTCAAAGGACAAGCTTTAATAGCTAAGGCAAATCATTTTTTGTTATATTTAAGCATATTCTCAATCACCATTTCAGGTGTGCTTAAAAAGCTTTACATGGGTGAGCGATTAAATTTTTTTATATTTCAATATGGTTTTAAAGACTCGAATTTTCAATTAGCGGATAGTTTTTATACATTGCATATTTATGCTAACTATTTACTTGTCGCTTTAGTGAGTCTTCACATCCTAGCTACAGTTGCACATCATGTTTTCTTTAAAGATAAGATTTTAAAAAAGATGCTTTAAGCTATATCTAAGCCATTCTCAGTTTTTTGAGACGGGTGAACTAAGACAACTTTTCCATCTTTTTCAATAGCACCAAGAACTAATACTTCCGATGTAACACCTGCAATATTTTTTGTTGAAAAGTTGCAAACACCAATGACTTGTTTTCCAACTAAATTTTCAGCATTATAAAAATGGGTAATTTGTGCTGAAGATTGTTTAATTCCAATTTCATTACCAAAATCAACTTTAACTACTAGAGATGGTTTTCTTGCTTTTTCATTTTTCTTAACTTCTAAAACAGTTCCTACTTTAATTTGGACTTTTTTAAAATCATCATATGTAATTTCCATATTTACTCCTTTCAAAAAAA
>Ga0307986_10003503_pt1 | contig 10895 bp, 11 predicted proteins | sample EllFjometageno82_FD_203170 | JGI IMG/M metagenome (GOLD analysis project Ga0307986, IMG submission 203170) | Marine microbial communities from Ellis Fjord, Antarctic Ocean - #82 | ecosystem: Environmental > Aquatic > Marine > Unclassified | place: Southern Ocean | collected 2014-10-09
ATTTATAGTTCTTAAATTACTATATTTTAATTTTGAAAAAAGTATATCGATTCTTAAAAAAGAGTATTTGCGATCTTTAATATTTCTTAACCATTGGGGTGATATCAAATTTTTTTTTTTACAGCCTTTGGTACCGGTCCATCTTAAATTTGGTATAGCTAAATTAAATTTATAATAAAACATATCTTGCTTAAATAAAATAATTTTCTGTTTTATTTGGTTAAAATTTAATCCGGTTAAATTTGGTATCTCATCAACATCGGAAACTAAAATAAAATCATTTTTTTCTGCTTTACTTAAACCCTTAATTATAAAATTTCTTTGTGCATTTTCTCTAAGTAATGCATTTGCAATATACTTCCAAGATGTGTGGGCAGGACTGTCAATTTTGTTAATTATCTGAATTCCTTCAGGAACCTCATCATGTATCAAATATATAATTTTATCTTTAAATTTTTTAAACTTATCTATTTTAAAAAGTAACTCTCGTTTTTGACCTCTGTGATTATACTTGCTTTCCACTATAACAAAATAGTCTACATATTTATCAAGCGTGTTTAGTCTTAAATTGAGGACAATATCCTCATCGAAAAACATAAAACAGTCAAATATTTTCATAATTTTTTATTCTTTTTTTATTATATTTATATGATAAAAAATTTTATGGCAGATAAATTAATTATCACATTTGATGAGTATACAAAAATTGTTGAAAAATTAGCAATAGAAATTCATAATAACTATAAACCTACAGTATTAGTAGGCATCATGAGAGGTGCTGCTCCAATATTAGACATTCTTTCAAGAGTTTTAAGATTGCCAATTGCATATATAGTTATTCAGAGTTACTCAGGTGACGGAATGGAAGACAAGCAAGGCCAACTGATGTTTGCTAGAGAAATTAGTTCTTTAGCCGAAAATAAAGATTTTGATAAGGTTTTATTAGTAGACGACCTTTCTGACACTGGATTAACATTAAATAAAAGTATTGAATGGTTGAAGAATTATGAACCAACAAAAAAATATATAAATGAAGTGAAAACAGCATGTTTGTGGAAAAAAAAATCATCTACATTTGAACCTGATTTTTGTCCTATAAAACTAGAATCAGATCCTTGGATTGTTCAACCAACGGAACATTATGAAGAGTTATCTATTGAAGAAATAATTAAACGAAATAAATAGGGCCAGATAAAATCTGACCCTAAAAATTAATTTTAAGCAACTGCAAAACTTATTCCACTTAAAATAGCAATTAACCATATCGCTGGTGAAGTATCGTTGAATTTACCAGTAAATAATCTGATCAAAGCGTAAGAAATAAAAGCTAAAGCAATACCATTGCTGATACTATAAGTTAATGGCATAGCAATCATTGCAAGTATTGCAGGAGCAGACTCACCAATATCATCCCATTCAATATCAACAATGTTTCTTACGAATAAAACTGAAACATATAAAAGTGCAGCTCCATCAATTTCTTTTGGTAAGCTAGTTGCTAAAGGTGAAAGGAATAAACAAGCTAGAAATAAAATTCCAATAGTTAAAGAAGTCATTCCTGTTCTTCCACCAGCTTTAACACCAGCGCCAGACTCAACATAACTTGTAACAGTTGTTGTCCCCATTAACGCACCAGCCACTGTTCCTACGCTGTCAGCCATCATGGCTTTTTCTATATCTTGAACTTTTCCATTCTGATCAACTTTACCAGCAACGTTTGCTACAGAAGTCAAAGTTCCCGCAGTATCAAAAAAGTCTATAAATAATAATGTAAATATTACAGTGGACATTCCAGCCGTAAGTGCAGCTTTTAGATCAAAATCAAAAAGATAAGTCATTGGAGGAATACTTCCAACAACACCATTAAATTTCGCAAGTCCGGTTGCCCAAGCGATAATACTAAAGACAATAATTCCAATAATTATATTACCTTTAACATTAAGTTTTTCCATAACTATCATTGAAACAAAAGCTAGACAGGCAAGTAAAATTAAAGGGTTTTTCATATCACCAATAGTTACTAAAGTAACGGGATGGTCAGCAACAACACCCATAATTTCTAAACCAATAATAGCTAAAAATAATCCAATACCAGCACCTATCCCAAGCTTTAAACTTTTTGGAATAGAGTTAATTAACCAAGCTCTAATAGGTGTTAGTGAAATGATTAAGAACAAAACACCAGCAACTAATACCGCACCTAATGCTGCTTGTGGTGTGTAACCCATTCCACCAACAACTCCAAATGCAACAAAGGCATTAATGCCCATGCCAGGAGCCAATCCTATTGGCCATGTTTTTCCATAAAATGCCATTATGAAACAAGCAAATGCAGTTGCAACAATTGTTGCCGTGAATACAGCTCCAAAATCAAAGAAACCTTTTTCAGGCCCAGCAAATTCACCTGATAATATAAATGGATTTAAAAACATAATATAAGCCATCGTCAAAAATGTTGTTATGCCCGCTATTACTTCTGTTTTAAAATCAGTTTTGTGTTTTTTATAGTCAAAATATTTTTCTAACATTTATCCTCCTAAGATTAGATATAACTATTATTAGATTATTTGAGAATAAGCTCTTAAAAATCAATGTTTATTAACATAATTCAACTTATAAGTTTATATTTATACTATATTTTGAGTGTTAGTATTTAACTATGAACAAATTAAAATTTTTTTTAATAAGTTTATTTTTTTTAACCCTTATCTATGGCTGTCAAACAATTAAAGATAAGACGGACGAAATCGTTAAAAAAGAAAATACCAAATTAAGTCATTACATTGGGGAAACTTCAACCATCTTACAAATTGACCTAGGTAAGCCCGATGAAAGTTTCAAGAATGATAGTGGTAATTTAGAATATGTTTATAACACCAAAAAATATGGAATACTTTGTGAAAGAAGATTTGAAATAAACTCTAACTCTATAGTGATTGGTTTTGTTTCAAATGGCTGTTTTTGAAATCTAGAAACTAAATTTTATTAGAAATTTTTAATGCAAACGCATAATCTAAAGCAATTTCTTCTATAGCACCATCTCTACCAGATTTACCACCATGACCTGCGTTCATCTCAGTTTTTAAAAGAAGTAAATTATTATCAGTTTTATATTCCCTAAGTTTAGCAGTAAATTTTGCAGGTTCATCGAACAACACTCTGTTGTCACTTAAGCTTGTTGTGATTAAAATATGAGGATAATCCATTTTTTTTATATTATTATAAGGGGCATAGGAATAAATATAATCAAAGTGATCTTTTTTATCTTTTGCATTTCCAAACTCATCAAACTCACCAACTGTTAAAGGGAGAGAGTGATCTAAATTAGTTGTCAAAGAATCTACAAAGGGTACAGCCATTATTATACCTAAAAATAATTCTGGTGCCTGATTCACAACTGCCCCCATAAGTAAACCACCAGCAGAGGCGCCCATTCCTATTATTTTTTTCTTTGAGGTATATTTATTCTTAATTAAATATTTTGCACACGCAATATAGTCTTCAAAAGTATTTTTTTTATTAAGTAATTTTCCTTCTTTCCACCACTTCATTCCCCTTTCCAGCCCACCTCTGATATGAGCTGTAACCCAAATAACATCTCTATTTATTAAACTTAACCTTGTAGTAGAAAAATTAGGAGTCATCGAACTACCATATGAACCATAACCATAGAGTAACAAATGGGCAGTTCCATCAAGTTTGGTATTTTTATGTCTTGTGATTGTAAGAGGCACTAGTCTTCCATCATGTGATTTACAATTAATTCTTTCAACAATATAATCTTCAGGGTTATGGCCTGAAGGAATTTTTTGTTCCTTAACTAATTTTTTTTCTTTTGAATTGAGGTTATATAAGTAAACTTTTGATTGTGTTTTTGGCGAAGAATAACTTAAATAAATCTCGTCTGTATTTTTATCTCTTTGTAATAATGAAGCTCCAGGAACATATACAGCTTCATCTGAAAAAACTAATTCTTCCTCTTTTTCAGTTATAATATTTTTTACAAATAATTTATCTAAAGCATCAGAAGTTTCTGATCTTATAATCCAATTTTTTAAAAATGTTAAACCACCAATCAAAACCTCCTCCTTAGAGGCAATAAAAGTTTTCCACATTGGTTTTTCTAAATTATCAGTTATATCTATTTTAAAATCTTCAGCATTTTCATTAGTGTGGTTATAAAATTTTCCATCCCATGAATTAATTGAATAAAGTATACCTTTTTTTCTTTTTTTTATTAATTTAGGTTTTGGTTCCTTTTCATTAACATTAAAATAATACTGTTCTGACGTATTATGATCCGAAGTATTGATAAAAAAATATTTATCATCTGAACTTAAGTCGATACTAACTGTAAAAGCTTCACTTTTTTCTTCAAAAATTAATTGATCATCTTTAATGCTTGTACCTAATTTATGTCTATAAATTTTTCTTGGTCTATGGTTTTCATCAAGCTTTGAGTAAAAGATATATTTATCATCTAAACTAAAAGCTATATTTCCTGATGTTTCTTCAATTTTTTCAGTAACTAATTTTTCCGTTTTTATATCTCTAATATATATTGTGTAATACTCTGAACCTTTAGTATCTAAAGAATATCCTAAATATTTATCATTGAAGCTAACTTCTAAATCTCCAATACCAAAATATTCTACATTCATCTTTTCTTTTTCTTCATCACCATTCCAAATTTCCTCAACGTTATTAGTTCCAATTTTTTTTCTTAACTTGATAGAGTAATTTCCTTTAGTTGTTGTTTTTGTCCAATATTCATAATCATAATCTTTAAATGGTAGAGACTCATCGTCTAACTTTATTCTTCCTTTAATTTCACTAAATAGTTTTTTTTGAAAATTTTGAGTGTCTGATAGGTGAAAATCTGTGTAGGAATTTTCATCTTCTAGATATTTTCTCACATCAGGATTTAATTTTTTGCTATTTTTTAAAACATCCAAAATGTCAGCTTGATGAATCCAGCTATAATCATCTTCCCAGCTAAAATTGTGACATTTTTTTATTTCTGTTTTTTTTTTAAGTTGTGGTATTTTCATGAGAGAAAACTAAATATATGAATATAATCATTTTTACACTAATTATTTTAGGAGTTGTTTATCTATTATTAAGATTAATAGCTAATACATCTTCCAAAAAAATATCCAAAAATACAAGAAAATTAATTTTTTTTGTATCTATAGGGGCTGCATTTTTTTTAGCTTTTGGTGGAAAAATTTTATTAAGTTTACCGTTAACTCTATTAAGTCTAGCTATAGTTAAATTAAAGGGTTTTTCTATATTCCAGTTAATTGGTTTATATAGACTTATTCAAACACTTAGAAGGTCTGGCAGGTTTTCATTTAATCAGGGTCAAAATTTAAAAAATTCATCTGCATTATCTTTAGAAGAGGCTTATAAGATTTTAAATCTTGATATTAACAAGAGAAATACAAAATATGATGTTAATAAAGCTTACATCAAAATTCAAAAAAAAATTCATCCAGATATTTCACCTGAAACTGCTGGATTATCTACAATTGTTAACGAAGCTAAAGAGGTTGTTTTAAAGAATATTCTCTAGTCTAGTATATTAGTCAATTGTTCAAAAATTACATTAGGGTTAATTTTTTCTTTTCCATGTGTATCGTGAGTTACTGTATTTTCTCCATCTGGGATAATAGGATACATCCTTGGACTATAACTTCCATAAAGTAAGGGTGTGTCAGCCATTAAAATTATTGTTTTGATTCCCAAAGCTGAAGATAAATGACTAAAGCTAGAATCATTACAAATCGAAACATTACAATTTTTTATTATTGGTAATATTTCAGTCAAATTTAGATTGTCTAGCGCATAACATTTATCTCTAAATTCTGTATTAAGCACTTCTTTTAAAATTTTCTGCTCCTCCACATCTTTTCCTGTGGCTAAAAAAAATCTACATTTATATTTTTTTTTAATTAAGCGCATGAGTTTTATAAATATTATAGCAGGAATTCTTTTAGTTGGTCCTGAGCCACCGATTCCAAGTAAAATATTTTTTTCAAGAGTATTAATTTTATACTTTGACTTTATACTTTGTACTGATTTATTATTAATAAAAATTTTAGGATCGCTCTCGGTATCTAAGTTTAATTTTTTTTTTAAGAGTTCTTTCGCGGCAAGAATAACGTGCTGTCCTTTTTTTGTTAATAAAGAATATTGATTGATATCTTTAATCCTAGCAATTCTTGCTAGTAAATTAAATCTAAGAGATGAATTAAAAATAAAAACTTTATCAAATTTTTGCTGTTTGAGATCACTTATTAAATTAAGGAAACCCATAAGTCCATCATGCCTGCCATTCTTTAGTTTATTATCACGATCAAGAATAATTATTTTATCTATAAGGTTATTATCTTTTAAGAATTGTTCAGCTTTTGAGCTTTCCTTAACAAGAATACTTACAGGAGTATTAAATTTTTTAGAAATTGCCTCTATAAAAGGTAAATAGATAATCATGTCACCAATACCCATTTTATTTTGTATTGCTAAAATTTTCATTTAATATTTTATCATCTTTACTAATTTTTAAATTTATATAAGTTTTGATGATGAGTGAAATTAAAGGCATTTATGCGGCATCAATGTCAGTATTTAATAGTGACCTAAGCTTAAATATTGAAAAAACAGTTAGTCATGCTGAAAATATAATTGAACAGGGTTGTCATGGAGTGGCTATTTTTGGAAGCACAGGACAGGCGCAACTAATTTCTGTCAGTGAAAAAATTAGCTTATTAAATAGATTATCTCAAAGCAGTTTTAAGGATAAATATTTAATTGGAACTGGGCTAAATTCTTTGGGTGAAACTATAAATTTAATGAGAATAGCTTCATCTTTAAATTTTAATGATTTTTTGATAATGCCACCCGCTTATTATAAATATGGTGATAAAGAAGCAATAGAGTTTTATTCAAGACTAGTTGAAGCAGTACCAGATAGTAGAATAATTTTATATAATTTTGAAAAATTGTGTGGTTATAAATTTAGTATCGAATGTGTTGAGAAACTTGTCAAAGAATTTCCAAAGCAAATAATTGGGGTTAAAGATAGTTCTTACAATCTATATGAAAACCTAAAAATTGATAACTTCTCCATTTTGCCAGGCTCAGAATCAAAACTTTTAAAAGGTTTAGAGTTGGGATGTACAGGGGTTATTACTGCAACTTGTAATGTGACTGCAAACTTATCTCGAAAAGTATATGATGATTTTATTCAAAAAAAAGAACAAACGAAAAATGATATTCTATGTGATGTTAGAGGTATTTTTGAAAAATTTAATTTAATATCAGCATTACACTCATTTATGAGTGATGAAAATGAAATTTATAAAAATGTTCTACCTCCAATTAGTCTTTTAAATGAAAAAGATAAACAGCAATTAAAAAAAGAGCTCAACAAATTAAGTTTCACGTTGAGGTCCCTGAAGGCAGCGTAAATGCAGTTAGCAAGATTTTTAAACAACTTATTTAAAATTGATGGTTTTATATTAATTGATGCTGATTCAAAAAAATATATTATAGGCTATCCAAAAAAAAAAATTCCAATTAAAATAAAAATTTTAAATAGGAGGCTCCACTACAAACTATTATTTCGTCCTGATTTATATTTTGGTGAAGCATATGCTGATGGGGACATTCTTATTGAAGACGGAACGTTGACAAATTTTTTAGATATTCTACTTTTGAATATTGGAAGAGGTGAAGTAAATTCTTTTAGCCAGTTAATTAATAAGTTAAGCAGCTCTTATAGATACTTAACTAATTTTAATTTTATAAAAAAATCTAAAATGAATGTTGCTCATCATTATGACCTATCAGACAATTTATATAATCTATTTCTAGATCCAAAAAAACAATATTCTTGTGCATATTTTAAAAATGAAAATGATACTTTAGAAGTTGCTCAAAATAATAAGATACAACATATAATTAAAAAATTAAACATACAGCCAAATCAAAAAGTTCTTGATATTGGTTGTGGTTGGGGATCGTTAGCTATTGATATTGCTAAATACAAAAATTGTGAAGTGACAGGAATAACTTTATCAAAAAACCAATTTGATTACTGCATGAAGCAAGTCAAGGACCATGGTTTAGAGAGTCAAGTCACATTTAAGTTTATGGATTATCGAGAGTTAAATGAAAAATTCGATAGAATTGTAAGTATTGGAATGTTTGAGCATGTAGGTAGAAAATTTTATAATAAATTTTTTAAACAAATAGAAAAACTGCTTAATAAGGAAGGTATTTCTTTAATACACACCATTGGTTCAGTGAATCCACCTAGAAACCCACATCCCTGGATAACAAAGTATATTTTTCCAGGAGGGTATACACCTAGTTTGAGTGAAGTAACCACCCCAATAGAAAATGCAGGTTTAATCGTGTCTGATATTGAAGTAATTAAATTGCATTACTCATACACTTTAAGACATTGGAAAGAAAACTGTGTAAAAAATAAAGCAAAAATTATTGAAATGTTTGATGAAAGATTTTTTAGGATGTGGGAGTTCTACTTAGCGGGGTGTGAAATTGCTTTCAAATATGGCGATCAGGTTGTGTATCAATTGCAATTAACAAAGAGTTATACATCTACGCCTATCACAAGGGACTATATTTATGGTCAATATATTGATAAATCATAGTTTGTTTAAAGTATGAAAAAAATAAAAAAAAAATATGTAAAAAATAAACCTGTTAAAAAGAAAACAGTTAAAAAGAAAACAGTTAAAAAGAAAACAGTTAAAAAGAAAACAGTTAAAAAGAAAACAGTTAAAAAAATACCATCTAAAAAAATACCATCTAAAAAAATACCATCTAAAAAAATACCATCTAAAAAGAAAACAGTTAAAAAGAAAACAGTTAAAAAGAAAACAGTTAAAAAAGAAGCAAGCTTTGCATCAAGAATAGTAAAACTTCAGCACTCATTAAAACTAGAGTTTAATATTAAAATTAATTTTAGCCTTGAAAAATATATTCAAGCTTTCTTTGATAAAATTGCAAATACAATACTTGATTATAAAATATTAAAAGAAGAAGCCAAAAGAAAAAAAATTCTAGATGAGGCAGAAAAGAGGGAGAAAGAAAGATTATTATCACAGAAACAAAGACTACAAGAAGAAGAGCTACAAACTAAAATTAAAGAAAGAGCATTAAAAGAAGAGCTTAAATTAGAAAAAGAAAGAGCTAAAGATATAAAATTATTTTTACGTAAAGAACAAGCTTTAATCAGAATTGAGCAAGCCCAAAGGCAAAAGCAATTTTTGAGGCAATTGCAATTAGAAAAACAAATAGAAAAATTTAGAATAAGAGAAGTAAAAGAACTTGAGAAGTTAGAAAAAATTTCTTTAAAAGAAAAAAGAGAAGATTATGCTGGACTACAAGAAAGAATAGAAAAATTAAAAGATAAATACAGAGTTATAAGAGATCAAAAAATTAGAGAAAGAGTAGAAGCTCTAGGAATTAAAATTATAGGTGACGAAGATAGAGTAACCTTATTACAGAAAGAAAAAGAATATATTGCTGCAAGACAAAAAATTGAAGTTTCGTTAGAAAGTTTTTATAGAAGTGCTAGTAGTCTAGTTTTTCAACTTAATAAACGTCATGTTACGAGACACATGTCTATATTCAGGTGCATTGACCGAAGATTTGAAACAGGAGAAATTTTTATCAAATGGGATGAGTCCACTGATGAAGAATGGTTGCTCTTAATATATATAAAAAATAATTCTCCCGATGAGGGAATTGTTATTGAAGACAAATCAAACCCTGAAAAAAATTCTTCGCATGAATTTAAATCTAATGAAATATTTAAAGCCTCAGACTTAATGGTTGACTCACTTACTCAATTAATTTCAAGAAAAAGATCTAAAAAAGATTAAATTAAATACTCTCTCCTTTAATTAATTTTTCGATCTCAGGTATTAGATCACCGCTTCTAAATGATGGATGAAACTTTAATGCTTTTTTTATACTTTTAATAGCTTTCTCATATTTTTGTAGTTTTAGAAAAATTCTTGCTTGACCTGATAGTGCCCCAAAATGTCTGGGCTCTATTCTTAAAACCCTATCAATATCATTTAGAGAATTTGTAAAATCATTCATTAAAAAATAGACTGTAGCTCTTTTATTCCAAGCTTCAGGCCATTTAGGATCTGTAGCGAGGATATTATCAAAAACTTTTAGAGCATAATTATAATCTCCATATTGCATAAGTTCAATTCCAAATTTTAATCTCTCGGTTAATTTTTTATCATTTGGATGTTTGTTCCAAATAGACCAAATTTTTCTCTCTATAAGCTCTCCATTTTTTGAGTTATTAGTTTTTGCAAGCTGATTAAAAAGGTTGTTTATAATATTTTTTTGAGAAGATTGAGATGATTGGAAATAAGAAAAAAAAATAAATAAAAATAATATAAAAATTTTATAAATTTTCATAAAATGAATATAATTTAAATATTAATCTCTATCAATAATTAAATATTTTATTTAGAAAGTTGTTTTTTATTTTTTAAATATAAAAAGAAAGCAATAATTTCATAAAAGTATGAAAAAAAAGCAAAGATAATTGGGATTTTGAAAAAAGTATAAAGAAATTTATATTTTGGAATTTTTTTCCAAACTAATAAAAAAGCTTCCGCACCTCCAATTACTTTTTCTCCGTCTTTAATATGTAGTCTACGCAAAAGAGTTTTATCATCTTTTTGAGTTTCTATTTCAGCAGCTTTATTATCTGTAATATCAACCCACTCTATGTCTTCAATATTTTGTTTTTTATATAAATTTATTTCTGCTCGACAAATATTACATGAATTATTAAAATAGACCTTCACAGTTTATTTTTTTTCTTTCCAGGCAGT
>Ga0307986_10003504_pt1 | contig 10893 bp, 7 predicted proteins | sample EllFjometageno82_FD_203170 | JGI IMG/M metagenome (GOLD analysis project Ga0307986, IMG submission 203170) | Marine microbial communities from Ellis Fjord, Antarctic Ocean - #82 | ecosystem: Environmental > Aquatic > Marine > Unclassified | place: Southern Ocean | collected 2014-10-09
CATTGAAGAAAGATTCTTTTTTCAATTTCTTTTGCTTTTTCTTCATCTAACATTTTAATTCTTTCATTTCTTGAGTCTAAAAATTTAGAATTAATTTTTTTGGTAAAATCTTGATCTTTTAGATTAATCAAATTTTCAAACTCATTATCATCAATGCTTTTTCCAAGTAAAACCTTTAGTTGATTGTTAAATTCAGTGTTTTTCATTTTTGATAATTTTTGAGCTTTTAAAGCAATTAAATGACTTGTAATTTCTGATAAGAATTCATTTGGATAATCAAAGACTTTTTCACTATTCATTACATTATTTCTTTGAGAAAATATTACATGCCTTTGGTCATTTAAAACATCATCAAATTTCAGCAAATTTTTTCTTATGTCAAAGTTTCTTGCCTCTACTTTTTGCTGTGCTCTTTCAAGTGCTTTATTAATCCAAGGATGATCAATACTTTCTCCATCTTTTAACCCAAGTTTTTGAAGAATATTATTCATGGATTCTGAACCAAAAATTCTCATTAAATCATCTTCTAAACTAACATAAAAAATAGAGCTTCCCTCATCACCTTGACGACCCGCTCTACCTCTTGCTTGGTTATCAACTCTTCTAGATTCCATTCTTTCAGTACCAATTACAAACAGACCACCCAGTAATTTTATTTTACCCTTATTAACTAAAAGTTCTTTATCGGGCTCACTACCCTTTTTACCCCCCAATTGAATATCAACCCCTCTTCCAGAAATACTAGTAGTAATTATCACAGAGTTGATTTTCCCAGCATTAGCTATAATCTCGGCTTCATTTTCATGGTTTTTTGCATTTAAAACTACATGTTTTACTTTTACTTCATTAAGTAGTTTTGAATAAACTTCAGATTTATTGATACTTGAAGTGAAAATTAAAATTGGCTGGCCTATTTTTTGACACTCCAAAATTTTTTTAATTATTGCTTTATTTTTTTCTTCCTCAGTTCTGAAAATTTGATCATTCCAATCGTTTCTGATCATTTTTTTATTTGTGGGAATTATAACTACAATCAAGTTATATATTTCATAAAATTCTGTAGCTTCTGTAGCAGCCGTTCCAGTACATCCTGAAATCTTATTATAAAGTTTGAAATAATTTTGATAAGTTATAGAAGCAAGTGTTTGATTTTCAGCCTGTACATCTATTCGTTCTTTAGCTTCCAGTGCTTGATGAAGGCCATCTCCAAATCTTCTTCCTTCTAAAATTCTACCAGTAAGTTCATCAATAATTTTCAAAGTTCCTTCTTTGACAATATAATCCTTACCTTTTTCAAATAAGTGATTTGCTTTTAATGACTGATTGACATGATGAACAAGGCTTAAGTTTTCAGGATCATAAAAATTATTATTTTTTAGAACACCAGCGTTAGTAAGCATTTTTTCTACATTATTAATCCCTTCGTTTGTAAGTAAAATATTTTTATCTTTTTCATCAATTTCATAATGTTCTGACTTTAACAACCTAACTAATTTATCGATTGCAAGATACTGATCAGTCTTATCTTCAGCTGCACCAGAAATTACCAGTGGCGTTCTAGCCTCATCAATTAAGCAAGAATCTATTTCATCAACAATTGTGAAGACATGCCCTCTTTGAACCATTTGTTCTTTAGAGAGTTTCATGTTATCTCTTAAGTAGTCAAAACCAAGTTCACTGTTAGTTGCATAAGTAATGTCAAAGTTATAATTTTTCTTTCTTTCATAGTCATCTTGGTCATTATTTATGTATCCAGAAGTTAGCCCTAAAAATTTATAAATCTCGCCCATTTCTTGAGAATCTCTTTTAGCCAAATAATCATTAACAGTAACAACGTGCACACCTTTACCAATTAGTGCATTTAAATAAGCTGCAAGACAAATAGTTAAAGTCTTTCCTTCCCCAGTTCTCATTTCTGCAATCTTTCCTTCATGCAAAACAACACCACCTAATATTTGAACATCATAGTGCCTTTCATTCCTAGATCTATTAGATGCCTCTCTTACAAGAGCAAAAGCTTCTGGTAGCAAGGTGTTAATATCAGCTCCCTGGGAGATTTGATTCTTCAGCTCTAGGGTTTTCTTTGGAAAATCTTCATTTGAAAGTACCTTAATTTTGTCTTCAAACGAATTAACTTTTTCCACAATCTTTCCAATTCTATCAAGCTCTTTTTGATTGCTTGATTTGATGAGCTTTGAGAGGAAATTTAAAGGATTAAGCATCTGATTTATTTGGTATATGATTTAATTATAACTTTTAATATAAGTATGAAACAAATATTTTAAATAGCATGGCAATTAATTTCAAAGATTTTATAAATTTTCAACCATCCAAGTCAAAAATGAGCGACTTTCAGGATTTAGATCATTTAGATGGGGTTTCAATTTCCACTGTGTGTGCAAATCTGTATAGTAAACCAAGAGATGATTTGGTTATGTTTTATTTTAGAGATGGGGCAAATTATGCTTCTGTTTATACACAATCAAAAATAGTTTCAGAAAACATTAAATGGAACTTAAGTGTAAAAAGTAAAAAAATAAAATCTCTCATCATCAACACAAGAAATGCCAACGCATTTACGGGCTTGGATGGTTACAAAGGTTTAAAAGAAATAGCAGAAGAAACATCACTACAACTTTCAAAAAAACAAAAAGAAGATGAAGATCATCCAAAAAATATATTACCTAATGAAATTCTTTTTGGTTGTACAGGCACAATTGGTGAAAAATTCCCAACTAAAAAAATTAAAAAAAGCATTTCAAGCTTAATTAGTAAAATTAAGTATACGCAAAATAAACTAACTTGGATGAAGGCCGCATTAGGTATAATGACGACTGATTTAAAACCAAAACTTGCAATGGAAGAATGTAGCATTGGTAGCAAAAAAGTAAAAATTTATGGCATTGCAAAAGGGTCAGGAATGATTTTTCCAAATATGGCAACAACATTAGGTTATGTTTTTACCGATGCCGATCTTTCAAATGATATTTTAAATGAACTACTCAAAAATAATATTGAAACAACTTTTAATGCAATTACTTGCGATGGTGATACGAGTACAAATGATATGGTTTCAATTTTTTCTACTGGAAAAGTTAAAAATTCAAAAATAAACAACATAAATGATAAAAAAATAAAAAATTTTAATGAGGCGCTTCACACAGTTTTATTAAATTTATCGAAAAGAATAGTTGCTGATGGAGAAGGTGCTAGTAAATTTATAACAATCAATATTGTGAAATCAAAAAACGAAAAAGATGCCAAAAAAATTGCCTTTTCCATTGCTAATTCACCTCTTGTTAAAACCGCTATTGCAGGTGAAGATCCTAATTGGGGCAGAATAATAATGGCCATAGGCAAGTCTGGAGTAAATATAAATTTAAAAAAACTATCGATTAATTTTGGTAATATTAGAGTTATAGACAAAGGACAGCTTGTTAACAATTATAAAGAAGGTAAAGTTGCAAGCTATATGAAGGAGCATGTAATAGATATTTCAATAAATCTTAATATGGGTTTAAAAAAATTTACTGCGTACACGATGGATTTAACTAAAAGATATATAGAAATTAATACTGACTATAGAAGTTAGTAGATTATTGAACTAATTTAATTATTAATAACTTTAACAAATTATTTTATTGAGCTTATTTGTAAAGATTATAAAATTTCTTTTGATAGTTAGTTTTTATTTTCTGAATAGTATGAATATCTTAAAGAGCTAAATGAAGAGGGTATAAAAGTAGAGACGATGCCTTTAGTAAAAAATATTTTAAATTAATTTTTTAAAAACTTAGTTATATAATTAACAGAAGTATCATCACTCACTTTCCAGCTATTATCCAATATATTAAACTTCATGCCATCTAATTTTTTGAATATTAAATTGTTTTTTTTTGAAATATTTATTAAATCATTAGGTCTTACAAATTTTCCCCAATCGTGAGTTCCAATTGGTAGCCATCTTAGAATATATTCAGCACCAATAATTCCAAACGCATATGATTTTAAAGTCTTATTCAAAGTTGCAATAAACATAACACCATTTTTTCTCAGTAATTTTGAACTTTCTTTAATAAAAAAATTTATATCTTCAACATGTTCAACTATTTCCATATTTAAAATCACATCAAATTTTAACTTAGTTTTTAGTTTTTCAGGTGATGCCACCTTATAATCTATTTTAAGATTATTTTTTTTTGCATGAAATTTTGCAACCTCAATGTTTTTTTTGGAAGCGTCTATTCCAACCACACTGGCACCCAGTCTACAAATGGGTTCAGACAACAATCCCCCACCACACCCAATATCTAGTATTTTAATGTTTTTAAACGGTTTATCTGAAGATTTAATATTGAAATCTTTGACTATATTTTCTTTTATATATTTGATTCTTATAGGGTTAAAGTTATGCAACGGTTTAAATTTTCCATCAGGATTCCACCATTCATTAGCAATTCTAGAAAATTTTTCTATTTCTTTTTTATTTATTGAATTCATATTAGTTCTCTTGTGGACATAACAATTAAGATGTATTTTATCAATAGAAATTAATTATAATTATCAATGAAAACTGTTGTTTTAAAATTTGGTGGAACTTCTGTAGGAAGTATAGATAGAATTAAAAAAGTTGCCCATATAATTAGCTCTTATAAAAAGAAAAATACTGGAGTAATTGTGGTTTCCTCTGCAATGAGTGGAGCGACCAACAATTTAATAAAAAAAACAAAAGAATTAAGTGATAACTTTGATCCTGCAGAATATGATGCCTTGCTATCTTCAGGCGAGCAAGTAGCTTGTGCGCTAATAGCGGGCAGATTGAAACATCTTGGATACCAAGCAAGGTCTTGGATATCTTGGCAACTTCCCATTCTTACTGATGGTCCCTATGGAGCAGCAAGGATAAGCAAAATAGATAAAAATAAAATATCAAAATTTATTAACAAAGGTGGAATATCTATCATATCTGGGTTCCAAGGAGTTAACCAAGATAATAGAATTACAACACTGGGTAGAGGTGGAACTGATGCAACAGCTATAATGCTGGCAAAGTTTTTTAACGCTAGTGAGTGCATTATTTATACTGATGTAGATGGAGTATACACAACTGATCCTAGATACCATTTAAAAGCAAAAAAAATTAATAAAATCTCTTATGATGAAATGTTGGAAATGGCTTCGCTTGGTGCAAAAGTTATGCAACCAACTTCGGTTCAAGACGCCAAATTAAATAATATAAGCTTTTCAATTAAATCTTCATTTACAAAAAATAAGGGCACTTTAATAACAAGTAATAAAAAAGCTTTCAGTGATCAAATTATTACAGGTATCACCTCGACAAAAAATGATGCTAAAGTTACCATGGTAGGAGTTAAGGATAAGCCTGGTGTGGCAGCTTCTATTTTTAAACCACTATCACTTAATCAAATAAATGTAGATATGGTGGTACAAAATATCTCACTAAATAGTAAAGAAACAGATATGACGTTTACTATTAAGTCAGAAGATTTAAAAAAAACAGAAAAGATAATAAAACAAAATAAAAAAATTTCTTTTAGAAAATTCACACATGATAGTAATGTATCAAAAGTATCAATTATAGGAGTCGGAATGATCACAACACCTGGAATTACTTACAGAATGTTTCAGGCATTAGCCTCAAAAAAAATTAACATTATGGTTATCTCAACTTCAGAAATAAAAATTTCTGTTTTAATCTCAAGTAAACATGTAAAAAAAGCTATTGCAGCCCTTCATAAAGAATTTAAATTAGACTAAATCATGAGCTTAAGACCATTTAGAGATATTCATAGAAAAAAAACAAAAGTTATAAATGTTGGAAATGTAAAGGTAGGTGGTGATAATCCTATTTCTGTTCAGTCAATGACAAATACATTAACCACAGATATTCAAGCAACTATTAAACAAATTAATGATATTCATGAAGAGGGAGCAGACCTTGTCAGAGTATCTTGCCCAGATGAAGAGTCTTCTTTAGCACTTAAGGAAATTACCAAGAATGTTTCGGTACCAATAATTGCTGATATTCATTTTCATTACAAAAGAGCCATAGAAGCTGCCGAAAATGGTGCAAAATGTTTAAGAATTAATCCAGGTAATATAGGTGATAAATCAAAAATACATGATGTATTAAGTGCTGCTAAAAATAATGGCTGCTCTATAAGAATAGGGGTAAATGCAGGTTCGCTTGAAAAAGATATTTTAGAAAAATATAAAGAGCCATGTCCGGAGGCTTTAGTTGAAAGTGCAGAAAGAAATATTAAAATTCTTGAGGATCAAGATTTTTATAACTTTAAAATTAGCGTTAAGTCTTCAGATGTTTTTTTGTCTATGGCCGCATATAGACAACTTTCAAAAGTGACAGATTATCCATTACACCTAGGAATTACAGAGGCGGGCAGTTTTATTTCGGGGAGTATTAAATCTTCAATAGGAATAGGATCACTTTTAATGGATGGAATAGGTGACACAATAAGAATTTCACTATCAGATGATCCTGTTAAAGAAATTAAAATAGGTAATGAAATATTAAAATCACTTAATTTAAGGAATAGAGGTGTTAAAATTATATCTTGCCCTTCATGTGCACGACAAGCCTTTCAGGTGATAGATACAGTTAAAATATTAGAAGAAAAACTTTCTCACATAAAAACTCCAATAACATTATCAATTATTGGCTGCGTAGTGAATGGACCAGGAGAAGCTGCTATGACCGATATAGGTATTACTGGAGGTGGTAAGGGTAATAACATGCTTTATTTATCTGGTATTCAAAGTGAAAAAGTTTTATCAGAAGATATAATATCAAAAGTTGTAAGTGAAGTTGAAAAAAAAGCTACGGAACTTGATAAAAAATTAAAATGATACCTCTAAAAACTATTGAAGAATTAATATCTAAACACTCCCTATTAGAGAAGGAATTATCAGCAGGTGACGTAGACAAAAACGTTTTTGCAGAAAAATCTAAAGAATACTCAGATTTAAATGATGTAATTAGTGATGCTAAAAAATATTTTTCATATGAGGGAGAAAAAAAAGATTTAGAAAAAATTTTAGATGACTCTGATAGTGATGATGAGTTTAAATCGATGGCTGAAACTGAATTGAAAGATATTAAGTTAAAAAATGAAATAATAGAAAAGAAATTAAAATTATTTTTATTACCTAAAGATGATGCAGATAAAAAAAATGCAATTATAGAGATTAGAGCTGGTACGGGTGGTTTAGAGGCAAGCTTGTTTGCTTCGGATCTTTTTAAAATGTACGAAAAAGTTAGTCATCAAAAAAAATGGGAATTAGAACTAATAAGTATGTCTCGAAGTGAGGCGGGTGGACTCAAAGAGGTCATCGCATCAATTAGGGGAAAAAATATTTATTCAACCTTGAAGTATGAAAGTGGAGTGCATCGCGTTCAAAGGGTTCCAGATACAGAAACACAAGGAAGAATTCACACTTCTGCAGCAACAGTAGCTGTTTTGCCAGAAGCAGAAGAAGTTGATATAAAAATAAATGATTCAGATTTAAGAATTGATGTTTTTAGAGCTGGTGGTCCAGGAGGACAGTCTGTAAATACAACTGACAGTGCCGTAAGAATTACTCACATTCCAACTGGATTATCTGTGTCTCAGCAAGATCAAAAATCGCAACATAAAAATAAGGCAAAAGGCATGCTAATTTTAAGATCAAGACTTTATGAATTGGAAAGGTCAAGAATAGAAGGTGAAAGATCGCAAGATAGGAAAAGTAAAATAGGAACGGGGGATCGCTCTGAAAGAATTAGAACATATAATTTTCCACAAGGAAGAGTAACTGATCATCGTATTAATCTAACGTTACACAAACTTGAAGCTTTTTTAGAAGGTGAAGCATTTGATGAAATGGTAGAAAGCTTAACACTACAAGCACAAGAAGAAAAATTAAATAATCTTAATTAAAATGAATATAGAAAATATCCTAAACGAGGGAGTAAATATCTTGCAAAAAAGCAAAATACCTAATCCTCAACTTGATAGTGAGATATTATTATCTAGCTCAATTAAGAGAGATAAGAAACATATCATTTTAAATCCTAAGGAACATTTAAGCTCAGAACAATTACAAAAATTTAAAAGTTTAATTGAAAGACGAAAAAAAGGGGAACCAATCGCTTATTTAATAAATAAAAAAGATTTTTGGAAAGATGAATTTTTTGTCAATAAAGATGTATTAATTCCAAGGCCAGATACTGAATTAATAATAGAACAGGTCTTAAAAATCTTTTCAAAGGAGAGGCAATTGCAAGTTCTAGACATTGGAACTGGATCGGGATGTATACTTTTATCCATACTAAAAGAGAGACCGAATTTTTATGGAACTGGAATGGACATATCTAAGAAAAGTATAAATGTGAGTAAATTCAATGCAAAACAACTTAACTTAACAAACAGAGTAAAGTTTTTTCATTCTAGTGTTGACAATTTTAAAATTGGGAAATATGATGTAGTTGTATCAAACCCTCCTTATATTGAATTGTTAAATTTAAAATATTTGGAAAAAGACGTTGTTAATTTTGAGCCAAAGTTAGCTTTGAATGGTGGGCTTGATGGGTTTTCAAAAATCAGAAAAGTTATTAGTAAAACAAGAGCTCTGATTAAGAAAAACGGCAAATTTATTTTAGAGATTGGATTTAATCAAAAAAATAAAGTTAAGAAAATATTAAAAGAAGAAGGTTTTTATATAAATAAATCCATAAAAGATTATGGAAATAATGATCGCTGCATAATCAGCACTAAAATTTAAATTAAAAAATAAAAATATGGTAACATTTAGAAATAATAATAGTAATAGAAGACCTCCATTTAGAAGCAATAACAATAGAAGACCTCCATTTAGAGGTAGTAACGAAGGTTCAAAATTTTCTAATAATAATAATTTTCAAAGAAACATTCCAGGTAGAAATAATCATAATGCTGTTAAGTTAATTGAAAAATATAATGATTTAGCAAGAGAAGCACTGGCAAATGAAGATAAAATCTTATCTGAAAACTATTTCCAGCATGCCGATCACTTTACAAGAGTTCAAAATGAGCAGGAAAGTATCAGAGTTTCTAGAATAAACGCACCTCCAACTGAACCAGTGAAACCAATTAAAGATCTAATTGAGAATGAAAAACCTATTATAGATGAAAAAGAAAAAATAAAAAAAATTAAGGCAGAGGTAGAAGTAGATAAAAGAGTTGTAAAAACTATAGAAAAAAAATCTGCAACAAGCTAATTTAGCCCAACAATTAATTCTGATCTTAAAACATCTATCTTAATTCTATTAACTTCAAATATCTTTCTTTCATTACCTTTAAGAATTTTTCCAGAAGGTAGCTTCAATTTTTGAGAATTAATTTTTTTTCCATTTTTTATCACTTCATAATGCAAATGTGGTCCTGTAGATTTTCCAGTTGAACCAACATAACCAATTATTTGGCCTTGTTTAATTCTTATTCCTTCTTTTATTCCACGTCCAAATTTTTCCATATGTGCATAGATTGTTTCAAAAGTTGAATTATGTTTTATTTTAACACAATTCCCACCCCCTCCACACCAGCGTGCTCTTGTTATGATACCATCTCCAGAAGCCATAATGGGTGTACCCATTGGAGCAGCGAAGTCAGTTCCTTTGTGCATTTTATTGTAACCATCAATTGGATGTTTTCTCATTCCAAAAGAAGAAGATAGTCTTGCTCCATTAATGGGTGTTTTCATTAAAGCCTTTTTGACACTCTTACCATTTTGATCATAGTGTCCCTTGCTATCTTTTTTAGAAAAATAATATAATGGATTATTTACTTCACTTAACTTTAGGTTTGCAAAAATAATATTTCCAGTTTCAAATACCTTACCACTATCATCTTGAAAAACTTCATACATGATTTGAAAATTATCATTCTTTCTAATATCTCTTTGAAAATCAACTTGGAATCCATAAATTCCTGCAAAGTCAATAATTATTCCTGGTTGAATGTTTAAATCAATAGCAGTTTTATATAAGCTTTGTAAAATTTTTGCTTCTTTAAAAATAATCTTTTTATTTAAATTTGTTATAATAATTTTTTTTTTAAATAAACCAGTATTCAAATTTCTAGTTAATTGAATTTTTTCAGTTCTAGATTTTGGAAATACAATCTCAGTAATTTTTTTGTTACTTGATTGGTCTATTATAAATTCTATTTTAAGATTAGCTTTGAGATTATCTAAATTATAATCAGAATTTAATTCATTTATGATTTCTGCAATTTCGTCACTTGATATTAAATAATTACTTAGTATTTTATTAAATGTTTCACCAGCAGAAATTTTGTGATTTATACTTTTATATCTTGGTGTTAAATTATTAAAAATGTGAGTAATGCTTTTTTGAAAATAAATATTACTAATTACATCCTTATAATTTTTATTAATTTGCTCTTTTTTATTGTTGTAAAGTACGGTACTAAAAATACTGATCATCAGTAATAACAAAACTGATATGATTCCAGTACTATTTTGAACTAATTTTATTATCTTATTTGAAGTAAATACCATCATAAGCTTTGAATTATTAATTTAGTAATGAATAAAAATCAAAAAAAAACGTTGTATTTGCTGAAGTATTTGATGATTTATTTAAATGCTAAATGCTTGATTTACTTTTATTTTAGCTTATAAGCACAACACTTTCTCAAGAAATTATTGTTTAATCAATAAATTAGTGAGGATTATTGGGCGTTTTAGATCCAATTAGCTATTTAAAAAGTAAAAATTTAAGAAGAGAAGTGTGGACGGTTAAGGTTACCAAAATTTGTCGTACACACTTCAAAATCGTATGGATTGTATTCTTACAATTTATATATGAAGCTAGTG
>Ga0307986_10003505_pt1 | contig 10893 bp, 9 predicted proteins | sample EllFjometageno82_FD_203170 | JGI IMG/M metagenome (GOLD analysis project Ga0307986, IMG submission 203170) | Marine microbial communities from Ellis Fjord, Antarctic Ocean - #82 | ecosystem: Environmental > Aquatic > Marine > Unclassified | place: Southern Ocean | collected 2014-10-09
ATGGAAATTTTGTATCGATTAAACATAATTCAACTTATGTTACTGCTTATGGACATATGTCAAAATATGGAAGAGGTATAAGAAAAGGAGTTAGAGTTAATCAAGGACAAATTATTGGTTACGTTGGATCAACAGGAATGTCTACAGGCCCCCACCTTCATTACGAAGTGATTAAAAATGGAAAAAGAATTAACTCTCAAAGACTTAAACTGCCTACAGGAAAAACTTTAAGTAACAGAGCTAGAAACAAGTTTGAAGTAGAAAGAATTAAAATTGATGTGAAACTTGCTGCTTTAAGAAAAAATAAATAACTATTTAAACAGTTTCTTTTTTTTCAACAATAGGCTCAGCGGGTGACTTGTTTGTATTCGTACTTCCAATTTTTTGTTCTTTAGGCTTAACGTTCAACTCAGCTAATCTCCGATTAAAATGCTCAGCATGCTGAAGATAGTTTTCGTGCAACACTGGATCTCCCGAAGTGAGGGAATCTTTTGCGAGTTGTTCGTATTTTTGAGCAGTTTTTTCTACATTAAACGGATTTGTCATTGACCCATTGTTTCCACCAATACCTCCATTTCCATTAGACTTAAAATGGCCATTTGAATTTTGCCCATTGTTACTTCTAGGACGAAAACTGCTTCTTTGATTTCTTGGTCTAAAACTTCTTCTTTTTTGATCGTTCATTTGTAGTTTATGTTTATTTTATAAAGTTAATTTTAAAATCTCGCTAATATACATCTAATATTATTTTTATAATCTTTAATTAATAGTTCTTCTCTAAAGCCTTGTTTTTTTAAAATTTGTGAAACTTTGTAATGTTGCCCGTAACCTATTTCTAAAGCGAGCAAACCTAATTTTTTTAAAATAGTTTTTGATTTGTAGATAACTTTTGTAATAACGTCAAGCCCATCCTTACCACCGTCTAACGCTATTTTAGGCTCAAATTTTCTAACATCATCAGATAAGTTTTTAATATCACTAGTTTTTATATACGGAGGGTTAGAGACAATTAAATCAAATTTATAACTGTAAATATTATTTAGCGATCTTGTAAAGAATTTAGCTCTTTTATTTAGCCCAAGATTGTGTGAATTTTTTTTAGCTACATCAATAGCTTTTTTTGAAATATCGATGCCAGTACCTTTCGCTTTTTTTACCTCACTTAAAACACTTAAGAGTATGCAGCCTGTTCCAGTTCCAATGTCTAATATATGTGGTTTTTTATTTTTAAGTACTTTAATTAGAGTATCACAAAGCAGTTCAGTTTCAGGCCTAGGAATTAAAGTATTTCTATTAACAAAAAAATTTTTACTCCAGAACTCTTTGTTTTCTAAAATATACGCTAAAGGTTCACCTGTTGCTCTTCTAGTTATTAGTTTATTAAAATGATTGGCTGTAGTTTCAGAAATATTTTCTTCTGAGTTTACTATTATTTTTTCTCTTGGAGTTCTTAGTAAATTAGAGAGTAATAGCTCTGAGTCTATTTGATATGTTTCAATTTTATTGCTCTTTAAAATTTTTGAACCTGAACTTAAAAGATCAGAAATAATCATTAGGCTAAGTTTTGTAATTTTAAGTCTTGTTCTTTTAATCTCAAACTCTCGTTCATTTCTTCATGAATCTCTCCACTAAGAAACTCTTCTAGCTTATGTAGAGTTAAGTTTATTCTGTGATCTGTAACTCTGCCTTGTGGAAAATTATATGTTCTTATTCGTTCAGATCTGTCTCCTGTTCCAATTTGATTTTTTCGAGTATCCGCACGTTCTTGGTTTTTTTTTCTTTTCTCAGCCTCATACACTCTTGATCTTAAGATTTTTAAAGCTTTAGCTTTATTTTTATGTTGAGATTTTTCATCTTGCTGACTAACCACTACACCTGAAGGTAAGTGCGTTATGCGAACAGCACTATCGGTTGTATTAACTGATTGGCCACCTGGACCTCCTGCTCTAAAAACATCTATTCTTAAATCTGATTCTTTAATTTGGATATCTACTTCTTCGGCCTCAGGTAAAACTGCAACTGTAGCAGCTGAAGTATGCACTCTTCCTTGGGTTTCTGTCGACGGAACTCTTTGTACTCTATGAACTCCTGACTCGTATTTCAAGTAAGAATAAATATCACTTCCATTAACCGAAAATATAACCTCTTTAAATCCTCCTGCTTCACTTTTAGATATGTTTATTATCTCTAATGTCCATTTTTTTTTTGAACAAACCTTTTCGTACATTTTAAATAAATCGGCACAAAAAAGAGAGGCTTCTAAGCCACCTGTTCCTGCTCTTATTTCAACTATAGCATTTTTATTATCATCTTTATCTTTTGGTAGTAAATATATCTTTAACTTATTTGTGTAATCGTTTCTTTTTTTTTTTAATTCATTCAATTCTTTTTCGGCAAGTATAATCATCTCAGAATCGCTATTTTTGTCTTTTATCATTTGCTCTAAATCTTTTTGATCATTGTCAAATTTCAGATACTCTATTGCATAAGAAATTATACTTCCTAGCTCTGAATATTCTTTTGATTTTTGCGCAAATGTTTTTGGGTCAATTGTTCCAGTAGACAGTTCTTTTTCTAAATCAGTGTGTTTGGCAACAAGCGACCGAACTTTTTCTAGAGGTATCATAATTTAATTATTTTTTTCAGCAGTTTTTTCTTCTACTAACTGAACAATTTTTTTAATAATATCACTACTTGGTATTTTTTCATGGGGTACGCCAGATAAGTATAAAAGATTGTTGTCTTGCCCGCCGCCTGTTAGACCTATTTCTGTTTGAGCAGCTTCTCCTGGTCCATTTACCACACATCCAATTATAGAGAGAGTAATAGGTTTCTTAATATGAGCAAGTTCTTTCTCTAAAATTTTTACTGTATCGATAACTGGAAATGCTTGCCTTGCACATGATGGACATGAAATAATTTGCACACCTCTTGCTCTGATACTTAAAGATTTTAAAATTTCATAACCAGCTTTAATTTCTTCAATTGGGTCAGCTGACAGTGAAACTCTAATTGTGTCGCCTATACCCTGCATCAACAATTGCCCAATGCCTATAGAAGATTTAATACTTCCAGTCAAAAGACCGCCTGCTTCTGTTATGCCAACATGTAGTGGATAGTTGCAAGCATTTGATAACTGCTCATATGACTTCACTGCCAAAAAAACATCTGAAGATTTGACGCTTATCTTAAAATTAAAAAAATCATTATCTTCCATTAACTTAATATTGTACATCGCACTTTCTACTAATGCTTCGGGACAAGGCTCCTTGTACTTTTCTAATAAAGTTTTATCTAGAGAACCTGCATTTACACCAATTCTTATTGAACAATTGTAATCTTTAGCTGCTTTAATTATCTCAATAATTCTGTCGTTTGCTCCAATATTTCCAGGATTAATTCTTAAACAACTTGCTCCCATTTTTGCAGCTTCAATGGCTCTCTTATAGTGGAAATGAATGTCGGCTACTATTGGAACATTTACCTCTTTAACTATCTCTTTTAATGCTATCGTAGATAATTCATCTGGGCATGATACTCTTACAATGTCTGCTCCGGCATCTTCTAAATCTAAAATTTGTTTAATGGTTTCTGATGCATTAGATGTAATAGTATTAGTCATAGATTGTACTGATATTACTGAGTCAGCCCCAACTGCCACTTTGCCAACCATTATTTTTTTGGTTTTTTTTCTATTAATAACTCGATGAGGTCTAATTTCCATAATATTAATCTAAATTAAAAACTGTATGAAGTTTTTTTACAGCTTTTATAGTGTTGGATTCATTAACGATTACAGATATCTTTATTTCAGAAGTTGAAATAGCTAAAATATTTATTTTTTCTTGAGCTAAAGCTCTAAACATCTTATAGGTGACTCCTGGTGTTGTTATCATGCCAGCTCCAACAATTGATACTTTTGAAACTTTTTTGTCTGTATTGATAAATTTAAATTTAACTTTTTTATTCAATTTTATAAGTCGGATTGTCTTACTTAAATCATTTCTTTTTATCGTAAATGTTAAGTCAGTTTTTTTTCCGTCTGGAGATATATTTTGAATAACCATATCAACATTTATAAAATTTTTTCCCAGTGGTTCAAATATATCTGCTGCTATTCCTGGTTTGTCCTGAACACCTAAAACTGTAATCTTTGCGTCATCTTTGGAATAGGTCACTCCAGTAATTGTTTTAGTATAATCAATATTTTCCGAACCAAATATTTTTGTACCTTCTTTGTTTGAAAAAACAGATCTTACATGTAGAGGGATGTCGTACATCATAGCTGTCTGAACAGCGGATGATTGCATTACCTTTGCCCCTAACGATGACATTTCAAGCATTTCCTCATATGAAATTTTACTAATTTTTTTAGCTTTTGAAAAATTTTTTGGATCCGTGGAAAAAACACCTTCTACGTCTGTATATATTTCGCAGTGATCAGTTTTGAAAATTTTTGCAATTGCAACAGCCGTAGCGTCAGAACCGCCTCTGCCAATAGTTGTGATTTCACCATTTTTTGAAATACCTTGAAAGCCAGGAATAATAACAACCCCTTTGTTTAAAAGAAATTGATTAATTTTTTCAATATTCATGTTAATAATTCTTGAATTATTTTGATCACCATCAGTGAGTATTGGTATTTGCCAGGCCATAAAACTTTTAACTTTAACTTTAAGTTTGTCTAAAGCTCCAGCCAATAAAGCTGAGGTTACTTGTTCACCCGATGCTAGCAACACATCTAATTCTCTTGTGTTAAATTTTTTACTTATTTTTTCTGACTGCTTAATTAATTCATTAGTTTTTCCAGCCATTGCTGAAACAACAACTATGATCTTGTTGCCTTTGTCTAGTTTTTTTTTAACTATTTTTGCTGCTGTAATTATTCTCTCAATACTCCCTACTGAAGTACCGCCAAATTTGATAACTATTTTTGCCATATATACATTTTAATTTTAGGTTATAACTATCTTAATTTAAAAATTTAACAAGAAAATGTAGAATAGGATAATGAGCACAATAAATAAAGATGAAATTGAAAAATTCTCAAAACTAGCTGATGAGTGGTGGGATATTAATGGAAAATTTAAACCTTTACACATGTTTAACCCTACGCGCATCGAATATATTTTGGATATTTCTTTATCTCATTTTAAAATAGACAAGAATAAAAAATTTCCTTTCACAAATTTAAAAATTTTAGATATTGGATGTGGTGGTGGATTAATTAGTGAGCCAATGACAAGATTAGGCGCTGATATAACTGCTATTGATGCTTCTAATAAAAATATTAATATCGCTAAAATACATGCAAAAAAAAACAATTTAAATATAAATTATTTAAATACTAGCCCAGAGAATCTAGAGACAAAAAATAAATTTGATATTATTTTAAATTTAGAAGTCGTGGAACATGTTGAAAATTTAGACTTATATTTAAAATCTTGCTTTAATTTGTTAAAACCAAAAGGGATAATGTTCACGGCTACTTTAAATAGAACATTGACTTCTTATGTAAAGGCAATAGTAGGAGCAGAGTATATTTTAAAATGGCTACCAATAGGAACTCATGACTGGAATAAATTTATAAAACCAGAGGAACTTGAAAAAAAACTTACTACTTTAAATTTTTCAATAACCAACTTAACTGGATTAAGTTTTAATCCAATCTTTCAAGAATGGAAAAGAACTAATAATCTATCTGTAAATTATATTATAGTTGCACAAAAAAACTAATTATCCTTACGGTCTATCCAGGGAATAGTAGCTAACTCTATTCCCTCTTTCTCTAGCTCTTCTCTCTCTTTTTTGTTGACAGTTCCATAAATATTTTTATTTTTCTTATTATCGTAATAAATTTCCCTAACTTTTCTAGGAAACTTGTTTCCCACAAACTCAAAGTTCTTTTCAACAAAAATTTTTATTTTTTGTAAATCTTTTTTTATTTTAATAAATTCTTTATTGTCAAATGAGGTATCGACTTTTCTTTTTTTTCCAACAATATTTGGTGACATAATCGATTTCTCTATTTCAGTTGATTTGCAAAATATACATTCTACTAAGTTCATCTTTTTTACTTTTTCATACTCCGCTGAGTCTGAAAACCAACTTTCAAATTCATGCTTGTTACTACATTTTAAGAGATACTTAATCATTTAGTGATTGAGATTGTAATTATTGTTACTGCTGTAATGTCTAACTTCTTCTATAATGAGCATTTATATCAATGTAATCATGTGTGAAGTCACAAGTATAGCACTCATATTCTTCCTTACCCTGTTTTAAATCAATCGTAATTAATATTGAATCTGATTTCATATATTCTTTCAATTTTTCTTCATTATAACTTTCTGAAATTTTACCTTTTTCAGCTACAACAAAATCACCAAGTTTAATAATTATTTTTTTTGATTCAATTTCTTCGCCTGATTTACCTACTCCCATTAAAATTCTTCCCCAGTTTGGGTCTTCACCAGCTACAGCAGTTTTTACAAGTGGTGAATTTGCAATGGAAAAAGCTATTTTTTTTGCTCTCTCTACTGTTTCAGAGTTTATAATTTTTATAGTTATAAATTTTTTTGCTCCTTCCCCGTCGACTACAATTTGCTTTGCTAAATCTAAACAAACAGTTTTTAAAGCTTTTTCAAATTTTATTGATTCTTTACTTGAAGTTACGTTTAATTTTTTATTTTTTACTTTTCTTGTTGAAAATATTGCAACCATATCATTTGTAGATGTGTCACTGTCCACGGTTATAGCGTTAAAAGTATTACACAAGACTTTATTTAAATATTTATTTAGCACTACAGACGAAATATCTGCATCCGTAAAAATAAAAGAAAACATAGTTGCCAAATTAGGAGCTATCATTCCTGAACCTTTGGCAATTCCACATATTCTAACTATTTTTTTACCAACACTTATTTCATAAGAAGATACTTTTGGTTTTGTATCTGTAGTCATGATGGCTGAGGCCATTTTTAACCATATAAGTTTATTTTGATTAATTTTTAAGTTTTCAACTAAATTTTGAATATTTTCTGAAACTTTTTCAACAGGAAATTTTTCTCCTATAACCCCTGTTGAAGCAAATAACACGTCTTTAATTTTACTTTTTTCATATCCATTTTCTACTTCTAGTTTTTTTAAGTTATCAGTTAATTTTTTAGCAATTTCATTCAAACTATTTAAACCTTGTTCACCGGTAAATGTATTGGCATTTTTTGTGTTTACAACTAGCGCCTTAATATTATTTTTTGTATTTTCTCTGTTCCAAGTTATTGATTCTGAGACGATTGAACTTTTTGTATAAGCTACTGCATAGTTCGCTCCTTCTGGAAAATAGAATAAAGAAAGATCCTCTCTTCCGCTTTTATAAAGATTAGCTGAAACTGCTGATACCTGAAGTCCATCAATGTGCTTTAGTTCTTGGAAGTCACCCATTTTTGATATTTTTTTACCAGAACTAAAGAAATTTTTTATATTTATTGTCATAATTGTTGTTTAATTTAAATTATAAATACATATATAGAGTAGTAAAAATAAAGCTACAAATCTACTTAAATGAATCTATTTTCAAAAGCATTAAATAAAATTTTTAAAACTGGCAATCAAAAAGAATTAGACAGAATTAAACCATTGGTTGGTGAAATTAACAATCAAGAAAAAATTTTTAAGAGTCTAAAAAATGAGGAATTTATAACTAAAACTCACCTTTTAAAAAAAAACCTTCGAGAGGGTAGAAAATTAGACTCTGTAATTCCTGAAAGTTTTGCCTTAGTAAGAGAAGCCGCAAGTCGTGTTTTAAACGAAAGGCACTATGATGCTCAATTAATTGGAGGAATTTTTCTACACGAAGGAAAAATTGCTGAGATGAAAACGGGTGAGGGAAAAACATTAGTATCAACTTTACCTGCTTACTTAAATGCCCTGACTGAAAGAGGCGTCCACATTGTAACCGTCAATGACTATCTCGCTAAAAGAGACTCGGAGTGGATGGGAAAGGTTTTCAATTTTCTGGGATTAACCACTGGATGTATAACAAATAACTTAGATGACCTGCAGCGAAAAGAAAATTATGGTTGCGATATTACTTACGCAACTAATAATGAACTAGGCTTTGATTATTTGCGAGATAATATGAAATATGATCTTAGTGAAATGGTACAGCGTGATCACAATTATTGCATAGTAGATGAAGTTGACAGTATATTAATTGACGAGTCAAGAACCCCGTTAATTATATCCGGAAGGAGTGATGATGAAAGTAATTATTACTTACTGTCTAATAAATTTATAAACAAACTTCAAAAAACAGATTATGAAATAGATGAAAAAAATAAGAATGCAATTTTAACTGATGTAGGCATAGACAGAATAGAAAAATTATCTATACAAAGTGGAGTTTTAAAAAATAATAATTTTTACGATCCTGAGAATTTAAATCTCGTTCATCATGTCAATCAGTCCTTGAGAGCAAAGTTTTTATTCAATAAAGATGTTGATTACATTGTTAGAGAAAACAAAGTTCAAATTATTGATGAGTTTACGGGAAGAATTCTAGATGGTAGAAGATTCTCAGACGGCTTACACCAGTCTATAGAAGCAAAAGAAAATGTTGAAATACAAGAAGAAAATCAGACGCTTGCATCTATTACTTATCAAAACTATTTTCGTTTATATCAAAAGTTATCAGGCATGACCGGAACGGCATTAACAGAAGCAGAAGAATTCTATGATATTTACAAACTAAATGTAATGGAAGTTCCTACAAATCGACCTATGGTTAGAAAAGATTATAACGATCAAATTTTTAGAACTGAAAAGGAAAAATATTTAGCCATTACAAATAAAATTATAGAATGCCATTCTAGAGGGCAGCCTGTGTTGGTTGGAACAACTAGTATAGAAAAATCTGAAAAAATATCAAAAAATTTAATAGAAAAAAAAATTAAGCATAATGTTTTGAATGCGAAACAACATGAAAAAGAAGCAAAAATAATAGCAGAAGCGGGTAAAACGGGAGCTATTACCATAGCTACAAATATGGCAGGAAGAGGGACGGATATTCAACTAGGTGGCAATAAGGACTATAGAGATGAAGATAATCAAAAAGAATTATCTCAAATTAAAGAAGATAAAGAAAAAGTAAAATTACTTGGTGGACTTTACATTGTAGGTACGGAAAGACATGAAAGTAGGAGAATAGACAATCAATTAAGAGGTAGGTCGGGAAGACAGGGAGATCCTGGAAATTCTATTTTCTACATCAGTCTTGAGGATGAATTAATGAGAATTTTTGGGGCTGATTCTATAGACGGAATGTTAAAAAAATTAGGACTTAAAGAAAATGAGTCGATTGACCACCCTTGGATCAATAAGGCAATGGAAAGAGCCCAACAAAAAGTGGAGGGTAGAAATTTTGATATTAGAAAAACATTGATAAAGTTTGATGATGTGATGAATGATCAAAGACAAGTAATTTTTAGCCAAAGACTAAAAATACTTAAGAGTAAAAATATTTCTGAAACTTTGAATGCTTTCCTTGACGAAGTAGTACAGGATTTGATTAAGGTAAAGAATGACTATGAAAATTCAAATGATAAAACTATTTATTTAAATGCTGTAAAAAATATTTCAGGAAGTATACTTAATGATAGTGAACTAGTTGAATTAACTAATAAAACTAACGAAGAATTTTCCAAAAAATTAAAGGATCTTTTTAAATCGAAACATGAAGAAAGAATTAATTTAATTGGGATTGATGAAAGTAATAATATTGAAAAAAGAATTTTTTTACAAATTATAGATTTTTCTTGGAGGTCACATTTGCAATACCTGGAACAACTCAGACAGGTTGTCGGGCTTAGAAGCTATGGTCAAAAAGACCCCTTGTCTGAATTCAAAAAAGAGGCTTTTGGTCTTTTTGAAGGCCTTTTGGAAAAAATAAAAATTGACGTTATAAAGTTTCTATTAAATTTAAATTTAGTTATAGAAGATCGGAAGGAAGAGATCCTTAAAATACAACCAGCTGTTCAGAACAAGAAAATAGGTCGAAACGAAAAATGTTTATGTGGTTCGGGTAAAAAATACAAACATTGTTGCGCTTTTATATAGTCTGTTTTTTAATTTTTTGAAAAGCGTCAAGTGCTGCTTTCCTGGCCTCTTCATGAACAACTATAGGGTTTGGATACGTTTTTCCTAGTTCAAAATCTTTAATCTCTTCATTTAATTCCCACGGTTTGTGAATGAATTTTTTTGGAATGTTAGAAAGTTCTGGTATCCACTTTTTTACATAATCACCTAGTGGGTCAAATCTTTCCCCTTGTAAAATAGGATTAAAAATCCTGAAATACGGCGCTGCATCCGCACCACATCCAGCTACCCATTGCCAACCAGCGACATTACTTGCGTCGTTAAAATCTAACAAGCAATCTCTAAAATACTTTTCACCTTCTTGCCAGTGCATTCTTAAATGTTTAACTAAAAAGGAAGCTGTAACCATTCTTACACGATTATGCATCCATCCTGTTTCGTAAAGTTCTCTCATACCGGCATCAACGATTGGATAGCCTGTCATACCCTTTTTCCAAGCAATTAAGTGTTTTTTATTTTCTTGCCATGGAAAATGATCAAAATCTTTTCTTAAATTTCCTTTTAACATTTTTGGGAAATAATTAATTAAACTATGGCTAAATTCTCTCCAACCGAGTTCGTTTATGTACTTTCTGTAGCCGTTACTTTTAATTTCAGTTTTTTGGCACTCCTCCCAAATAGTTTCTACGTGAATTTGTCCAAATGCTAAATAAGGAGAAATTTTGGACGTTCCTTCAATACTCGGAACATCTCGATTTTCTCCGTATTCAGATAGACAATTCTTTATAAAATATCGTA
>Ga0307986_10003506_pt1 | contig 10892 bp, 9 predicted proteins | sample EllFjometageno82_FD_203170 | JGI IMG/M metagenome (GOLD analysis project Ga0307986, IMG submission 203170) | Marine microbial communities from Ellis Fjord, Antarctic Ocean - #82 | ecosystem: Environmental > Aquatic > Marine > Unclassified | place: Southern Ocean | collected 2014-10-09
TGCTAATATATCTGCTTTTTGTTTTTTAAGGTAACCTCTATAGTGAGCATTTATCTCGATTTGTTCATCTATTTTTTCACCAAAAAAAGGAATTTCAGGCCATATTTCTCTTATTTTTTTCATATCAACACTTTTTTGGGTTAATATTTCATTAGATTTTCTTAATATACCATCTTTTGCAATTTTAATATCGAATTTCCTTATTTTTGTTGGAGATATTGATGATTCAGACATTAATGTAGATATTATTCCTAATTTATGTTCTTTATCTTTAAAAGTAATATCTCTTTTTTTTGATATTAATCCGATTTCTATTCCTTTATTTGTTAATCTTTGGTCTGCATTATCTGCTCTCAAACTTAATCTATACTCTGCTCTTGAGGTAAACATTCTATAAGGTTCGGCAACTCCCTTAGTTACTAAATCATCTATCATAACTCCAATATAGGCTTCTGATCTATCTAAAATAAATGGCTCTTCTTTCTTAAAAGATAAAGCTGCATTGATTCCAGCTATTAAACCTTGGGCAGCAGCTTCTTCATATCCAGTCGTGCCATTTATTTGTCCAGCAAGGTATAAATTTTGAATTTTTTTTGTCTCAAGAGTTAAAAATAGCTCTCTAGGGTCAATATAGTCGTATTCTATAGCATATCCCGGTCTAATTATCTTGACATTTTCTAAACCGTTGATATTATTACATATTTCTTGTTGTACATCCTCAGGTAGAGAAGTGGATATTCCATTTGGGTATATTGTGTGATCATTTAGCCCCTCAGGCTCTAAATATATCTGGTGACGGTTCTTATCTGCAAACTTTACTATCTTATCTTCTATTGAGGGACAGTATCTTGGACCAACGCCCTTTATGCTTCCTGAGTACACGGCACTTCTTTTTAGATTTTTTTGAATTATCTTATGGACCTTTTCATTCGTATAAGTCATCCGACATGAAACTTGTTTGTTTAAATTTTTTTTAGTTAAGAAAGAAAAAAAATAAGGATCGTCATCTGCAAACTGTTCTTCTAAATTATCATACTTAATTGTTCTTGCGTCAAGCCTTGGTGGTGTCCCTGTCTTAAGTCTTCCTATTTTGAAATCATATTTTTCAAGTTGTTCACTTAATCCTACTGAGGGCTTCTCATCAAACCTTCCAGCTGGTGTTCTCTCATCACCAATATGAATCAAACCATTCAAAAATGTGCCTGTTGTTAAGATTAGCTTGGCGCATAAAATTTTTTTTCCTGACTTTGTTTCAAAACCACTTATAGTGTTTTTATTAAAAATAAATCTTATTAAAGGATCTGAAAAAATACTTAAATTACAGTAATTTAGTAATTTTTCTTGCATATATCTACGATATAATGATCTATCTGATTGTGTTCTGGGCCCTTGAACTGCTGGTCCTCTACTTCTGTTTAATAATCTAAATTGTATGCCCGATTTATCCGCAACCTCTCCCATCACACCGTCTAAGGCATCTATCTCTCTAACAAGGTGACCTTTGCCAAGACCACCTATTGCTGGGTTACAAGACATCTCTCCTATAGTCTCAATTTTGTTTGTGAATAAGGCAGTGTTAACTCCAAGACGCGCCGACGCTGCAGCAGCTTCACAGCCAGCGTGTCCTGCTCCAATGACTACTACCTCAAATGATAAATCATTTTTCATAAGTTAAATTTATAACCGATATAAATATTTACAAGCAGACAGTATTTTTTTAAAAATGCTTATTAAAATAATTGCGCCTATATTTTTGTAATTAAAATTAGCTAATAAGCTATGTTTATCAACAAAAATGATTAATATGGGCCAAAAAACCCCTTAAAATGATGCTTATTTGCCAATGCAAAAATCGTTGAAAATACTACCTAATATCTCCTCAACATCAACTTTTCCAACTATCATTCCTAAATGTCGAGTTGCTAAACGAAGATCTTCAGCGGCTTTATCAAAATCTTCAGCTTCACTTTTTTCTTCAAAATTTTTTAGATAATTTAAACTTTGTTCAAGATGCTGCCTGTGTCTTTCACGAGTAATTAAAATGTCTTCATTTGTGAGGAATTTATTTTTTAATTTATTTTTAATTTTTAATATTAAATCTTCTAAATTTCGATCGTTTTTTACTGAAATTAAAACATGCTCAAAATTTTTTATTTCAAAATTTAAATCTTCTTTTAAAAGATCAGATTTATTTATCACAAGAATTGCATTTTCATCCATTAATTCTTTCAAAACTCCTTTAAAATCATTACTTTTAGCATCTATAACAATAAGTTTTAAGTCAGCATCTTCAGCTTTTTTAAGTGCTAATTTTATTCCCTTGTTTTCAATTTCATTTTTAGATTCTCTAATTCCAGCAGTGTCAGAAACTACAACTGGATAGCCATCAATATTTAAGTGTGTCTCAATTACATCTCTTGTTGTTCCAGCTATTTCCGAAACGATTGCTACGTCTCGATTTGAAAGATGATTTAGTAAACTAGATTTTCCAGCATTGGTTGGTCCTATGATTGCAATCTTATAACCTTCCCTAATTCTTTCACCAACTTTCTGATCATCTAAAATTTTTCTTATATTTAAAATTACCTCATTAGAAATTTTTTTAATATTTTTCAGAATATCTTCAGGCAGGTCTTCATCTGGAAAATCTATTTTTGCTTCTACGTGTGATAAAATTTTTAAAAGTTTTTCTCTTAAACTATTAAATTTATGTGCAGATTTTCCATTCATAATTTTTATTGCTTGTTGTCTTTGGATTTCAGTTTCTGCTGAAATTAAGTCTGCAATACTTTCTGCTTTCAGCAAATTTATTTTTCCATTTTGAAATGCAAGTTTTGTAAATTCTCCAGGCTCGGCTAGACGACAGTTTTCAACCTTGGAAATAGAGTGGTGTAGAGCGTCAATTACTGCTTTACTACCATGTATGTGAAATTCAGCCATATCCTCACCTGTGTAGCTCTCAGGGCCAGGAAACCACAGTAATATACCTTCATCAATAAGCTCAGAAGTGTTGATTTTATTGATTTTTCTTAATGTGGCAACCCTTGGTTCTGGAACTGCGCTATTAGTTAATAATTTTATTACTTTTTTAGTATCTTGACCTGAGACTCTAATAATAGCTATCCCTGAAACTCCTGGTCCTGTCGATAAAGCATATATAGTCATTTTTGATAAGTATATCTGGTATAATACATATTAATATATTTTTAATTATAAATTAAAAAACAGGAAATATTAATGGTGCAAAGAAATTATATTTAAAATTATTATGAGTTTATATTATAACAAATAATTTAATTATTTATGATCATTTGGTTGGCCTCATACCCTAAAAGTGGAAATACTTGGATTAGATTATTTTTGGATAATTTGCTCTCTTCAAATGATCATTTTAGTATTAACAATCATGTGATTGAACAATTTCCATTAAAAAAACATTTTCTAGAATTAAAAACAAACGTGAATGATTTAAATGAGTTAGCAATGGATTGTACAGCGGCACAAGCAAGATTGAATTTAGATGATAAAGTTAAAATTTTTAAAACTCATAACGCATTTTGGAAGTGGCAAGATGGTGAGAGGTTTTTTACTGATGAAAAAAATACACTTGGAGTGATTTATATTGTTAGGGATCCAAGGAATATCATAACTTCAGTATTAAATTATTTCCACAAGGAGAGCTATAAAGTTGCTCTTAATTTTATGAGAGAGGACAAAGTTATAGGTGGTGGCGTGAAGGACAGTATACTTCCAACTATAATTGCATCTTGGACCAATCACTACAATTCATGGAAAAAATTTAAAAAAAATTATTTATTGGTAAGATATGAAGATCTTTTAAATAATCCAAATAAGGAATTTTTTAAGATAACAAAATATCTAAACAAAGTAGGTAATTTCAGTTTTGATGAAGATAAGATTTATAGCACTATTGAAAATTGTGCTTTCAAAAATTTGTCAAAAGAAGAAGATGTTCACGGGTTTATTGATAATACAAATTCTAATAAAAAATTGAAGCAAAAATTTTTTAATTTAGGACCTAAAAATCAATGGCAAAACATTTTAAATGATGAAATTAAAAGGGAGATCGAAACTTCGTTTGAAAAAGAAATGAAAGAGCTTGGTTATTTGTAGTTTATAAATATAGCTTTAGGCTGGCTTATTCATTGAGCTAAAGAAATCTGCATTGCTTTTTGTTTCTTTAAGTTTTGAATTAATAAATTCAATAGCATCCATTGTTCCCATTGGACTGATAATTCTTCTTAACACATTCATTTTTGAAAGGTCATCTTTGTTAAACAATAATTCTTCTCTTCTTGTTCCAGATTTAGTTATATCAATTGCTGGATAAATTCTTCTCTCTGCAATTTTTCTATCAAGAACTGTTTCACTATTTCCTGTTCCTTTAAATTCTTCAAAAATGACTTCATCCATTCTTGATCCTGTATCGATCAAAGCTGTTGAGATGATTGTTAAAGATCCACCTTCTTCAATATTTCTTGCAGCACCAAAAAATCTTTTTGGTCTTTGTAACGCATTTGCATCCACACCACCTGTTAAAACTTTTCCAGAACTTGGAATTACCGCATTATATGCTCTACCTAATCTTGTTATTGAGTCTAATAAAATTACCACATCTTTTTTATGTTCTGTTAATCGTTTTGCTTTTTCAATTACCATTTCAGCAACAGCAACATGTCTAGAAGCTGGCTCATCAAATGTTGAACTAATAACTTCTCCTTTAACTGTTCTTTTCATGTCGGTTACCTCTTCTGGTCTTTCATCGATCAATAAAACCATTAAGTAGCTTTCTGGATAGTTTTTAGCAATTGAGTTTGCAATGCTTTGTAAAATCATTGTTTTCCCTGCTTTAGGGGGGGAAATAATTATTGATCTTTGACCTTTTCCAATGGGGCTTACAAGATCAATTAACCTTGGTGTTAAATCCGGTTTTTTTTCAATCTTGATTGTTTCAATTTCCATCACCATTTGTTGGTCTGGATAAAGAGGGGTTAAATTATCAAATGCAATTTTGTGTCTAGCTTTTTCCGGTTCTTCAAAATTTATTTTTTCAACTTGTAATAATGCAAAATATCTTTCACCTTCTTTTGGTGCTCTAACAGGGCCTTCGACTGTATCCCCTGTTCTCAAACCAAATTTTCTTATTTGACTTGGGCTAACATAAATATCATCTGGTCCAGCTAAATAATTTGATTCCATTGCTCTTAAAAATCCAAATCCGTCTTGCAATAATTGCAAAACTCCTGCTCCGGTAACTTCTTCTTTTTCTGCAACTTTTTTTAAAATAGCAAATAGTATTTCTTGCTTTCTGAGTGTGCTTGCATTTTCAATGCCTAGCTTTTCAGCTTGTGCTATTAATTGTTCAGACGATTTTAGTTTAAGTTCTTGAATATTCATGTTGGGGGATTGTGTTTAAGGTTTGTAAGATAGTTTAAATTTATATACTAACGAGTATTTCAAGTTTAGATAGGTTTAAATATAACAATAAAAACAACCAAAATAAGCAATATTGTTGGTACTTCATTGATTATCCTAAAAAATTTAGACGATTTGGTATTTTGATTTAATTTTAAATCATTAAGTAATTTGCTTAAATAAAAATGATAAATCGTTAATAAAATTATTAATATTAATTTTAGTTTTAACCAAAGTGTTGAAAGAATATCAAAGCCTATAATGGAAATTAATATTAATCCAAAAATCCAAGATAAAATCATTGCTGGCATCATGATAAAATAAAATAGTTTTCTTTCCATTATTTTAAATATTGAAGATGAAATTTTGTGATCAATATTTTCAATATGATAAATAAAAATTCTTGGTAAATACAAAAGCCCTGCCATCCAAGAAATTACGGCTATTAAGTGGAGGCTTTTAAATAAAAGATAACTATTCATAATTTAAACAAGGACACTTTTTAAAATTTGAAGGACACTGGATTTTAGGAGGATAAAGATTTTCACTGAACTTATATTCATTTTTTTTTATTATCAATTCTGACATGGCTTTAATAAAATCTTCATTTATGCCAAGAGCTGGGACGCGCGTATAATTCGTGCATCCATTAGCGTCTGCAATTTCCTTATACTCTATATCTAATTCAACCAGTGTTTCTGAGTGTTCAGAAACAAATGCGATAGGAACCAAAACAATATGTTTGCCAACTTTAGAATTTTCAACGATTATATCCTCAGTGGATGGTCCTATCCATTTCAGTGGACCAACTCTACTTTGATAACTTAATATCCAATCCAAATTTTCAATGTTTAAATTCTCAACTATTTTTTGGACAGACTGTTCTACTTGCCATTGATATGGGTCTCCCTTTTTAATATTTTTTTCTGGCAAACCATGAGCAGAAAATATTAGTTTAAAATTTTTAAGGTCTTTAATTTTTTTTATTATTTCTTTTGTGTGTGCATTGACAAAATTTTGGTCTGTAGGATAACAACAAATCGTGTTTGTTTTAATTTTGTAGTTATTTTTTTTACAGACATCTTTCCATTCTTTAATTGAAGACCCAGAAGTTGCAGCAGAATATTGTGGATAAAGGGGCATTAAAATAACTTCTTCAGGGTTAAATAATTGAACATCTTTAATCACATCATTCGCCCTTGGGTTCCAACATCTCATCACAATAAAACATTTATATTCATTGTTCGTTTCAGTTTGGTTTAACTTTGTTTCAAGTGCATCTGATTGTTTCTCTGTTAACTTTAATATCGGTGATGAACCACCAAGCTCTTCATAGATTTTTTTAGCAACTGGTGCTCTTCTATTGGAAATCAATTTTGCCAAAGGGTATCTTAATATGGTTGGTAAATTTAGAATTGCTGGATCATTAAATAAGTTAAATAAAAACGGTTCTACATTTTCGATTTTATCAGGACCACCAAGGTTAAATAGAATTACTGCTTTTTTCATTTAATAATCTTTTACTGTTTTAACTAAGTGTTCGACCATGTCAGGATTAGTTTGGGGTAATACCCCATGGCCCAAATTAAATATATAGGGATGATCTTTAAAAGTGTTTAAATATTTTAAAGTTTCTTTTTTCAAATTTTCTTTATCCGTTAATAAAATTTTAGGATCAAGGCCTCCTTGAACCGGTATTTTTATTTCTCTACATATTGAAACAGGATCGACATCATAGTCAATATTAATAGCATCGGGTTTCACAATATCACAATAATTTTTATAGTTTTTTATTCCTCTTGGAAAACAAATTACAGGAATATTTAATGATTTAACATAATCAACCAAGTTTAACGTTGGCACATATACATAATTTGGTATGTCTTTTTCTTCTAAGAGACCAGCCCAGCTGTCAAAAATTTGAATCACTGTTGCTCCATTTTTTATTTGTTGGTCAATATGTAATTTTAAAAACTTTTCTAAAATTATTAAAATTCTATTTATTAAAAATTCGTCTTTAAAAAAATCTTTTACTAGTTCTTTTTTTGGAGAGCACTTATTAATCATATAAACTAACAGAGTCCATGGCGCGCCAACAAACCCTATTAAATTTTTATTTTTCATTAAGCTGTTTCCGCTAACTTTTTTAATTGATTTATAAACTGGATATAATTTTTCTATAAAATCAATTTCATCAACTTTAGATATTTTCTCTAAATTTAAAGAGCCTAGCCTTGGACCAAGTTTTTTTTCAAATTTTACTTCTTGGTTTAATCCATATGGTATCATTAAGATATCTGAAAAAATTATAGCAGCATCTAAATCAAATCTCTTAAGCGGCTGCAAGGTTATCTCTGATGATAAATTTTCATTTAAGCATAAATTTATAAAATTTGGATTTAGTTTTCTAATCTCTCTAAACTCTGGTAAATATCTACCAGCTTGTCTCATTAACCATATTGGAGAATTATTTGTTTTTTTGTTTATTATGGTTTCTTGAATGGGTGTCATATTAATAAGTAAATATTTAATTATAGTATTAGTTATATAGTATGTGAATAATGGTAATTATTTGTTTTTCAGTTTTTATACACAATTTATCAACAATTAATAAGTTATAGAATTGTTATATAGTCTCAGATCTAAGGCTTTATTTAATATAGTTAGATAAAATGTATATTAATATTTAACATGTTTATTAATGTTTATAAAAATGGGGTTTTACAAAAAAAAATAATAAACATGACTATTTTAAAAAATGATAAAAATAATACTTAATTACCAACATTTTATTCATGAGTAATACATATCAAATATACCTCATTTCTGACTCCACTGGTGAAACATTGGATAGAGTTTTTCTAGCAATTAAAGCTCAATTTAAAAACATAGAATATGATGTAAAATCTTACTTTTTTACAAGAACAGAAAACCAAGTTAACAAAATAATGGAAGAAGCAAAAACAAAAAATAATGCAATAATTTTATATACAATTGTTGATATTTCTCTTGCAAGGTTTTTGGCAAATAAAGGAGATGAAAAAAAAATTCCATGTTTTAGTGTTTTAGGAAATTTAATAATGAATTTCTCAAAACTTTTAAATCAAAAGGCATCCCACGTTCCAAGCGGACAACATGCTTTGAACGAAGAGTATTATGAGAGAATTGAAGCCATCCAGTTTACCATGGCCCATGATGATGGAAACCTTGTTGAAGATATAGGTAAAGCAGACTTGATATTATTGGGGGTAAGTAGAACAAGCAAAACACCAACGTCAATTTATCTTGCCAACAAGGGCTATAAAACTCTAAACATTCCCCTAGTAAACGAACAATCAATACCAGAAAATTTAAAAAAGAATCCTAAACTTTCTTGTGTGGTTGGTTTAACAACTGAACCTCAGCGACTAGTTGATATTAGAAAAAATAGGATGAATGCTCTTAAAGAAAAGGAAAACACAAATTATACAAATATTAACAAGATAGAAAAAGAAATTAACGAAGCCAAAAAAACATTTACCAAGTACAAATGGCCAACAATTGATGTTACTAGAAAATCAGTAGAAGAAACCGCAGCATCAATAATTAAGATATATGAAATAAATAAAAATAATGGTTAAAGAAATTATACTTGCATCAAAAAGTGGTGTGAGAAAAAAAATTCTAGAGGAAAACCACATTCATTGCAAAATAGAACCATCTAATGTGGATGAGGATAGCGTTAAAGAAAGCTTGTTAAAAGAAAAAGCAACTCCAACAACAATTTCAAAAAATCTAGCAGAATTAAAGGCTAATAAAATTAGCCAAAAATTTATTCAGGAAATGGTAATTGGAGCAGATAGTGTAATAGATTTAGAAGGTGAAATAATATCAAAGCCAAACGATAGAGCAGAGGCGCTAGAAATATTAAAAAGGATGAATGGAAAGACTCATCAATTAATAAGTTCAGTTTGTATTTCAAGAGGTGGATCGATGATATGGAATTACACAGATAAAGCTTCATTAACCATGAAAAATATGACTTTTTTAGAACTAGAAAATTACTTGAAAAAAATTTCTGATGAGGATCTCTATGCTTATAATGTTTATCAAATTGAAGGAGAGGGAAGAGGCTTATTTTCAAAAATAGAAGGGGATCAAGATACGATCATGGGCCTTCCAGTCAAAAAGATTAAAGAATATCTTAATATTATTGAATGAAAAAAAATTTTTTAGTTATAGGAAATCCAATTGATCATAGCTTGTCACCAAAGCTACATAATTATTGGATAAAAAAATATAAAATCGATGCAGTTTATGAAAAAAAGCTTTTAAACAATAATGAGATAGAAGATTTAATTTTTAATATTAGGGAAGAAAAAATTCATGGGATAAATGTAACAGTACCTTTTAAAAAAATGGTTATACCCTTTTTAGATGAGTTAAGCGAAGAAGCAAAAATTTCTCAATCGGTAAATACGATCTATAAAAAAGAGAATAAAATTATAGGTGATAATACTGACATAGAAGGGTTTAAAATTAGTTTAGAAAACACAGGACAAGAAACTACAAACAAAACAGCTCTGATACTTGGGGCAGGTGGAGTTGTTCCTTCGATTATCATAGCCCTTAGAAAAATGCAAATTGAAAAAATTTGTTTAAGTAACCGAACTGAGTTAAAAGCAATAGAGCTAAAGAAAAACTTTCCAGAAATCGAAATAATTAAATGGGGAGATACCCTAGATTTTGATATAATCATAAATGCAACAAGTATTGGATTAAAAGAAGAAGATGAAATTAATATTAATTATCAACAAATTAGCAAAGACAAACTATTTTATGATGTAATCTATAATCCACCAGAAACAAATTTTTTGAAAAATGCAAAGAGGTTTGGTGGAATAACAAGAAATGGTAAAATGATGTTCATTTATCAGGCTCAAAAGGCCTTTTTTATTTGGCATAAGGTTGTCCCAAAAATAGACAATGAAACAATTAACCTTTTAGATGTATGATTAGAATTGCAGTGGTAGGTGATATAGGTTCTGGAAAAAGTTATATATCTAACCTTTTTGGTTATCCAGTTTTTAATGCTGATCTAGAGGTGGCTAAAATATACAAAAATAATAAAAGTTGTTTTAAAAAATTAAAAAAAAATTTACCTAAGTATTTTTCAATATTTCCGGCAAATAAAATTCAAATTACAAAAGCAATAGAGGGTAGTGAAAAAAATTTAAAAAAAATTACAGAAATTATTCACCCTGAAATTAGAAAAAAATTATCTATTTTTTTAAAAAAAAACAAAAAAAGAAAAGCTGTGGTTTTAGACATCCCTCTTTTACTGGAAAATAAGTTAAATCAGAAGAAAGATATAATAGTTTATGTTCAATCAAAAAAAAATGATATTATAAAAAAATTAAAAAAAAGAAATAATTTTAATTTAAATTTATACAATCAATTTAAAAAAATACAGTTAC
>Ga0307986_10003508_pt1 | contig 10888 bp, 14 predicted proteins | sample EllFjometageno82_FD_203170 | JGI IMG/M metagenome (GOLD analysis project Ga0307986, IMG submission 203170) | Marine microbial communities from Ellis Fjord, Antarctic Ocean - #82 | ecosystem: Environmental > Aquatic > Marine > Unclassified | place: Southern Ocean | collected 2014-10-09
CAAACAATATGTTGCTTTGTTAAAAACAGAAAACGTAGAATTAGAATTTACAAACGACGGTATCGATTTATTAGCAAAAGTGTCTGCCGAAGTTAATGCATCAGTTGAGAACATAGGTGCAAGGAGATTACACACCCTGCTAGAAAAAGTATTAGAAGATATTAGCTTTACCGCGTCTGATCGTAAGGGTGAAAAGGTTGTAGTTGATAAAAAATATATTGAAAAAAATCTTGGAGATTTAACCAAGGATATGGATCTAAGTAAGTTTATTTTATAAATTTTTTAATTTAATAATAATAGCCCCTTCTCCACCATCATTAATTTTTGCTGCTTCAATACTAATTATTTTATCTAATAAATCTTTTTGTGTTTTAATATATTCTGGGACGGCAAACTTCAATTTGCTCAACTCTTTAGATACATAAGTGTTTTGATCTGTATTTGAGTGTAAGCCCTTACCTGTAATTAGTAAAATTTCTTTAAAACTATTTTCCCGACAATAGACTATTAGTTCTCTAACTTTTTTATTTGCTTCTAGTAAAGTAAAACCATGTAAATCAAAACGAAATCTTTTAATTCGATTAAATTGTTTTGTATTTTCTAATTCTTTATCAAAAACATCTTTTGGATTTTTAAGATATTCTGCCCAAAGTTTTTTGTCTGGATCAGAAATATCTTCTTTTTTTTTCACTTACTAATAATTTCAGCCAGGAACCAATTTGGATTTTTACTTGAAGCATTTTTTGAAAATTTCCAATAATCAGTAACTGTTTTAATTTTATCGGGATCACCTTCTATGATATTTTCATTTTTATCTTTTTTAACGGATATAATTTCACAAACAATCTTCACTGTAGAAAAAAATTCATCTTTGATCTTCTCAAATTTTTCAACTTTAGACTCTTTAAAACCAATAAAAGTAAGTTCTGACTTTATATTTTCTTTGTTCCTGTGATCTATCGCTTGTTCAAAATTGTTAAAAATATCTTTTGTCAATAGTTCTTTAAGTTTTTCTTTTTCACCTTTGGCAAAAGAAACCAAAATATTTTCATAGGCGATTTCAGCTCCTTTTAAAAATTGTTTTTTTTCACCATCTTCTAAATTGTCTTTTATAATCGATTTATTTTTTACCTGTGGCTTAAACTGATTATAGTTTTTTTCGTCAAAAATACCTGTGACTTTACCCTCGTGACCAGTTTTTTTACCTAAAATGTTTCTTAAACGTAAAATAATAAAGCCAGCGATCATTGCTAGTAGAATTATGTCTATAAAGCCGAAATTGTTACTCATTATTTGATAAATATACATTAATAATATAATTTTGTAAGAACCAAATGAACTCACTTTTATTGCTAATTATCGCCTTACCAATTTTAGAAATTACTGTGATGATTAAAATTGGGCAACAAATCGGAACGTTTAATACAATTATAATAATCTTTTTTACCGCAATTGTTGGTGTTTATTATGCAAAGATAGAAGGGTTAAACACTATTAAGTCAGGTATGGTTAACCTGTATAAAAACAAAATTCCTTTATATGAAATAATATCTGGCGCCTCAATTGCTATTGCGGCTGTTCTACTTATTTTACCAGGGTTTATTTCTGACATGATTGGTTTTTTATTTCTCCTTCCTTTTACACGAAAAATAATAATAAATTTATGGCTTAGAAATAAATATAAAAATAACACACAGCCTGAAAACGATATTATAGATGCTGAAATAATTGAAGAGAAAAAAGAAAAAGATGAATTATAAAATAGTAGCAAAATATATTAAAGATTTAAAATTTGAAATTCCTAGTCCCAAAATTTTTTTTTTGCTAGAAAAAAATATTTCAAATTATAAAATTAATATTGATATTAAAAGTAACCAATTTAAAGATAAAATTATTGAGGTTGAGACAACACTTACTCTTAACCCTAACACAAATGATTTTGATAAGATAAATACTAAAATAGTTTTTTCTACTATTATCGAAATCGAAGGAGAGCTAACTAATAAAAAATCTTTAGAAGAAGTCATTTTAATTAAAGTTCCTAATGAAATTTATCCTGAAATAAGAGCACTATTTGTTTTGTTGTTTGAAAAATCTGGATTTAAAAAAATTAATATTGAAGAAAGTATTGATTTTAAAGAACTTTACTTGAAAAGAACTGTTCAATAATAATTTTTTTTTAATTCTTTTTTTAAAAAATCTTTATGTAACGCAAGCTCTTCACCCGTTGTTTCAACGACTGTTTTACAATAATCTTTCTTGTTGTTCGTTCTATTATCGGAATTGGTTTCTAGATTTTCGTTTGTAAAAATAAGTTTAGGTTCTTTTGCGTCTAATAAATTTATATAAACTTCTCTTAAAAGCTCACAATCCAATAAAGCGTTGTGTTTAGTTCTTCTGGATAAATCTATATTAAATCTTCTACAAAGAGCATCTAGAGAGTTAGATGAACCAGGAAATTTACCTCTCGCGACTTCGAGGCTGTCAATTATGTTATCTTTTTTAATTTCATTTTTTCTAATTAATTTTAATTGATAATTTAAGAAACTAAGATCAAAGGATGCATTGTGTATTATAATTTTTTTATTATTTATAAATTCTAAAAATTCATCAGCTACTTCATTGAAAGTTTCTTTATTTTTTAAAAAATCAGTTGAAAAACCATGAATTTTAAAAGCTTCTTCTGGAACATCTCTTTGAGGATTTATTAATTTATGAAAAATTTTTTTTGTAGGAGTAAAGTCACTAGTTTCAATACAGGCAATTTCTACTATTCTATGCTTAGCATTAACAGAGAGACCTGTTGTTTCGGTGTCTAAGAAGATTTCATTCATATTTTTTTATAAAATTTTTAACATTTTTTTTCAAAATTGCTAAAGAATAATTATTATTAATTGTATGATCGCAAATATTTTTTTTAAGAGCCGAAGATAATTGTCTTTTATCCAATAAACTAAATGTTTTTTTATCACCTTTTTTTTTAATGTATCTTTTTAACCTTAAATTTTTATTTGCGTTAACAAAAATTAATTTATCAAAATACTTATTTAACTTACTTTCTATTAACAGTGGTATTTCTAAAAATAATAATTTATTTTTTTTTTTTAAAAAATTTATCATCTCCTTTCTAACCAAAGGATGAATAATGGATTCTAGTTTGTATAGATTGTCTTTGTTGCTTTTTAAAATTAATTTTATTTGATCTTTAACATTTTTTTTGCTGATCAATTTAAATTTCTCTACTAAAATTTTACAAAAATTTTTTTTTCTATACAGGTTCGAAACAATCATGTCAGCACTGAACAAAGGATATTTTTTACCCGCCATTAAGTGTGCGACAGTGGTTTTTCCTGAAGCTATTGATCCTGTAATGCCTATAATTTTCATTTTAAATTATTTGTTATTATTTTTTTCAATTCTTCATCTATTTCTGGAATGACGTTGTTCCATAAATAAAAAGACTTCTGACCTTGATAGAGAAACATGTCTAAACCATTAAAAGTTTTAACTTTTTGGTCTTTAAAATTTTTTAACATTGGTGTCTCTAGCGGGTTATAAACAACATCATAATAAACTAACTCTGCTTTAAATTTTTTAATTATTCGGTTGAAATCACTTCCATTTTTCATGCCTAAAGAAGTGGTGTTAATAATAATATCCATATCTTGTGATACCTTATCAATATCCTCCCATAAAATGATTTCAATAAAAGGAAATTTTTTTTTAATAATTTTTGCTTTTTCAGTTGTTCTATTGCTTATAAATATTTTTTTAATCTTTTTTTTGACTAATGCGTAAACCACGGAAGGAGTAACCCCGCCCGCACCTAGTATTAAAATATTTTTTTCTAATAAATTTTTGTTTTTTATTTTTTTGATAAATGAACTATCAAATCCATAAACATCTGTGTTTTCACCAACAATTTTATTATCGCTATTTAAATATATAGTGTTTACTGAAGATGTTTCTTTTGCATCATTTATAATTAAATCTAAATAAGGAATTACTGCCTGTTTGTAGGGTATTGTTACATTGATTCCTTGTAATTCTTTTTTTTTAATTCTATTTATAACTTCTCCGATTTGATCTTCCCCAATTTTTATTAAAGAGTAAGTTGATTTAATGTTATATTTTTTAAACCAAATATTGTGAAGTAATGGTGAAAGTGAATGTGATAAGGGTCTACCAATGATGCCAAAAAAATTTTCCGTCATGTTGATGTTTTGATATAATCTATTACCTGTTTAATGGGTAAGCCCATAATTGAGTCTCTATCCCCTTTAACAGATTCAAATAATTCTAACCCCCCAGCTTCAATTTGATAAACACCGTAGGCCAACAAAGTATTAGTTTCAATTTTTTTTAAGTAATTATTAAGCTCATCTTCGGAAAGTTTTTTCATTATTAATTCTGACTGATCGGTAAAATTCCATATCATCGCACCGTTTTTAGATATACACACTGAAGTTATTAAGTAGTGCAGGGATCCATTTAGTTTTTTTAATATTCTCAGCGCTTCTTCTCTTGTTTTGGGCTTGTTAATTAATTCATTATTTAAACTTATAACGCTATCTGCGCCTAGGACCACTTGATCTGGATATTTGTTGCTGACTTTTGTAGATTTTAATTCTGCTAAATTTTTTGATATTAGCATAGGGTTGGCGCCAACAGCTAACAATGAATCCTTAACCTGATCCTCATCTACGTTTGAGGGAACAACAATACAATTTAAATTATTTTTATTTAAAATTTTTTTTCTGACCTCACTTTTAGATGCCAATATTATTTTCATTTTTTTTGTCTTTTTTTGATGTCAAAAATTTTTATAATTGTAGCGGCTGCTTCTTCAACAGATTTTCTAGTTACGTCTACAATAGGCCACTTATATTTTTTAAAAAGTTTTTTTGACTGCTCAATTTCTTTTTGAACAAAATCTAAATTAGAATAATTGGGAATATTAATTTCTTTCATAATTTCTAATCTATTGTTTCTAATGTCAGATAATCGATCTGGGTCAACAACTAAACCTATAATGCAAAATTTATTAGAATTTTCTTTCAAAAGATAGGGTATTTCTTGCGATTCTACGAGAGGAATATTTAAAGTTCTGTAACCTCTGTTGGCTAAATAAATAGATGTAGGGGTTTTACTCGTTCGGCTAACTCCTAACAAAATAATATCTGCACTTTCGACATCTTCGGTTCTCATGCCGTCATCATGCGTCATGGAAAATTGTAATGCTTCAATTCTTTTATAATAATCTTCATCTAAAACATGCTGTGCACTTGGTATGTGGGTTGGCCTTTGTTTAATTAGTTTAGAGAAGTTTAATATTAAGTCGCCTAAGATACCGACGCAGGGTATTTTTTTTTTCTTACACATTTGCGCAATGTACCTATCTATTTTTGTTTCAACTACAGTGTATAAAATTATTACATTTTCTTTTTTCTCACTTTCCTTTATGATTTTATTAATTTGTTGTTCGGTTCTTATAAAAACATATTCTTTTTTCTCACAATCTAAATTTATAAATTGAGATTTCAATGCAAGAAATATTCTTTCCAGAGTTTCTCCTGTAGAATCTGAAATTAGCTTTATTTGGTATTTATGTCTCATACGTAATTCTGTTAATAGTTTAACTATAACTTGATGTTATACATTTAAGATTTTTAATTGAAAAATTTGTTCACAATAATTAACATATTTTCAACATTTTATTGGGTGTTAATAACAATCAGAAGTTTTTTATTAATTTCTTAATAATTTAAGATTTTGTAAATAAATCTGCTTTTCTTGTTTTTTAACCGTGGGACAAACTGTTTAAAACTATGTATAAATAGTTATTTCACCAACCAACATGACCTATATCAAATAATATACTTTTAATTATATTATTATATTAATGACTAGATTAACAAATTGTATATTAAATAAAGATCCCTCTTGTGTGCCGGTCTGGTTTATGAGACAAGCAGGTCGTTATCTTCCCGAATTTCGAAAAATTAGGTCTAAAAATAAAGATTTTATTAAACTATGTTTGAATAGCAATCTTAGTTCTACAATTACTCTACAGCCCTTAAAAAGATTTAATTTAGACGCCGCAATAATTTTTTCAGATATTTTAATGGTTCCTTTTGCTTTAGGACAAAAAGTACAATTCACAAAGGATAAAGGACCTATTTTATCTCTTTTTAATTTACAATATTTCTTAAATAATAATGTAAATAATTTTATTGAAAATCTTAGACCTGTGTATGAATCAATAAAAACAACGCGTACCAATCTAGATAAGGAAAAATCTTTAATATCATTTGTAGGAGCACCGTGGACTCTTATTGTGTATATGTTCGGATTAAAAAAAAATAAAAATGAAATTGATCTTAATAAATTAAAAAAATCAGAATCAGAAATTAAAATAGTTTTAAACAAAATTAACGAATATTTATGCATTCATATTAACAAACAAATTCAAGCAGGTGCTGACACAGTTCAAATATTTGATTCTTGGGCCGGGCTAATACCGGATAAAAAGTTATTTGATTATTGTTATGAGCCAAACAGCAAAATTGTAGATTACTGTAAAAAAAACAAGGTTCCTGTTATATGTTTTCCACGAGGCATAAATAAAAATTATTTAGATTTTGCTAAAGTGGTTAAGCCTGATTGTTTAAGCTTAGATTATGAAATAGATCCAGAGTGGGCTATAAAAAAACTAAGCAATTACTGTTTACAGGGGGGCCTAGATCCCAAAATTTTATTTAAAAAAGAAGACATAATATTCCAAGAAATAGATAAATATTTAAACATCTTTAAAGGACAACCCTATATTTTTAACCTTGGTCATGGTTTACTACCAGAAACAAATCCAGAAGTTTTAAAAAAAGTTATAGAAAGAGTAAATAATTTTAAGTGAAAAAAGCTATTATACTATTTAACCTAGGTGGGCCCGACAGTCTTGATGCGGTTCAGCCTTTTTTGTTTAATCTATTTAATGATCCAGCGATAATTAGTCTGCCGGGAGTGATTAGGTACCCTCTTGCTAAGTTTATTTCTAAAAGAAGAACTCCAGTGGCAAAAGCAATATATGCTGAAATGGGAGGTAGATCGCCAATCCTGGAAGAAACTCAAATCCAAGCAGACGCCATAGAAAAAACTCTAGAACAAGAAAGTGACGAGTATAAATGTTTCATAGTAATGCGCTGTTGGAATCCAAGAGCGGTAGACGTGATTAAGAAAGTTAAGGAATACAACCCGCAACAAATTATTTTACTTCCACTTTACCCTCAATATTCTAATGCGACCTCCGGTTCATCAATAAAGGAATGGTCAAATGTTTGTAAAAAAGAAAATCTAAACACGGAAACTAAAATTATCTGCTGTTATCCTACGGAAAAAAATTTTATTTTAGCTTATGCTAATTTAATCAAAGATAAAATTAATTTAGAAAACTTACCAGAAACAACCTTAATTTTTTCAGCACACGGTCTTCCAGAAAACAAAATCAAACAAGGCGATCCCTACCAGTGGCAAGTTGAAAGTACTGTCGCTCATTTAGTAAAAAAATTATCAATAAAAAATTTAAATTATATTTTAAGTTACCAAAGTCGTGTAGGACCGCTAAAGTGGATAGGACCTTCTACCGAAACAGTAATTAAAGAAGAAGCAAAAAAACAAAAAATTATAATTGTTGTTCCTGTAGCCTTTGTTTCTGAGCATTCAGAAACATTAGTAGAGCTTGACATTGAATATAAAAAACTAGCGGAGCAGAACGGATCTAAAAACTACATTCGTGTTCCTGCCGTCACAGCAAATCAAGACTTCATTAATTCCTTAAAATCTAGTATTCTTCTTGCTAGTAATGGAAAGCTTTTCACATCATCTATAAGATGTCTTGAAAAATTTAGAAAGTGCCCAAGATTACAAAATATATAAAAAAATGAATTATTATCTTTTATTTAAGTCTCTACATTTAATCTCTGTTATTTCTTGGATGGCTGGCTTGCTCTATTTGCCTAGAATATTTGTGTATCACGCAGAAACAAAAAATAATGCTGAAAAAAAAGAAACTTTCCGGCTAATGGAAAAAAGACTTTTTTTTTATATTATGAACCCTGCAATGATTTTATCTTGGTTGTTTGGTGTTTTATTGCTCCACAGTACTGGTATGGAAAATTTTTCTTATTTATGGGTCCAATTAAAGTTAATAATGGTTTCCTTATTAACGCTGTTCCATTTTTTTCTTTTTCATTGCCTTAAACTTTTTAGCCAGAATAATTGTAAATATTCTTCTAAATTTTATAGAATAATAAATGAAATTCCAACTTTACTTTTAATAGGCATTATATTTGCTGTTGTTTTTAAGCCATTATAAAGCTTGAAATCTTATTAAAAACACCTATATTTATTTGACACCTCATCAATTAAACAATCCTATGAACCTTCAAGAACTAAAAAAACGAAACCCTGCTGAACTTATTATTGAAGCTGAAAAACTTGGTATTGAAAATCCAAGCACGTTAAGAAAACAAGAAATTCTCTTTGCCATACTAAAAAAACTAGCAGAAAAAAACGAACAAATTACAGGCCAAGGAGTTTTGGAGCTCTTGCCAGATGGTTTTGGTTTTTTAAGAGCCATGGAATCTAATTACCTACCTGGTCCAGATGATATTTATGTTAGTCCAAGCCAAATTAGAAGATTCGGTTTAAGAACTGGAGATACTGTTGAAGGCGAAATAAGATCACCAAAAGATGCCGAAAGATATTTTGCATTACTTCAAGTAAATAAAATAAATTTTGAAGAACCTGAAAAGGGAAGAAATAAAATTGCTTTTGATAATTTAACACCGCTTTATCCAAATGAAAGAATAACTTTAGAAGCTGAATCAGCCCAAGTAGAAAAGAAACCTGACCACACGGCAAGGCTAATCGATCTTGTTAGTCCTATTGGAAAGGGACAAAGAGCTTTAATTGTGTCACCCCCTCGTGCGGGAAAAACTATAATTCTGCAAAATATTGCTCAGTCTATTACAACAAATCACCCCGAATGTTACTTGATGGTTTTGTTGATTGACGAAAGACCCGAGGAAGTAACAGACATGCAAAGATCAGTAAAAGGTGAGGTTGTTAGTTCAACTTTTGATGAACCAGCTACACGTCATGTTGCTGTTGCAGAAATGGTTATTGAAAAAGCTAAAAGATTAGTCGAACATAAAAAAGATGTAGTAATCTTACTAGACTCAATTACCAGATTAGGAAGAGCTTATAACGCTGTTATACCTAGCTCTGGAAAAGTTTTAACCGGTGGTGTTGATGCTAATGCACTTCAAAGACCCAAGAGATTTTTTGGAGCCGCTCGTAATATTGAAGAAGGCGGGTCACTTACAATTATCTCTACAGCTCTAGTAGACACAGGCTCTAGAATGGACGAAGTTATTTTTGAAGAATTTAAAGGCACAGGAAATTGTGAATTAATTTTGGATAGAAAAGTCGCTGATAAGCGTATTTACCCTGCGCTTGATATCACTAGATCGGGAACTAGAAGAGAAGAACTTCTGTTTCAAAAAGATGATTTATCTAAAATGAATGTGTTAAGACGAATTATAAGTCCTATGGGCACTATGGACGGAATAGAGTTTTTAATTTCAAAACTTAAAAATACAAAAAACAATGCAGACTTTTTTGAGTCTATGAACAAGTCTTCTTAATTACTTTTTTCGCCCATCAAGAAGTAAGCCCAACCAAGAAAAGTATCTTTATTATTCTCATCAAATTCGTTCGATATTACCTTAGGAGGCACTAAAGTATTTCCTAAAAAAATTTCTTTAATTTTGTAACCACTAGTTTCAAAGATTTTTATATAATCTTGGTGTCTTAATCTATTTTGGTAAAGGTATTGGTTGTTATACTTCTCCCAGGTATTTTTAGAATATTTTAAATAATTTAAATTAGATATTTTAGAATCAGTATGACTGTAATGATCAGAATAATCGATGATTGAAGAAACTAGACCGCCTCTCTTTAAAATATTTTTTAAATCACTTAAATATTCCTTAAGATCAGAAATCTTGAAATGTTCAAGCGCCGTTGTCGAAATACACATATCATATTCTCGTTCTAAGTTTTTTAAAGAAAATGGTGCCATATATTTAATTTTGTAAAGATCTTCTAAGTCTTTTAAGTTTTTGACTTTTCCTTTTTTTTTTAATTTTAACATATTAGCAATTTGTTCACTCGCCTGATTCACATAGTCAAGATCTATCATCTTATTTATATCTATCGTAGTTTGATTGATTAAATTTTTGAATCTATAGGAGATATAAATGTTCTGCTCAAGAGATTTGCCGGCACCAATTTCTAAAATATTCTTTGCTTTATTTTTTGTTATAGAATCTGCGTGGTGAACCCAACTTTTGTTTACTTGATCAATCTCAACTTTTGATCTTTTGGTAACATATTTTTGTATAAAAAAGATTTTAAGTCTAAAAACACCAAAAACTTTATATAGCAAAGCTTTTAATTTCCAGTTAATTTGAAACATATAAAAATATAGATTATTCAAAAGCTTTTTAAAATGAATATATACGCTCTGTCATCAGGAAGAGGCCCTTCAGGAATAGCAATTATTAGGTTATCAGGTAAAGAAATAATAAAAATTGTTGAGCTGATTTCCAAAAAAAAAAATCTTAAGCCTAAACAAACTAATTTCTGTAAATTTTATGATCCCTCAAATAATAGTTTAATCGATGAAGGCTTGTTATTATTATTTCCTGGTCCAAATAGCTTCACTGGCGATGATTTAGCTGAATTTCACGTTCATGGTAGCAATGCTGTAATTACACAATTTTTAAATGTTCTTTCAGAACAACCAAGTTGCAGATTGGCAGAACCT
>Ga0307986_10003511_pt1 | contig 10883 bp, 16 predicted proteins | sample EllFjometageno82_FD_203170 | JGI IMG/M metagenome (GOLD analysis project Ga0307986, IMG submission 203170) | Marine microbial communities from Ellis Fjord, Antarctic Ocean - #82 | ecosystem: Environmental > Aquatic > Marine > Unclassified | place: Southern Ocean | collected 2014-10-09
ATTCAGGTCCAATATTTTCATGTGATGGTTGTTATCGGAATATGAAAAATGAGTATGGTGAGACAGGCAGTAATGATGATTGGGAAGGTGCGGCGGAATCATTTAATGCAGAAGGTGATGTTGATGATTGCCCCGAATGTGGTGGGGATAGCATACAATCCAATCGTTTTCAAAGGATATGTCAAAAATGTAATAATGAATGGAAAATTGATAGGGACTATGGGGCAGAATCATTTGGTGCTGATGAGTTTAGTGCCGAAAGAGGGTGTAATGTTTGCGATTATACAGACAGTCAAGGAGAACCTCATCCATTCTGCGAAAAATGCAGTAATCATAAAGGTTCATGTTGCAGATGCGTAGGGAGTTCAGATTGGGAGGAAATGCAACGAGAGTTCCCCGATGTGCCATATGGTGCTGATTTCACAACCGTTCAAAGACCAAACCATGTAGCAAGAGTCAGAAATGATAGAATTGACAGCACAGCACTATGGCAAGATATGGATGATAGTAGGCTTTGGAGGAAAAATCCACCCGGAAAGCGAATTATGCCTCCTAACTTACACACCGAACAGAATAAATTAGGTAAGATGTATGATGAAGAAAAAGGTGGATGGGTCACAATGGATAGAGATGCGAAAAATATGTTTGAAGAAATTGGAGGTAAAATCTCCAACTTTGATGTTGTCGGAACTACTCAAGAAATTGTTGGTAAGACCGGATTCAATGTGCCAAAAGGTGTAGCCTCAATCGCAATCCTTTGGGTAGCATATATGACAGGTAAAAAATACAGCAACTAAGCATACACTAAAATAGTAAGTGGTTTAATTACGAACTATGGATATAAGTATCTGCCACTCCGTTGAAGAGTTTATCACCCTATTTGATGAATACTCAAAGACAACAGAAGATGAACGAAAAACAAAACTTCTTCAAGAAAGAGATTACTACCATGCGGCCAATAAGTTTCCGCATTGGTTTCAAGACTCATTAGAATTATTCAAACAACAAGTTATTGACATGGCGAGTGCAACAAAGCCACTGAAAACGACTGATACATTCAAAGTTCAAGCAGGGTATCCGCATGAGGTTGCTGTGGAACGAAAGCGTAGGTTAGTAGGGTTTGGCATTAAACAGGATAATAATATTGAACGAGATGATTTTTTAATCCCTAAACTTACTGCTCAAGACTTTCTTTTGATGGCGAATGAAGGGAATATATTATCTATCTCCACTCCAAAGGATACTGAGTTTATACGGGAAATAGTGATGGTGGATACTAACACATCCCCTACATTGATTATTTTCTATGTAATTAGTAGGAAAGCAAGAGCAATAAGTTCATGGACTATTAAACGAGATAAAGATAAGATGTTTATACCTAAGATTAACAAGTTTGAAGTATGGAAATACCGACAACCTTAAATGTCGGAACAATAAACCTTACAGTATGGATGCTGATTGTTCTTGCTGTGGAGATGTTTTCCAATCTGAAAGCGAAGGTAATGAATGTCTATCTTGTTCTGATTGTGTGGGAACTTGTGCTAAATCAGCAGAAATCCAAATTGAGCCGCCTATGGTGATGGTGGAGACACCACAGATTAATAATGCAGATTCAGCGAATGATTGTTATAATTTTTCCGAACTTGAGAATAACCTATTTAGTGGTGGTGAGGGGCAAAAAACACTTGCACGAATCATTACGAGGATGAGAGTTGAGGGGTATGACGAAGAGGCATGGAAGGTAGTTATTGGATTGACTGCATTCGCATACAAAAACTTCAACTGTAAGGGTATGCCAATCTCACAGCAATTAAAAATGTTAGAGTCAGCACCATTGAGGGAAATAACTCAATATGTTCCCGGCGATATTAGCGGATTGGTGAATAATGTCCTCAACTCCGAAACTATTCCTCATGGATTAGAACAAGATAAGAAACAAACTATGGATGCCTATAAAATTATGGCTCTCGGCCTAACTGCGCTTGCATTCTCCTATGCTACAAGGAGATAACTAAATGAGTGTTAAAGTCCAATTACCAAGATGGATACCTAATAGTTATTGTCCTGAGATTGATGACGAATGGATGCCATATACCCAATGGAGAGAATCATATCAATTAGCATTCGCCATTGACCCCCCATTTTATGCAAACCTTGATGGAGAGGTGTGGTATGCCTACTTTTTAAGTCCTGTGGACTCTAAATTACCTAAAAATATGATTCGGATTTTGTCGGCAGAAATATCACAGGATTATGAGAGTGTATTTATCAATCAAATCAATTACCATTTCACAGAAACAAGAGATGCTATGAGGGATGGGTGGAGTGATGTTGAAAATGAATTGTTTTATTTACAGGATTCTCAATACCTTCAGGCCAAAAGTAATGATGAAACAATGGTATTTTGTGGAGAGTTCAAAGGCTATAAAGAATTTATACGCTTCATCGGTAAGGAATATGATGGCCTAAATGAATAGGGGGTGAGGAAAAATGACTAAGAAAGATTTACTCCAATTTCCTGATGATTTCACAAATAATTACTCGGAGAGGTTAAATGAGTGGCAGTCCGATGTTGAATACTCAAAACTATTTTATTCAAACTTTATGAAATTATTATTAAAAACTGAGAAACAAATGGTAGGCATAGTATTCTCAAGTAAGGCATTAGGTGATGGAGACAATTATGCACTAATGTATGTTCCTGTCGCCATACATGATGGTAATGCACAGATACGAGGGATAAAGCATATTGGGACATATAAATCCCCCCCATATGGCTCATCATATAATGAAGCATACATTAATATGATTACTTATGATGAGTTGCTACTACACCCCTACCGCAATAGATTATATATTGGCACGACTGATAAAATGAAAGATGTTAAAGAAATCCGCCAAGCATGGGCTGAGGGATTAATCAATTCAACAGGAACTATTCCTGATTATAATTATGTGGAAATGTTCTAAAATACTAAACGCTTAAGTATCAGAAAGGTCAAAGAACAGGTATGAACCTTGACTTGGCAATTCAAAATGCTTTAAGACGGACTCCAATGCAAGGGGCAATGCACTCAGTCGCTTCAAATTACGGACAACAATTTGAACTTCATGCCATTCACCAAGATATGAAAGTCGGACAACAGATATTAGGCCACAAGGTCGCCAACGCAAGTAATAATGGAGTTATCAATGCCGCCGTCAAAGAGGGTCATAAACTCGGCATGGATGCTAATGAGTTTTCAAGAACTTGGACTCCTACAACTGAGACTATGATACCTGTTTCAACCCCATTATCATTAGATGGGCCTATCGGTCATTTCACCTCCCTACCTATGGGAAACATTACTCCCCCACAAACTGCACTACAAACTGCAACATTGACGGGGGCTTTCTGACCGAACCCTTTATGTATCGGAACGAAAAAGATAAGATTATACGGTGAGAAAAAATGAATGCTATACAAGATATAAAAGAATTACCTGATAACGCAACCACTCAGGCGAAGAATCCACAACTATATGGTGGTATCGCAGGATTAGTAGTTGGTGCGGCTGTTGGTGGACTATATGCCTCCAAGATTTCATTCTCCTTTATTCCAAAGGTCGGTAGCAAAATTGCTTCGCTTGTTGGATTCCTATTAGGTGCAGGTGTTTATGGATATGGACTTTCCTCAAAGATTGACCGAGCAGAACTACGAAGCCTAACTCAAGTTTCAGGTATCGTTATTGCAGGTATGAATCTCGGCAAATTACTTGCTGAGTTCGGACTACCTACATTTAATCTCGGTAGCGAAGATAGCGATTGGGTAGGATTCACAGGAGATGGCCGAGTTATTGGACTTCAAGCAGAAGATGTTGAAGAAGAGTTCGGACAAAACTTTAGAGGCCGAACCACAGGTAACACACTAAACAGGGCTGAAGAAGCAGATAATGAATCTCACGACCATGTTCCTGACTTCTCACCTGAAACTTTTAATCCAACTATTACTGATACCACTATGGGCGGCGTTCCATCTTGGACTCAAAGTGGACTAACTAATCCTTCTTTGCCTGAGTATGACTCGGCAGTAAGTCAAGGCATGGTTATGCCAATGAGAGGCTCAGTCACTCAATGGTATGGTAGTGCAGAAGGCGTTACTCATAGTGTTATGGGTAGTTCCGTTGGGAACAATTTTAGCATGACTGAAGGCGTAGGCTCAGTAATTGGGCAATAAATAAATGGAGAGATTAGAAATGGATTTGATGGCAATAACAACTGAACAAGGAATGATGGGCGGAGTAATGTTTTTACTCGGTATTAACCAATTTGGATGGCTTAGAGCAAACATCGGAGATTTCAAGATAGTTTCCCTACCTATGGTTGGAGAGGTTACTCCACTAAAGATTCTCGGCGTTGGCGGTATTTACTTTGGCGGTAAAATGCTTTGGGACTGTTGCGCTTAAGAAAATAAAAAAATGGAGAGATTATAAATGGATTTAAGAGCAATAACAACTGAACAAGGAATGATGGGCGGAGTAATGTTTTTACTCGGTATTCACCAATTTGGATGGCTAAAAGCAAACATCGGAGATTTCAAAATTATCTCATTACCTATGGTTGGAGATGTTACTCCACTAAAGATTCTCGGCGTTGGCGGTATTTACTACGGCGGTAAAATGCTTTACGACTGTTGCGCTTAATCATTTGATTAGAACCAACTCTTAACAAGTGTCTCTCTTGACACCTTTTGATTTTTCATTAATGGAATATATAATCCATCATAAATTGACTCATAAATAATTTGCTTAAATGGCGGATTACTTCTTCTAACTTTAATTAGAGCAGTCATCAACGAACATTTAGTATTCTTATTTTGAGGCACATCACTAAGATACCTATTACATAATTTTTCAGACCAACTATTTACTGAATTAACATAGCACATAAAATCCTCTCTTGATATTTCCGACATATACCTGCGTAGGAGTCATCACTTATCAAACTTGCGGCCACCAATGAGGGGCTTTAGCAGGTTCTTTCCAAACTGCAATATGGGATTTGACATTAATATAGTAATCCCTATACGATTCCACAGCACTACCAATTTTACACTCATCAGGCATAGCCAAAGCATGAGGAGTCAATCCTTGTTCAGCAAAATGCACATTGCCGATGAATGAGATTATTCCTTCTTTGGTGAGTGTATCCATATATTCTTCAACTTTGTGAGTTCTATCGTAATATCGGTAGGAGTATTCTTTGCATAGGGCTTTACAGTGTTTCCATAACCACATAAAGTTTTCTTTGGATTTTCTTGCCCATATTGTGCAGGGGTGGTTTTTCATCACAGATTTCATTGGCAACTCATTTTCATAACCCAATAGCCTCAGATTTGTGCAAATCATTTGCATACTTTCAGTAGGCATCTTGACAGTATGCTTATTTAGAGTCATTTTTGCCGCTATTTGGGGGTTTTCATCCAAAATAAATATGTTCATAATGGGGGTGAATACCTTTACCCTTTTAACAATTTCTTAGTTTGGATAAGGAAACCCTTAAGTAGTATAAAAAAGAAATATATAAATAACCCGAAAGGGAAAAAAATGGAGATGAAAAAATATGGCAATGAGAAGTCAAGTATATGAATGGACCAATCTTGCACCTACAACCACAGGTAGCAACATTCGGCAAAGCAACGACCCCCAAAGTGTAAGCATTGATGCTAATAAAGCATTAGACATATTCATTGGTGGTAAGGGAACAAATATAACACAACCTGCAAGCACAACTGCTACGCAGTTCGTCGTTATTGAAGATATTGCATCAAGCCCACAATCGGGCGGCGCACTAAATGTTAGGATTAATACAACTGATTATTTTCAGAATCCTGATGTAACTCAACAGGCCGGTGTTCCGGGTTTGGCAAGTCCATACCCAAGAGGAACTACCTCTGATGGTGCTACTTCTAATAATGATGCAACTGTCCCTACTAATGCGATTGTTGCGGGCGACAATGTTTTGCCTTCTTTCAGTTTAACTCCTGAAGTTTATGTGCTTCCGGGTCAAACATGGTCTGTGCTTTACACTTGCACCTCTGCCATTGTTGGTGGAACGGCAGTTAAGGGCGGTGGACTTGGCGTTGTTGGCGCATTTGTCAAATATACGCTCTATGACGGGCCGGATTCACTCATTGCTAATAAACTTTTAGAAATGGGAATTACAGTTAATCCATCCAATGTTGATTGGTATAAGCGAAGTCTGCTTGAACAACAAAGCAGAGCCGCTATGATGACTGCAACCAACGGAGGTGCTTAAGATGGCAATGCGAAGTCAAGTATATGAATGGGATGGTTCAAGAGGAACTCCCGGAACTACACTAACAATGTTAGGTAGGTCACTCAGTATTTTTATCGGCGGTGTCGGTAATAATATCACAATGCCAGCCTCCACAACTGCTACGCAGTTCGTCGTTATTGAAGAAATTGCGGCAACCCCAACCTACTTCGGTATTAGAACAAACATCACAGGAACTTCAGCAAGAGGATTAACAGGTGCAACCACTAACGCATACTTCGGTCCTTTGGCTTATGCTCAGATTGTTATTAACACAACTGAGTATTTCCAAGACCCTGACAATGTTTCAAATTATGGTGTTCCGGGTGCGGCAAGTCCATACCCAAGAAGTGTGAATTTCCAACCATCCTTTAGCCTACACCCAACTGTGTATGTGCTACCGGGTCAAACTTGGGATGTCCGATATACCACATTCTCCTCTAATGCGGGAGTTGCGGCGGGCGATAACCAATGCTTCACCAAATACACCCTCTATGACGGGCCGGACAGCCTCATTGCTAATAAACTTTTAGAAATGGGAATTACTGTAAATCCGGGTAATGTTGATTGGTATAAGAGGTCGCTACTATCTGCGGCTTCTGCCCCTGCACCTACTAACGGTGCTTGATTCGGCATAAGGTAAAAGATTCCACAAATACCCATTGACCTTCGGGTTGATGGGGTTTCCTTTTCCTTTGATTCAAGGGATGCCATATTTATTGGTAATCTATCTTGAACACAATTTTATAAAGATTCAGCGTAAGCAATAAACGCAAACATTATAAGGGAGTTTGACAAAAGTTCCCAAACTTAATGAAATATAAGTGATGAACTAAGTAAAAATTTGGTAACTTAAGCATTCAGAACTACTGCAACACAGTTCGTAGTCATCAGAAACGCTATACTGCAAGGCATAACCTCCATTAACTCACCAATCAGCGCATCAGGTCCATCATAAAGATGCAGAACTAAGTATTTTGTTTGTGATTAACAAAGATTACCACAACAAAGATAAACCAAGAAATAAATAGTAAAACCTCCCATCGTTCAAGTGACATTACAGCATACACTCATGCAATCCTTTATGTATCAAGTCACACTATGAGTTTGTATGCCTGTAAGGAGTCAAATATTCTTTTGGGATGCGGGAGATAGTAATGATAGTGCAGGAATGCCATCAACCCCTGTTAATACCGCAGATGAAGGGAAAGAAGTGGATATTCTCTCAGGCGACAAAGGAAACAAAAATACAAGTTCCCAAACTCAAGCCGCAAACACATTCGTAGTGATTGAAAGGATTGCTATGACTCCATCATATTTTACTTGTGGGGAACGAACTCCTGCGAATCCAAATCCAACATATAGAGGACAACCCCTCCAATATGGTGTAGCAGGTCCATCAGCATATTTCCAACCGAGAGTGAATGATACATTCTTTTTCTCTAATCCCGATGGGACTGTTAGTATAGGGATGCCGGGTAGTGCGATTCCATTCCCAAGTATGCCATCTTCTCAATCTGTTTTAGACAAAACTCTATTTAGTGAATCTAAGAAGGGGAACGAATATGAGGCCGGTGATTTAGCCCCTCTAAATATTTATGTGATGGGGGGTCAAACATGGGATGTCGGAGTCACATTTACTAATGGTGGTGCATATCAATTAGCCACCGTTTCTAATTCGGCAAATACCTCTCTTGATTTGAATACAGACGGGCCAATTGGAGATTTAGGATTCTCAATTAAAAACACACTATGAGGTGAATAATTATGGGCGCATCAACATTCACTCCACCATTAGTAAGCGGTAATGACGCATTTCCACATATCCCTCTCGGCTCAATTAACTATGAATATGTTGAATTGGATGTTAGCGCACCCCCTACTGCCCTCACAGGGACAATAAGTATTGATATGACTACCGGAACGCCAATCCTTATAGGTATTGGAACTGCTTTTAATACTGAATTAGTCGTAGGAGATTATATCACATGGAATGATGGTATAACGGGTGCTACTCAAGTAGTGGCGCAGGTAGGTCAAATTGATTCAGATACACAACTAATACTTGGTGGCGATTATCCTATTCCTATTGCCGGTCCTTCTGCTTACCTCAATGAGCCTATGCAAAAAATTGATACTAATGCACTAATACAATTTGATTTACTTGCCAATCCTGCACAGGTTTCTGTAAATGTTCCCGCAGTAGCCGCAAGATTTTACTATAATCAATTTGCGGCTTGGGATTGGAATACAAACTCATTAAGGGACTTAGCAGGAGAATATGCAACCGCAAATACAGGAGATTTGAGGGACTTAGGGTGGAATGATTTAGCATCATGGCAAACAGTAATTAATACACTATTGACTTTTGGAGGGTGGAATGTTACTATCGCAAATGTTATCCCTGACACTACAACAATTAATAACCTTAATCAAGAAATTGTTGTCTATTATCAAAATGCAAACTACTCATATAATGGAGTCAATACTGATTCAATCACAGACCTTATTTATTATGAACAATCTCCTGCACCAAATACTTATAAACAAATTATTGGTATTAATCCGTTTCAAAACTCAGAGATATATTTTGATGGGAGAGATTATGGTGGAGTATATTTTAATACCGGAGGTGGTTTAATTCCGTTTAGACCTGCACAACCTGTATTGGCTAATATAGCCACAAATGTAGTAGTAGGGTCATTCTCAGCAACCTATAATGAGACTGCCGCTACTATCCGCTACACAGACCAAAACCTCTCAAAAGGGCAATTACAGGTATTCGTAAAATATACCACTTATGATGGTGTTGAATGTGTTGCCGCAAAAGAATTAGTGGCAATGGGTATTTCTGTCAATCCTGAAAATGTAAGTTGGTATTTGAAAGAAATAGGCAGGACTAATGGAGTTGAAGAGATTGAATGGCCGTTTGACGATACAGGTGAAGCACCAACACAAGATGAGCCTCAAAACTTTGACCCATTAAGTGAAAGTCCATTAGATTTTACTCCACCCAATGCTAAGATGGAGGAGGATGAAGAGAATGCCGATTAAACCAATCATTTTTGAATGGACTAATTTATCCTCAGACATTACGGGGGCAATCACTTGGACTACAAACCAAACAACGGCAAGATACCCAATATCACTTACTGCACTAAGAGAATATGATATATTCAATGGCAATTTTGGTATCAGGCTGAACAAACCTGCTCAATTATTAGGGAATGAGTTTATGGTAATCAACAAGATTGCTTGCTCACCATTTGCAGGTTGTCATGTTCAAATACTACTTGAAGGGACAAAGTATTTCTTGAACCCTGACGGGCAACTATGGGGTTCATATGGGATTTCAGGCCTTGCATCTCCATACCCAATAGGGGCATCATCAACTTGTGATGGTGACGATTATGTGATGCCGAGTTTCACATTAGACCCTCCAATTTATATTTTACCGGGACAACAATTCTCAGCCATATTCACTTCTCTTGATGGCATTACCGGCGTTAATGATGGAGGTTCAACTGCCGTTGGTGCAATCATCCATTACACCCTATTTGATGGTATAGATGCCATGATAGCAAGAAAAGTGATGGAGATGGGACTTTCAGTGAATGCCAAAAACTGTGAATGGTATAAGCGAGAAATACTAAAATTATCAAAGGAACAAACTGAAAGAGTCGGTGACAATCAGGATGGGAATATACCCTACTATTAACCCAAACCTTTAATTAGGAGATTACACAGATGTTTACTTGGCGCAGGGGGCGCACACAGACAACTGTAAAAAGGAGTCTGCCCCTGTGCCACGATTTGATTCACAAACCTTAAATACATAAGGTTAATAGCAACACTATGCACAATATCCGATGCCCATGTTGCGATAAACTATTTGAAACTGACTATTCACCTGAGTATCGGGAGGGGGCGACTATGGACTGCCCTGAGTGCAACGCTTTATTACTCAATAGAAGTCATCATGTTCTTGATTTTCATAAGTGGTTGCACCATGAGAATGAAGGGGATTGGCCTCTTGATGGTGAGGATTCACATTCTATAACACTCAGTAAGAAGGATTAAATACCTCAACGAAAATGTAAGAGCATGGAATGTAATTGTTATTTCTGCGGAACTGAACTAAATTGGATTGAAGACCAAGATAAAGAATCATACGGCTATCAAGGCGAAGGTATAGTCGTGAACTTAACTTGCCCCCATTGTGGGGCTGAAGTCTTGTTTATTGAAAATAAAGGAGATGTGGAAAATGTTTGATATTATTATTCCTATCCTTAATATGAAACCACGCTACCTCCATGACTGCTTAAACTCACTAAAGGCACAACAGTATAAGAAGTTTAAGTGCTACATCATAGATGGTTCACCTAAAGATTGGGAACACTACAAAGAGAGTATGAAAGTAATCAAAGGAATGATGAAGGGCGACAAAAGATTTGAGTATCACAGACACCCAAACCTTGATGAACCTTATGTTTCCGAAGCACAAAACTATGGTCTATCTCTTGGGTCAAATCCATATGTTTCATTTCTTGGAGGGGATGATTTTTACT
>Ga0307986_10003512_pt1 | contig 10876 bp, 10 predicted proteins | sample EllFjometageno82_FD_203170 | JGI IMG/M metagenome (GOLD analysis project Ga0307986, IMG submission 203170) | Marine microbial communities from Ellis Fjord, Antarctic Ocean - #82 | ecosystem: Environmental > Aquatic > Marine > Unclassified | place: Southern Ocean | collected 2014-10-09
CTCTAAGTTTAATTGAACCGAATAGAGGTTTTCCTTTTTTAATTTTATTTTTGATACTATTTATAAGTATTTTTATATTTGTTTGTCTTCCAGATCCTATGTTTATTATTTTTCCTAAAATTTTTTTGTTGTTGAAACATTTAAAAATTGAACTAGCTGCATCTGTTACATACAAAAAGTCTCTATTTTGTAGGCCACTAGAGCAACTAAATTTTTGATTTTTTAATGAGGAATTAATTACCATAGGTATTATCCTATCTGTATTTTGTTTAGGTCCATATATTTGATAAAATCTAATAATTGAGAATGGAAATTTTTTTTTTTTAGAAAAATTAAAAAGATATTTAGAAGCATTTAATTTTGATTTACCGTAGATAGTAGTGGGTCTTCCGTTTAAATTTTCTAAATGTGGAGAGTTCTTTTTTCCATATTCAGACGAACTACCTATTTGGATAAAAATTTTTAATTTTTTATTCTGAAAAAAATTAACCAAATTTTTACAACCATTGTAGTGGGCTTTTATTGTAGATTGGTCTTTATGATTTATATACCCCCCCAAATTTACAACAATATTAAAATTATCTTTTATTTTTTTTTCTAGGGAATTTTTTTTGGATATATCACAGATAATATATTTTACTTTTTTTAGTTTTTTTGGTTTTTTTGGTTTTGAAAGAGACAGACTAGAAACATGAAACTTATTAAGGCATATTTTTGATAAATAATAACCTATAAATCCTGTGCCTCCGACTATTAATAATTTTTTTTTATTCATAAATTTTATTTAAACTATTGATCAAATTTAGTTTAATATTTTTTTTAGTTTGTTTAAGCTATACATACTAGGTTTATTGTTAAAATCTCTATTAAATTCATTTATAACTTTTTGGTTTTTATTATCCATCCACCAATCGCTAATATTATCCCATTTTAAGTTTATGTGTTCTACGACATCTTCTTCTTTAGTAAACATTATTTTATTTTTTAGCAGTGCAGTATATTTATTAATATACTCGTCGTTAATTTTTTTCATGAAATTTTTTTCTTCAAAAAAAATTGTTGGTATGTTTAAATTAAAGTTTTCAAGAATACCCGTTGAATCATATGTGAAGAGAGTTAATCTCGATTTTTTAAATAAATTTTTAATATCACTTGATCCATCATCACATTCTACACCTAGATCTTTAAATAAATTAATATATTTATTCCCAAAAAAACTCTCATAGTAGGATCTGTTTAATCTTAGAATTGTATTTTTTTTTATATGTGAATTTAATTTTTTAATAACATTGATGTCACATTGTAATTTATTTAATATTTCATTTTCATCAGTGTATAGGTAGTATGTAGCTCTGTTTACCCAAGGAAATATAATTATTAATTTACCTGCCTTACTAGGCTTGTGACTTCTGCCTAAGATTTTAAAATTAAAAGCGGCTTTACAATTAAGATTTTTTTTTGCCCCCCATGTAATAAAATTATCTGCAACTTTTAATTCGGGTAAATAGTTGTGGTGGACTTGCGTAAAATAATTATTGCCATGCTGGCCTATATAAAAAGGTATGTTTTTATTAATGCTATTTGCGGCATATACTTTAAAAACTTCATCGTATGAAAATGATCCTGAGGTAAAAATAAATTTTGGGTTTTTTGGGTAAATTCCACTTTCAGAACTTTCTTTTATATTGCTAAAATTTTCTAAAAAAGAAGCTGGGAGAAACTCTGGCAAATTATTTCTTAAATAATTTTCAAAAGTTAATTTTTTTTTATCTATCTTAAAATTAATTCTTGATCTTAAATTTTTATCTTTTTTATAGTAATTAATTTTAATTTCCGGCCAACTTAATGGTATTTGATTAAATTTTAACTCAAGCATTTTTTCATATAAAAAAGGTAAATATGTATTCTTAATAAATGCGTAATTTTCAGTTTTAATAAAAAACTTTAAAAATTTACTAATTTTTAAAAATAAATTAAATATTTCTTTGTTAATTGTAGTTTTTTTTTTACTTTTAAATATTAGAGGTGTTGTATATGAACTATTTTTTGGTGAGTTAAGTAAAATATTTTTACTGTAGTCAAAATAACTTGTCATTTTTGAACACATTAAATAAAACCATTCTTCATCAGCACATATATGCCGGAAAGAAGCTGTATCATCAACGCTAAAATTATAATTTCTATATTCTAAAGTGTGTACTTTTATTATATTATAATTTTTATATACATGCTCTAATTGCATAAAAATTTTATAATTTTTTTGAATAAATTCTCTCAACCAGTTCCCAATAATTATATTCCAAGACCTAGCAGAAAAAGAAATGCCATGTATAGAATTTAATTTTATTACCAGTTCTTGAAATAAAGAATTGTATATTTTGTCACAAATTTCGTACCTGTTATAAATTTCTTTTTTTGATAATTCTGGAAAAGATATTTTTTCAAAATTAAGATTTAATTCATTAGATGAAGCTTTTGTGTTAAAAGTTAGTAAATGCTGATCTGAATTTATGTTCTGATACTGGTTTGTTAAAACCAAAGTATAATTTTTTTTCATGTTTTGTAATAATTCAACAAAAACTATTTTAAAACTTAGCTCTAATAAATTTTAAATATTTACTTTATATTTTTTTAAAATTTCAATACCTTTTTTAAAAGAACTGAAGTCAACTATATCATCTGTTTCCATTGAGATATTAAAGCCCTCCTCCAAACCGGACATCAAGGTCATATGACCGATTGAGTCCCACTCAGGTACTTCGTTGTACTTAATATTATCACTAAAACTTGACTCACTAATTGATAGAGATTCTATGAATATAGATTTATATTTTTGTTTGTTTTCCATTGGATGTTTATTTTAAATTCTCGATAATGTTGCTTACAATCTTGTTTCTTGACAGTCCATGTTTTTCTTTTAAAAAAACATAGCTACCACCTTTGCTATAAAAATCATTAATTCCAATAGTTAATAAAGTAGGTTTTTTTTTAATTGTAACCAAATGTTCAGAAATAGCACTTCCTAGTCCGCCAATTACATTGTGTTCCTCCACACTAACTAGCAATTTTGAATTTTTACAAGCTTCATCAATTGCATTTTTATCAATCGGTTTGATGGTGTGCATGTTAACTACGCTACATGATACACCTTTTTCTTTTAAATCTTCAGCTGCTTGCAAACAATTATGCACAACAGCTCCAGCACAAAAAATTGTCAGATCTGTTCCGTCTAATATTTTAATTGCTTTTCCAATTTCAAATTTATAATCTTCTTTGTAAACTATTGGATTATTTGAAGATCCGGTCAAACGAATGTATGTAGAATGTTTCGATTTAACCGATGCTTCTAATGCTTTGATTGTTTCAAATGAATCTGCAGGAGAAATGATTGTAATGCCCGGGATAGACCTTAAGATTCCAATGTCTTCAATGCAACAATGTGTAAATCCGAGATTTCCAAGTGCTAAGCCACTAGCAATCCCAACCATGCAAATTTTCTGCTTCATGTACCCAACATTTACTTTTATTTGCTCACAACATCTAATAGTTTGAAATGGCGCAAATGTAGTAGTTATTACATTGTATCCTTCACTTGAAAGTCCCGCAGCAACGCCAATCATGTTTTGTTCTGCAATGCCGAGGTCTAAATATTTTTCGGGATAGGTTTTTCTATATCTGTCTAGTCCAGCTGAAGTTGATACGTCACAAGTTAAGACCATCAAATTATCTATCTCTTTAGCTAGTTCTAATGCTGCAATGCCAAAGGTAGCTCTAGGCCCAATAGTTGACCACGTCTTAATATTTCTTTCATTTATAATCATATAGATTTATATCAACTCTTTTAATGCTTGCTCATAAAGCGATTTAGTTAATACAGCATGATGCCAATTATTATTGTTTTCCGAAAAAGAAAATCCCTTACCTTTTACTGTGTTAGCAATTATGGCTTTTGGTTTTTTTGAGTTATGACTTAAATTAAAATATTCGTATAATTCACTCACATTGTGCCCATCCAAACTTACTGTATCCCAACCAAAGCTAGACCATTTATCCTTTAAACTATCAGTATTCATTATTTCTTTGTTTGATCCTGTTTGTTGAAAATTATTTTTATCTATAATTGCATAAAGGTTATCTAATTTAAAATTTGACGCAGCCATTGCTGCTTCCCAAACAGAACCTTCATTACATTCTCCGTCTCCCAATATTACAAAAACGTCGTTGTTTTGAATTTTTTTTTTTAATGAAATTGACACCCCAATACCCAATGACAAACCCATTCCTAACGAACCATTAGAAAAATCTATTCCTAATTTTCTGTTTATAACAGGATGACCTAAAAGATTGCTGTCATCTTGTTCGAATGTTTTTAATTCTTCTTTAGATATATAGCCAACTTCACAAAGTGCAGCATAATATGCTAAACAAGCATGGCCTTTACTTAAAATAAATCTATCTCTTTGATCCCAGTTTGGGTCTTTATTAATTTTCATTCTATGGGAGAATAAAGTTGATATAATTTCGACGATAGAAAGTGCACCACCAAAATGAGAGCTGCTTGCACCTGCGGCGTATGCCATTTGTAAAATATTTTTTCTTAGTTCTAGAGAAAAATTTTTTATTTTTAAAATAGCTTTTTTGTTATCTTCCATGCTACATACCGCCAGTTACATAGATGGCTTCACCAGTGACATGGTCAGAAAGATTTGATGCTAAATACAAAGCAGTATTGGCTATGTCTTTTGGTTCCGCAGCTTTTTTTAATGGTGTATTTTTCAATGCTTCATTAACTATATTTTCTGGTGTTTTCTTCATCATGTCAGTATTCACCAAACCAGGTGCAATAGCATTGACACATATTTTATAGCTTCCAAGCTCTTTTGATAGAACCTTTGTAAAAGCTATTAAGGCTGCTTTACTGGGAGCGTATCCAGATCTTCCGGCGCTACAAAGTTTTGCAGCATTTGATGAAATATTTATAATTTTTCCATTTGTATTTTTTGATAATATTTTTAATATTTTTTGAGTAAAACTAACTATCGAAAAAAAATTTATCTCAAAAACAGATTTTATAACCTTCAGGGGAGTCATTTGAAAAAGTGACATTTGATTTATCCCCGCGTTATTAACTAATATGTCTATTGTGGTGTAAATTTTTTTTATTTCTAAAAATCCTTTTTCAATTTCTTCTTCTTTTTCAAGATTGAAACAAATAATATCTATCTTATTTTTATTTATTTTAGATAAATCTTCAACTTTTTTTTTAAAATCATTGTTTGGCTCTCTTATACAAGCAATAATATTTGCTCCATTCTTAGAAAATATTTCTAATATCGAGAGACCAATTCCACGGTTACAGCCGGTTATAACTGCTGTTTTATCTTTTAGTAGCATATTTAAACATAATCTTCTTCGGAAAATATATCTTTTGCTAAAGCAGGTTTAAATATTGTTTGACCACTTTTAGTCATAAACTTTTTTATAAATTCTTTATCTTCTCCTGCTAAACAAAGATCACTATGATTTCTAAAATACTTTATCTTAAAACCATGATCTATAATTTCTTTCAAAGATTGTTCAAAAATATTTCCTATTTTGATATGAACATAAGGACAAACTAACACGTCACCAATTGGCGTGACATAAACTCTATTAACCGTGGTGCAGCCTAAAATTTTTTCATTATTTTTATCAAATGGATTCCATATATTTCTGACTAAATTTTTATACTCTTTTCTAATCTTTCTTAAGTATTCTCTGTCTTTGTCATCACAAATAATATCTTCAGCATTTTGCCACATACCGGAAGGCACGGCGACGTTAAGAAGTGTTTTATATCTTTTTTCTTTTGAATAATCCAAAAGTTGTTTAAAATGTTCGGTATTAGCATTGTAGTGCCCTACAGTAATATTTAGGTACGGATCCATTCCAGCATTTCTTACGTGCTCTAAAGCAGCGATGGCTCTTTTCCAAGAATCTTTTCTTCCTCTCATTTCATCATGAATTTTTTCATCCATACTATCTATACTGACAGAAACTCTACTTACTTTATATTCTGCTAACTTTTTTGCCATGGCTTCGTCTAAGTAATAGCCATTGGTTGTAAGATACATGTAGAATCTTTCAGGTCTTATAGCTTCCAATACTTCAAATAATTTTTTTGGCTGTAAAAGTAACTCACCACCTTGTAAATCAAACTCGAAATATCCTAATTCATCAGCTTCGTCAGCTAATTTTTTTATTGCACCTAGGTCAAGATATTCTTTTGCGTGGTCTCCTTTGGGTGAGTTTGTAAAACAATATTTACACCTTAAGTTACACGCATTATTAAAATTTAAATCTATACCTCTAGTTTTAGTGCCTACTTTTCCGTCATTTTTTTTGACGTAGGTATAAAAATCTTTTAATTTTTCTACTAATCTAGGTTTATTTAAAAGTGATGAGGCTATAGGCATTTATTTTTTTAAATTATATTTTTTAATTTCCTCTGGTAATATCAAGCTAAATTCCGCTTTACAAGCTACCTTTTGTTCCACTGTTCCTTGACCCTCGCAAATTGCTATACCTCTTTTAAAGCTTTTAATTTTTGTCTCAATAGAAAGCCTATTATTTGGAATAATCTTTTTTATAAACCTTAAATTATTTGCTGATGTCAGATATACAATTTTCCCCTTATTTCCGGGTAAGCATAAAATTGATAGCGCAGCCATTTGAACAAGCGATTCGACCTGCAACATTCCGGGCACATTTGGATCGTTTTTCCAATGAACCTTAAAAAACCATTCATCAACTTTAAAATCTTTATACCCTTTAGCGCTTACACCTGGAATAATTTCAGTAGCACTGTCTATCATCAAATAGGGTTCTCTATTTTGTTGATATTCATAAATTCCCTGTTTGTCCAATTTAAAAGTTTTCATTGAATCTCTATTCCCCTAGATAATAAATTAAGAATATCATATCCATCCCACAAAAGACCTATGTTTAAAGATTGACCTACAGGCACAATTCGATCGATCCCTTTAAGGTTGTTTTCTAAAACAAATTTTTTAATCAAAAGTTTATCAACACCATAATAAGTTAATGTTTGATATTTATTATTAATTATATGCTTAATCCCATTTATGTCATTTAAGCTATATTCAAAAAATAATCCCCATTTTCCTCTGGAGTTGTGATTATTTATATCTACATTTTTTAATTCAATTTTATAAATTAAATTGTCAAATTTTTTAATACTTTTTATATTATTCAAGTGAGTAGCATATTTGCAAAGGTCTGCATATTTTTCTACAAGTGCAGACTCTGTAAATTTGTATTTAATCTTTACTAATTCATATAATTTTTTCCAAAATTTTTCTTTGACACTTTTAGAATTTTTTCCTAACCAGACGATTAGATGTGGTGAAGAACAAGCATTTTGGTCAACAAGATAAGTGTCATTATAAAATCTATTTACTAGATATTTTAACTCTATATCTTTCATGTTTCTCATTTTTTCTTGGTCCATTATACAAAACGAATATCTGTCAGCAAAAGTAACGTCGAGCGTTCTTTCGTTGATCTTAAATTCTCTAAGATTATTGATTGTTTGATTGCCTCCCCATATTAATCTCGCATTACATAACGATGACATTTTTTTTGTAAATTCATTATTATTTTTATACTGTACGATTGTAATTTTATTTTTTAATAAAATATTTGTTTTTTTTAAAATTTTTTTAATCAATAAGCATATAATAGAAACTTGTTCGAATTTTTGTGATGGAACTTTCACAATATTTGAATTTCCTGTTAGCAGTCCAAAAATGAGGGAATAAACAAAATTTGTTGGAATGTTTGCCGGAGTTATATGAAAGACTACTCCTAGGCCTAATCTATTTTTCTCTAAATTAAAATTTTTTTTTAACTTAGAGATATTTTTGTTCCTACACCAAAATGACAGTGCTTTTAAATCTGGATAATCTTTTATATTTTTAAGAGAATTTAATTCATTAGAAAGATTGTTCAAAAAAACACACGCCTCTTTAGAAAATGGCTCAAAAGGATCCAAACTAAAATCAGAATTCCCCACTAAATAATTAACTTTTTCCATCATATGTCACTGCACCCTCTTACTTCTGATTTTTCTGCCCTACCATGAACTAAAAATTTTTTTTTTCCAAAACATGAGTTACAATTATTATCTATTATTTCTCCTATATCTTCTGTGATTATACTATGTCCCGGGTAACTCTTAGGAAGCAATGACAATAACTGGATAAACCCTTTTTTGTTACTAGGGAGAATTTTAAAATTTTTATCTCTTATTAAAACATCGGAATACTTACTAGTGGTAAAACAATTACAGTTTTGGCATTCAAAAAAAATTGACCCTGTCTGCTCTATTAAACCATAGTAGTTAAAAATATTTTGTAATTTTAATTTTTCGTTGAGTTTTTTCTTAAAAATTTTATTGGAAATTTTAATTGCTTCCATTTTTTTCCATCCTCCTCCATGAATTAAAATACCTTTAGAAAAATTTTTTTTTATTTTATTTTTTTCAAAATCTTTTAATAAAAATTGATAAATATAACTTGTGAAACCAAAGATAAGAAAATTACTTGTTGAATATTTATCTAAAAAATTATTTAAATTTTTATAATTAATTTTTTTATCTTCAATCAAATAGTGATGAGAATTACCAAACAGCGAGAATCCTAAAATTGCTGCTGTTTTAGCATCAAATTTTTTAGGATTAAAAATATTTTTTTTTTCATCGATAATTAACATTGGGATTCTTTTCTTTCCTAATATATTAGATACGATTTCATTTAATACTAGAGTTTGTCTTTTTGCATTTTCTTTATCTAAATATATTTTTGAAGGTTTTCCGCCACTCGTTCCAGATGACTCCAGAATTTTGAAGACTTTATTATCAGGTATGCTTTTTAAGTCCATATCCTTGAATAATTTAGCTGGTATAAATGGAATACTATCAACTGTTTTTATAATTTTTTCTGGATATAGCAGATTAATAATTTTTTTATATTCTTTTGAATTATTATAATGAAATTTAGTTAATTTAGAAATCTCTTTAAAAAATTGTTTGCGACTGTTCATATAATTAAAAATCTTTAAATGTTTTTTTTAAGTTTTTTTTTATCAGAATATAATTTTGATTAATATTTAAATGTTTGCTTAAAAAAGTTTTAATAAATTTTTCTTTTTTAAAATTATTATATAAATTTAATTTTAATTTTAGGTCATTTACGTCACATCTAACTTTTATACCATGTGAGCTTAGAAAACTTTCTATCTCTTTTAAATCTAGTCTTTTTCCAAATAATTTTATGAACCTTTTTTTTCTACCTGTTATATAATAAAAATTTTCATTATCTCGATAACCTATGTCTCCTGTATATAAAATTTTTTTATTTACATTTCCTTTTTTTAAATCTTTAATGTTTTTTGAATAACCTAAAGATACATTCTTTCCATAAAAGACTATTTCCCCTTCCTTATTCGCTTCTTTAACAACCTTTCGATTTTTCATAAATAAATTTATTTTACAGCCCTTTAATGGCTTGCCTATGCTATTAATTTTTTTGAAAAACATTTTCCAGTCTAAAAAGGTCATTCTAGGACTTGCTTCGCTTTGGCCGTACATAACGTAAAATTTAATTTTATTTTGTAAACATAAATTTCCGTAATACTTTAAGGTTTCTTCTTTTAATTTACCTCCTGCTTGCGTTAGATATTTGATTGATGGATATAAATTTTTGTGGAAACCAATTCGTTTTAAAAATTCGTAAAATTCAGGTACACCACCAAAACTATTTACTTTATAATCACTAATTTTGTTCCAAAAAACTTTTTCTAGGATAGTTGATTTGTTTAGAACTATTCTAGCGCCTTTTTGTAAATGTGTATTTATTACAGATAAACCGTAAGAATACCCCAATGGCATTGTAGTAATAGTTGTATGATTTTTTTTAATATTTAAATATTGAGAAATTTTTAGAACATTATCTTCTAAATTTACTTTAGACAATCTTACAAATTTTGGGCTAGCTGTAGTTCCGGAAGTAGAAATAAGTAAAAAATTTTCAAAATTTAATTTTCTATCAGCAGCTGTTTTAGTTTGAAAAATTGTATAAGAGTTAAAATCTAAAATTTGTACATAATTTTTTTTTAAATACGTTGTTTCTTTTGGTGCGTAAATATAATTTGGTTTATAACTCATTATCATTTTTAGAATAAATTCTATAGAAAACGAACTATCGACTAATATACTTATAATATTTTTTTTACTTAGAAATGCTACGTATCCCAATACGAACTCGGAATTGTTATCTGCAATTAATAAGGCAACAGAATTTGATTTTATCAATTTATTTATTTTTGTGCTGTTATAAAGTAAATCTTTATAAGTAAAATTTCCAAACTTGTTATCTATTAAAGCTATTGAATTCTTATATTTGTAAAAATTTCTAAATATTTTAATCATTGTTTTAATTTAAAATAGGACGAATTAATCCCCGATTAAGTTTTATGTCTTCAACCATTAAATTATAGGCAATTGGAATATCTACTATCGAAAAAATAATATTATTATAAGATATTTTTTTTAAGGCATTATTTCTTAAAAGCTGATCATCAAACTTTGCATCAATCAGCGTTTTTGAGACGATCTCTTTTTTTCTGACATACATTTCGTAACTTTTTACCTCTTCTATTTTTTTTTCATTAATATATTTGCCAGTAAATTTTTTGTGATACCTATAATTTACCCCAACATTTTCTTCTGCAACATGAACAAATGTAAGAGCATCTTTGTAGTCTAAATCAATAAATAGATTTTTACCTTTATTTTTAATTAAATATCCAAAAGGTG
>Ga0307986_10003516_pt1 | contig 10866 bp, 12 predicted proteins | sample EllFjometageno82_FD_203170 | JGI IMG/M metagenome (GOLD analysis project Ga0307986, IMG submission 203170) | Marine microbial communities from Ellis Fjord, Antarctic Ocean - #82 | ecosystem: Environmental > Aquatic > Marine > Unclassified | place: Southern Ocean | collected 2014-10-09
TTTGAATTCAAAAGGAATTCCAGTTAGGATTTAGATATGTCAGAAAACCTATTAAATTTAGTAAACATAATCAGAGACAGAAAAAATAAAGATGAAGATAAATCTTACACTTCCTCATTATTATCAGGTGGTTTGTCTAAATGCATAGATAAAATGGAGGAGGAATTTGGTGAGCTTAAAGAAGCATTAAAAGAGAAATCTAATATAGCACATGAAGCTGCAGATACAATTTATCATATGTTGGTTACACTAGAGGCAGCAGATATTAAATTTGAAGATGTTTTAAAAGAATTAGATAATAGAAAAAAACAGTCAGGCATTAACGAAAGAAATAATAGATAATGAGTTATGACAAAAATAATATTTTTGCAAAAATTTTAAGAAAAGAAATACCATGCCAAAAAATTTTTGAAAATGATCACGTTTTTTCTTTTTATGATATTAATCCTCAAAAAAAAATTCATGCATTAATAATACCAAAAGGTGAATATGTTAATTTAGATGATTTTAATCAAAAAGCCTCTGATTTGGAAATTGTTGCGTTAAGTAAAGCTATCACAGAGGTTGCAAAAATATTAAAAATATCAAGTGACGTAGGAAAAGGGTATAGAGCCCTTACAAATTTAGATGAGCACGGAGGCCAAGAGGTTCCACATTTACATTTTCATCTATTTGGAGGCGAAAAATTAGGAAGAATGGTCGAATGAAGGAAAAAATTATCAGAAACTATTTAGAAATAACATGCCGCGAAGGTTTTAAAAAAGTAAAAAAACCATCAGAAAACTATTCTATAGAATTAGTTAATCCCAAAGATTTTCAGTTAAATAAATTTTTTTATAAAAATATCGGAAAAAATTGCCAATGGATTGATCGACTTGTTTGGACAGATTTAACATGGACTGATTATGTTTCAAATAAAATGCTTTCAACTTATATTCTCAAAGATAAAAATGAAATCGCAGGCTATTTTGAACATTTATTTAACAAAGATACCAAAGAAACTGAAATTGCCTACTTCGGTATCTTAGACGAGTACTTTGGCCAAAAATTGGGTGGTTATTTACTAACCGAAGCTATTGAGCTTTCATTTTCAATGGGGTCCCTAAGAGTTTGGGTGCACACATGTTCTTTAGATCACAAAAATGCTTTAGCCAATTATCTATCTCGAGGAATGAAAATATTTAAATCGGAAACTTTAATTAGGTAGTTATTCAATCTTTTTTTGGAAGTAGAAAAATTTTATCGTCTATTTTTTGGTTAATCTTAATAGAAGAAATAAATGTTATACTTAACTTCTGATAAATATCTTGAGTTTGCCAACCTACCAACCAAAAATTTTTTTTATCAAAAAAAATATTAATTTCATTATTTTCTTCTGAAATATTAAATGTCAAAAATTTATTATCTACATTTCTTGGTTCCAGGTTTTTTATTTTAGAAATTAAATATTCTTTATTTAGCAATAATTCTAGAGGCGTCTTGTTGAGGCGATAAATATAATAATTTCGGTTAGATTTACTCTTGATTACCAAAGATCTGCCATTAGAAACAATAATTTTTTTATTTAAACCATTGTATTCACAAAAAATTTTTTTAGGATATTTAATAACACAAGACCCATTTTCTTTTTTTTCATCAATTGATTGTATGAAATTAAAACTTAAAATATTAGTAAGTTTCATTTGAGATATAATCTTATCTTTTGGAGAAGAAAAAGCAGGATTACAAAAACTTAATATAAGAAGAATTATTGTAATTCTAAACATTATAGAACATCTCTTTTTCCAACATGATTTGCTTTACTAACAACTCCTTCAGCTTCCATCATATCAACAATTCTAGCTGCTCTATTGTACCCGATTTGTAATTTTCTTTGCAAAAAGGAAGTTGAAGCTTTTCCCTCAGATCTAATTATATCAAGTGCTGCTGGATATAATTCGTCTTTATCAGTTGAGTCTGATACGCTTTCTTCTGCTCCATTTTCACTCGTAAAATTTAGAATTTCGTCTATATAATCTGGTTCTGCTTGTGTTCTTAAATAATTATTAACTTTCTCAATCTCATTATCAGAAACAAATGGAGCATGAATCCTAACTATTCGATTTGCAGAAGACATGTAGAGCATATCACCCTTGCCCAATAATTGTTCAGCACCCTGCTCACCCAAAATTGTTCTACTATCAATTTTAGATGTTACCTGAAAAGATATTCTGGTAGGAAAGTTTGCTTTTATAGTTCCAGTAATCACATCAACACTGGGTCGTTGAGTAGCCATAATTATATGAATCCCAGCAGCTCTAGCCATTTGTGATAACTTTTGAATATAATTTTCAATTTCCTTGCCTGCTACAAGCATTAAATCAGACATTTCATCAACAACAACAACTATATAAGGCATAGCTAATGCATGTTTACCATTGTAGCCATCAATATTTCTAACACCTTCTTTTGTCATTAATTTGTAACGATTTTCCATTTCCTTCACAACCCAACCTAAAACAGAAGCAGCTTTTTTAGCTTCAGTTATTACTGGGCATAGCAAATGGGGAATACCCTCGTAAGTAGATAACTCTAACATCTTTGGGTCTATTAAAATAAATTTACATCTGTCAGGTGTGTGTCGATAAAGAAGTGAGAGAATTATAGTATTTATGCAAACTGATTTTCCAGAACCAGTTGTGCCAGCAATCAATAAATGTGGCATAGAAGCTAGGTCTCCAACAATAGGAATTCCAGAGATATTTTTCCCAAGGGCTATAGGTAATCTAATATCCTTTTTATTGAAATCGGAATTAGAAAGTATCTCACTTAAGTAAACATTCTCTCGAGTTGAATTTGGTAGTTCAATACCAATAGTACTTCTACCTGGTATAGTGGCAATACGAGCAGATTCAGAACTTGTGTTTCGCGCAATATCATCAGAAAGATTAATAATTTTAGAAACCTTAACACCGGCAGCTGGTTCAAATTCATTTAAAGTAACAACGGGACCGTGGCTAACTTTCTTAATTTCACCACTAACACCAAAATCTAAAAGAATTTTTTCTAAAAACCCACTATCAATATAATCCTCACTTCTCAATTTTTCATTTGCTTTTTTTGAGGGTATTTTTAATAAATTAGTAGAAGGTAATTTATACTTTGTTTTTTTACTAGCTCCCTTGGATTCACTTTTTATAAAGGGTAAATCTTCTTGAATCAGACTCTTAATTTCTTCCTGGGGAATGAAGCTATTAATTATTTCATTTTTGTTAGTGTAACTCTTTTCTTTTTTGGACATCAAGATTTTAAATATTTTTTTCAAGAAGTTGTAGAAAGAGTTAATCTTAAATTGAATACTAATTAGGAAAAAACTAAGTATTAATAATATTAGCAAATAATAAGAAATCTGTGTGTTTAGACCAACTAAAAAATTTAGAAATGTAGTTTCTAAATATTTCCCAAAAAAACCACCATTGCCATTAATATAAAGATTGAAAGTAATAGGGTAAAAAATAGAAAAAAATAATGAGCCAAATAATGAATATAAAATTATAAAAAAATTGCTATCAAGTATTAAGAAAATTCTTTTATTTAAAATTATATTTATACCTGTAATTATTAAGCTAATTGGTATCAAGAAAGATATTAGTCCAATAGATTGAAAAAATAGATCAGATATAAAACTACCACGAAAACCAAGAATATTTTTAATTTCAGTATTTTGTGGGAAAATAAAATTTGGATCATCGGGAGAAAAACTAATAAGAGAAAGCATCAATAAAGTACCCAGCAAAAGTATGCTTAAGCCAAGAATCTCAATAAATCTATTAATAGTAAAATTTATTGCGCTGTTAGCTAATTTTTTTATTTCCATAAATCAATGAATCAAATTAATCACTTTGTATCATTTAATTTTTATTGTTAAAATTAAAAATTAAAAATTATTATGAATATTTGTATTCTAGGTGACGGACTTACGAGTCTTTCTTTGGCTAAAAATCTTATAAATAAAAAAATTAATGTTCATATTTATCAAAATAAGAAAATTAATAATTCATTATCAAGTAGAACAATAGGTATATCAAAAAATAACTTAGAGTTTTATGAAAAAGAAATTCATAAACTGCCAAAGAAAATTAAGTGGGACATAAAAAAAATAGAAATTTACTCTGAAAAATTAAAAAAGAACAAAATATTAAACTTTGAAAATGATGGTAAAAACTTATTTTATATGGTGAAAAATGATGAGCTCTATAAATCTTTATATGACGAATTGTCAAAAAATAAATTTTTTCGTAGAGTTTTAATTAAAGAGAATTGTTTTTATGATAAATTGCTGAAAAATAATAATTATGATTTAATAATTAATTGTAATCAGGATAATCCAATATCAAAAAAATATTTCATTAAAAGAATAAATAAGGATTATAAAAATCTAGCCTATACAACAATATTGGAACATGAAAAATTAAAGAATAATTCTGCCATTCAAGTCTTTACAGACGTAGGTCCTATCGCATTTTTGCCTATATCTAATACAAAAACCTCAGTTGTTTTTTCTATAGATATTAAAAATAAAAACTATAACGATATTGAAATCTTTGATTTGATAAAAAAACATAATCCAAAATTTAAAATAAAAAAAATTTTAAGATTAAGTAATTTTGAATTAAATTCGTCCAATTTAAGAAACTACTACCATAAAAATATTTTAGCATTTGGAGATTTGCTTCATAGAATTCACCCACTTGCGGGTCAGGGTTTTAATATGGTTATTAGAGACATAAGAGACTTGTCTAAAATTATTCAAGACAAAATTGAATTAGGAATTCAATTAGATTCTATCATTCTAGAGGAGTTTGAAAAGAAAACAAAAAATAGTAATTTTATTTTTTCTAATGGAGTAGATTTTATTTATGAACTTTTTAACTTTGATAAAAAAACTAAAAATCAAAATTTAAGTAAAATTTTAAAGATTTTTGGTAAGAACAAAAAATTAATGAATTCAATTATCAAATACGCAGACAGTGGATTAAATACTTAATTTTTACTGTACAGTTGTGTTGTTAAAATTATCGTGATTATAGGTTTTCAAAATTTCACTAATTCTATTTTTTCTGGCTTCTATGTTCTCGCTTTCCAGTAGAATTTGTTTTTCTTCTAATGAAAATGGAGAAGCCATAGCTAAAGCATTTATTGTTTCATTCAAATCTTGTTTTTCTAATGATTTCCAATTAATTACGTAGCCTTTTTTATCAAACAATAATTTTAAATCATTAAAAATTAATTCAAGATCTGAGAATTTTAATTCTTCTTTTGCTAACTTTAAATCAGCAGAAAAACTATCAAAATTAATTTCACATTTTCTGTAAGGTTTTTCACTTTTTATCTCACGAATTATTTTAAAACGACTTATACCAGTTAGTTCAATCAAGTACCTACCATCTAAAGTGTCCTTAAAATTAGAAATTTTTCCTAAGCAACCAACCTCATGTAAGTTTGGTATTAAGCTATCCTTTTTTTTGTTTGGTTGAATTAAACCGATCATTTTATCATTTTTCATGCTGTCACTAATCATCTCAACATATCTTGGTTCAAATATGTTAAACGGAACAGTGGTATGTGGAAAAATAATAAAATTACTTAACGGAAACACAGGTATAATTTTTGGTAATTTATCTTTTTTCATTCTTTCTTTTAACAAATTTTTAAAAATCTATATACTAATGAAAAACTTTATTATTGCGTGCATTTAAAAAACCGTCTATTTATAATGTTTTATAAGCGGGTCTAGCTCATTGGTAGAGCGAATCGTTGCCAACGATTAGGTAGAGGGTTCGATTCCCTTGACCCGCTCCATTAAGGCTTAAAAATGTGTGATCTTTTAAATAAAAAATGTGTACCGTGTGAAGGTGGAATTTTACCATTTGATATAAGTGAAATTCACAAATATCAAAAAAAAGTAGATGGTTGGGATGTAAAGAAAAAAAATAATAACATATATTTTCTAGAAAAAAATTTTGTATTTAAAAATTTTGTAAATAGTCAAAACTTTATCAATAAAATTGGAGAGGTTTCTGAAAAAGAAAATCATCATCCCGACATTTCATTTGGATGGGGTTATGCAAAAATTGCAATTACCACACATGCTATTGAAGGGTTATCAGAAAATGATTTTATTTTAGCAGCTAAAATTGACCAAATATTTAATGTCTAAAATGTCTAGTTTTAGAAAACATTAAAACAATATTTGTTTGGTTCGCAAATTTTATTATTTCTTTATCTCTAATAGATCCAGATGGTTGTATTACAGCCGATACACCTGACTGAACCAACTTTTCTATGCCATCTACAAAAGGGAAAAAGGCATCAGAAGCTGCAACTATTTCTTCTTTTAAATTTTGAAATTTATTCATTTTATTTATTGCGATTTGACAACTATCCAGTCTACTTGGCTGGCCCGAACCAATACCGACAGTAGCACCCTGACTAGCTAAAACAATGGCGTTAGACTTAACATACCTACATATATTAAAAGCAAAAATCAAATTTTGTAATTGGGACTTGTTTGGTTTTTTTTTTGATACTATTTTAAAATCTTTAATATTAAATTTTTTTAAATCCTCAGATTGAGCTAGCATTGCTTCATTAGTGGAAGTAAATCTTATTAAATCTTTCATCTTAAAATTATCTGCATCTATAAGCCGTAAATTTTTTTTCTTCTTTAAAATTTTCAAGGCCTCTTTGTCAAATCCATTTGCAATAACAACCTCTAAAAAAATACTATTAAGTTCTATGGCTAAATTTTTATCAATTTTAAAATTACAAGAAACTATTCCACCAAAAGCACTCACTGGATCACAAGACAGAGCTAATTGATAACATTTTAGTTTGTCTTTATGAATAGAAACACCACATGGGTTTGCATGTTTTACTATTACCACCCCAGTATTTTTTGGTAAAGATTTTGAAATAGTTAAAGCATAAAATATATCATTATAATTATTATAACTTAGTTGCTTCCCATGAATTTGATCGATATTCAAACTTTCTGTCTTTGAATAAACACCCGCTTCCTGATGTGGATTTTCGCCATATCGCAATTTTTCAATCAAGTTTCCAAATATAACTTTCTTCTTAGGAAATTTATTATTTTTAATTTCATTAAAATAATTTGAAATTACCGCATCGTAATAGGCAGTTTCAGAAAAAGCTTCTAGAGACATTTTTTCTCTAAAATCTAATGACGTGCACCCTTTATTCCTTTCTATTTCTTCAATTAGCTCGTCATATTGATCTAAAGAAGTAATAACAGTTACATCATTATAATTCTTTGCCGCAGCTCTAACCATAGTTGGACCACCTACATCAATATTTTCTATTATTTTTACGTGATTATTTGTTTGTTTTAAGACTTTTTCAAAAGGGTAAAAGTTAACAATAACTAAGTCAATTTCTTCAAAATTATTATTCTTTAAGTCGACCATGTGAGATTTGTTATTTCTTTTACTTAATATTCCAGCATGTATTTTTGGATGTAGTGTTTTAACTCTACCACCAAGTATTTCTGGTGAACCAGTGTAATCAGACACCTCAGAACAACTAAATTTAAGTTTCTTAATTTCTTTGTAAGTACCACCGGAGCTAATTATCTCCACATTATGTTTAGCCAAAACTTTTAATAACATTTTTAAGTTTTTTTTATCTGATACTGAAATTAAAACTTTTTTAATTTTTTTCATTATTGTTTTGTGAGTTCCCATTTTATAGTCTGATTTTGATTACTAGTCATTCCCGAAATAAATATGTTTTGGTTATATATAAAAGAATTTTTTTTACCGAAGTAAAGGCCATTATCAATATTTATATCATTATTAGTAGAATTAAATTTCCAACCTTCACCACCGATATCGATAAGTATTGATTTATTATCTTGTGTTTTCATTACTTTAACATTTGGCTCTAAATGAAACCGAATTTCAAATTTCAAACTCTTAAAATTATTTTTCGATGTTATTTTGTCATGTCCTACAAATTTTATTTGTTCAGGGTAAAACTCTACCTCTCTATTATGAATAATGCCGTACTGCTTTAAATAACCATCATGTGATGCACTAATTTTCCAATAGTTTTTTTCAAATATAACATTTTTTTTAATTATTCTTAAACCTTGAGAAATTTTCGTGTTTGAGCCTTGAACCTTAGTAAATTCACAAGAAGACTTATCATCTATAATTAAAGTGCTATTTACAGCACTTGATTTTGAAAGTTTATTCAATTGATGCTTAAAATTTTGAAAATAGCCAGAATTACAAATCAATTTTTTACCATTGGAAATAACTTCAAAAGATAGAGAACCGGCTTGATAATTAGATGAAAATTTTTTATCTGGGCTAGAACCAATGTCCATAGCAAGTACAATTTTTTTATTATTAAGAACAGCGTATCCACCTAACTCATTACTTTGGTTTTTAAAACTGTATCCCAGTCTTTTTAAATAAAGATCAAAATCTTCATTTTTACTTTCATGATTTCCATTAAATAAAAAATCTTTTTTATTATTTTGCCAAATGAATGCATAAGATTGTCCTAGATAGTAGATATTTTCCTCTATGTATTCAGGTATTTCATTTTGTGACTCCTTTAACCACTCCCTTATCAATATGAAGTATTTTAAATAAAAATGTAACTGCCTAATATTTCTTGATTTAGGAAAGCCTGTATTATCAAATGAAAATTTAATTATTCTTTTTAATAAATTAAGACCATAATTTAAGTAACCGTCTTTATCATGATAAGATAAGCCTGCTAAAATGATAGCCGCACATCCTATCATTTTATTATCAACCCATTCATCTTTTTCTATTTCATTAATTAGATGATTTATTTGCTTTTTTATAATGTTATTAAATTTACTTCTGTAAACAGGACCCGCATCTTCATAAGTAAGTTTTGAGTTCGAAATCCAGGCAATTACTCTTTTTGCTATAATATCAATCTCCCAACTTTTTGAACTATACCTGTTGTTTTTTTCAATCCATTGGAAAATAATATTTTGAGTATCTCTTTTTGATGATTTTAAATCTAAGCTAAATAACCAAAAAAAACTGTTCAAATTATCATAATCCTTTTGGGTCATCTTTTGATCTATCCAGATTTCACCTAAGGAGTAATTTTCTATATTAATTTTTTTTTTATTATATTTAATAAGACAATCCAACAGACTAGGATTAGGCCTATATTTTAAATAGCTATCATTAAATGAAGAAATTTTTTTATCATAAATATTTGAATTTAAATGTACAGAACGTATTTTTTTACTTAAAAATAAAAAAAAATTTTTAAAAATCATTATCTTATGCTGATTTTAATAGATCAATATTTTTTTTTATATTCCCATTATTATTTTTAAATACAGTAGTCCCAGATACTAAGATGTCTGCTCCAGCTTCTATCGCTAATTTATTATTATCAAAATTAATTCCACCATCAATTTCAATATCAAAATCTAAGTTTTGTTGCTCTCTTTTTTTTTTTAATTCTTTAATTTTGTCTAACACTTCAGGCATAAATTTTTGACCACCAAAGCCAGGATTAACACTCATAATTAAAACTAAATCTATTTCACTTAACAGACTAGTTATTAGATTAATTTTAGTTTTAGGATTTAACGAAACACCAACCTTTTTATTCAATTTTTTTATATGGTCGATTGATTCTTTTAAATTTTGAGTTGCTTCTGGATGTATTGTAATAATATCTGCCCCAGCATCTGCATAGTCTTGAATGTATTTATGAACGGGTGAGATCATTAGATGTACATCAAATGGTAATTTTGTGTATTGTCTTAGTGCAGCGATCACAGGGGGACCTATAGTCAGATTAGGAACAAAATGTCCATCCATAACATCAACATGAATCATATCAGCCCCACCTTCTTCTAGTCTTTTAATTTCGTTTCCTAATTGACTAAAATCAGCAGATAAAATTGATGGTGAAATTTTTATTTTTTTCATTGATTGCTATATTAGTAGTATCAATTTTACTTTTAATTTGAATTAATTATTTACCAAAAATACGGTAAATTTCTGTAGCAATTTCACTTTCTAAAGGAAAAGATAACATTCCCATTACAGAATAGCCCAATAAATAAGGCATAAGATAAAATCTAACCATGTAAAAGAACCAAGCCACGTAAAGTGGAACAAGAGGGTCTATTACGAATGAAGGAGTGATTGGTTTAAACAAACGTATTAATGGGTTTGTTAATTTTACAAATGCCTTCATAAAAAAGAACTCTGAATTTTCTCTTTGAAAGATATTCATCGCAACCCTTCCAATAAGGGTCCACATGACAACACCTAAAATATAATCAATTACAAGAATAAAAGGATGAATTTCTGGCATAAATATAAAAAGGAATTTTGTTTTTAAACTTAACTAAGGGGCAAAATTAATCGCCCCTTAGTATAAAATTTAATTAGTGTTGTTTTCCAAGAATTGCTTTACCACTTGGAATACGAAGTTCATCAACCATTGCTTGAGTTTTTGCATCTGGTTCTGCTGTTAACAAAGTAACAACTACCATAGATACTAAACTCACTAATGCTCCAACGATACCGAATGTAAGCTGAGTAATACCCCAGAATCCAGATCCACCATTACGTACCCAAATTAGATACGCCATACCAGAACCTAATCCTAATAGCATTCCTGCAACAGCTCCAGGCCCATTCGCTCTTTTCCACCATACACCAAGTACAAGTGGGAAGAATAGTCCTGACATCGCAAAGTCAAAAGCCCAGATTACTGAACCTAAGATACCTTGGATACCCATTGCGGCAATAGTTGCTCCAGCAAAACCAATTATTACAAGTAATACCC
>Ga0307986_10003517_pt1 | contig 10864 bp, 19 predicted proteins | sample EllFjometageno82_FD_203170 | JGI IMG/M metagenome (GOLD analysis project Ga0307986, IMG submission 203170) | Marine microbial communities from Ellis Fjord, Antarctic Ocean - #82 | ecosystem: Environmental > Aquatic > Marine > Unclassified | place: Southern Ocean | collected 2014-10-09
TATAAAGGCCTATTTGGCAATTTGCGCCATCCCAAAGAATATTCTCGTCAGCATCTACTATTATATCTCCCCATCTATCATGGATAGACATATATTCTATGTTTTGTGCGGATCTACCCTTAATCTCGTATACTTCGTTATGTCCGTCCATATTGGGCGTAAAAGCACTTGGAAAGAACAATTGAGTTGTTGTACATTCATTTATTATTATTTCATGATGGGATGTATCACCTTCACAACCAAATCGGGTTGTCCAAACTGATATTATATACGTACCAGCGCCAAATGGTAATTGTACAGTAATAGAGTTATTCGCAATAACTGTTATCTCGCCTGCCGATATTTCCCAGTTATAGTTCTTATCTACATCGTACTCTACTTGATACGTCTGTAGGGGTATATCTGAACAGTTATCGTATATTTCTTGGGCAGATAAGCTGAAAGGTAGTAATATGTATACTAGCCATTTCATATTAAAAGTGTTGTATTGGGCCTGTTATTGGTCCGCCATTTACAACGACATTTATAGTTGTATTACAACCAGCTAATGAGTATGTTAATACGTAATTCCCTATACCGGCTGATGTTGGTTGAAATGCATTTGATACAACACCAGTTCCCGACCAAGTTCCGCCAATAGGATTACCGACTAATGTTGTAGTTGGATCTCCTGGACAAAATGGTCCTATGCCGTTCCCAGATAAAGCCAATACAAATACATCTAATAATATTGGTGCGCCTGGACAGCCAGCTGCATTTGATTCAATAACCTCAACTGCGTTTACCCATAGTCCCATGACTCCTCCCCAATCGACAGTAATTGCGTTTGTAGTCTGGCCTGTTTGTAATATACCACCACCTGTAATAGTCCAGTTGTATGTTGATGTTGGAGTGTTAGTCACAAAGTATTGTTCACCTGTTGCGTTAGCGCATACTGTGTCTGGATTAATTGTTGTTTGACCAAATGTAAATATGGTCACTGTCATCATTAATATCGTAATATATAGTGTCAACAATATTTGTTTGTGTTCTTTGTAATTCATAACTTTTCTCTTATTTAATAGTGATTAATATTTGTTGTTATTATTGGGGGTATTTGTACCACACCATTATATATGTTGTATGCTGGGTCTGTGCAGCAAGTTCCGTTATTCCATCCACCCGTTAAGCAATCGCCAATTACATTCATAGATATCGACAAACTGTTAGGCGTACATGTTGGAGCTACTGTAACCCTAAATCTCATCACGAAGGGCCCAATCGATCCAGTACCCCAATTTGCTGTTCCTGTGTTGATAAATCTCCAACCGGGTCCAAAGTTTAATCCGCTTGGAAATGTATTCTGTGTATCCCACATCCAAAACCCTACCGAACCTCCTGGGTTACTTGGGGTAATTAGAGGTTGTAAGTTAGTCCATCCAGCGCCTAAGTTGATTTGGAAAGCTATAATCCAATTTAAGTTCAATTGAGTAAATGTTCCTAGCGTGTAATTAACCGTTACTACTTGTCCTACAACATATGGTCCAACTGGGTTCAGCCAGACCGACTGGTTAGATACGCATTGTGAACTAACAGTTAAGCTAAAAAATAAACATAATATGAGTAGTAGTCTTTTCATATATATAAATATCAAGTTTTAACTATGGGTTACCTTAACCATTAGAACATTTTTAAACTTATACCCCTTGGAACCTATACTTTCTAAAAAATCTATCTTATGTTTAAACCGTTTGTTCATGGCGTCTCTTATTGTATATATCCCGTCCTTATGTCCTGCGTTTAGTATTATTACCTGATCGCCATATCTGTATGGTCCTCCATTAAACCACAGAAGATCTTGACTAATTGCAATCCAATTAAGTTGAGTACAGTTGTGGACGTCTGGTATTTTTGTTTGATCTGCAGTAACGTCAGGACTATCATCGCATTGTCCGACTACTGCGTGATACATAGTTGCAACGACCCTTTGCTTTACGCTATTTGTAATATTCTTGTTTACAAGCTTTAGTGAATCTATTGCAGTTTCAGCATCACAGCGTATTTTCTGGTTGTCTTCTAAAAGAATTGATATATGATTTTGTTTGGATTTTAATTGCAGTTTTTGCACTATTGCAATTGATGTTAGGCCTGTGATTAAAAAGAGAAAAATGAATAATTTTAGCACTTTAAATGCGATAGTTCTTCTCTCTTTGGTAACCTTTAATTTATTGTTAAATGTCATGTGGACTATATTTTAGTTTATATAATATAATATAATAAAAATAATCGATATAAAAAAATCTGAGGTGATTTATTTTTTAGGGTCGTACCAGATATTCTGTCGCCATCCTTTCCAGTTTAAAGAGCCTATGGTTGTGAAGTGGCAGTTATAGCACAATAGATATAAATTTTCTAATTCTCTATTGGATAAATTTTCGTCGCTATACTCTAGTATCAAAGGCGATTTATTATCAGTTATTCTTTTTTCACTATAACCGCAATTATGACAACAATCCTCTAAATAGCCCATTCTAATGAGTCTATCCTTTAATCTCCAATCTTGATAATTTGGGTATTTGCCAGACAATATGTCGTCAAGCTGATATTTTTTGTCGTAATCTACTATATGCTTTATGCCTTTACCCGTTGGATTTTTACAACTTTCGAATAAAGTATTTCCACTGTCAGTAGTATACATACTAGCATATTTTTTAAATGTATTGTAAGATACACCTAAAAATCTAGCAGCAGCCTTGGCGCTTTGGCTTTTAGCTACTGCTAGTTCTATCTCAGCCTGTAATAATGGTCTTCGTTTCCTTCTCACCAAATCCCTTTTCTATTGACGCGTCACTAATTAATCTTGATATAGTATTCCACTTCTTTATTTTATCTTGTTCTGAATTGTTAAATAAATCAACAGTGCGAGATGATAGGTCATCGCTTGTCACAAATGCATCTGCGTGTAATAGGTATGATTCAATTCCAGCAATACCGTCTCTTCTATATATATCAACTAAAACCTCTTCGGTTATCCTTCGCTTATGGAATCCCATAATTATTTGCTCATATTGAATCCAAGTATCAATGATATTCTAGCTCCTGTTGGATCTCCTCCATCTCCCCAAGCTGATGATTTTCCTGGTACAAACGCAATGTTTACTGGAAAGTTTAAGTCTCCTGATTTGAAGTTCTTTCCTAATGTGAATACCATACCAATACCTGATAAAGATAAGTTAGGTCCAATTGCGGCTTCAAATCCATTACCAGCTCTAATTCCAACTAGAGATGAGACTGCGGGCAAGAACATTCCTTGTTCCATTCCACCTACAACAATAACCCATTCTACTAATCCAGCTACTTCGCCATTGTCTACAAATCTTGTCTCCCATTGCCAACCATATTGAGATATGAATGCCATCTTCTGACCTTCAGTCCAAACCTCATCGAAGCCAATATATTCTGATGATCTATCATTGATAAAATCAGCTGAACTACCATGAGTTAATACTGTAAATCCAATTCTTGGTCCCGCTAGTTTGTCTATCTGTGCACTAGCGGTTAGCAACCCTAACCCCAATGCTACAGTTAATATAATTCTTTTCATATTATTTTACTCTTATATATTTTTTATTATTTCTAATGTACATCGTTATTGGTATAACGTTTATTACTTCTCTACCTAATACGTCAAAAACTCTATTATCATTTGTTTCATCTTTTGATATTTCTGTAATTGATGTCGTAGTAGCGTTTCCGGTTTTAAATGCAGCTATATCTTCATCGATAAAAGATCCTCCTGAGGCTAGTGTCGTTCCATTTCCATCTACAACAGAAAATGAACCAGTACCATATCCAGCATCCATTCCATCACCATAGCTATCATATATCGTAAAGGTATGGCACTCATTTGGGTTTAAAGTACCTGAAACTGGAGTTTGTGGAGTTGTTCCTGAAGCTCCTAAATCGTTATAAGGTCCTCCAGATAATACTGAAGTTCCATTTGCATCTTTAATATCCCATGTTGTTTCAGATCCATAAGCATCAGTTTCAATAGTAACTGTTACGTCGTTATGTGTGTTTTGAGTAGCTAAAGATACATTAAATGAAACTGTTGGATTATTAGAAGGATCTGCATCTATATAATTGTTTGGCTGAGTAACATCTATAGTAACTGCATCATTATTTGCTAATCCAACCAAAACAGGAAGCATAACATTGTCAGTTGCATAAGTACTTAGATTTCCAGTCCAAGGAGTAACTGACTGGCTTGTTCCATTAACTTTAACTTCAATTGATAAAGTAGTTAAGTTGGAAATACCATAATTTTGAATTGTAATCTGAGGAATTAAGTCTCCTGCACAGGTTACTGTTTCACCATTATAATCAAAAGTTCTAGCATCGTTATTATTTGAAGCAGGTGCAGGACAATTGTTTACAAAAGAATAAAGACTTTGAGATTGTCCAACTTCAGTTGTTAATCTATCAGGACAAATCATGTATATTGTTGGCCAATAACTCAATGAGTAATCTGAAGTTATTTGAGCATTGTTGACAGTACCATCTGTGCAGAACTGGGGGAAGATATTACCGGTTATCCAGTCACCTTGAGTTCCACAGCCGGTACCATACATGCAAGCTAATGCATTCTCATCTCCTTCAACCGCAATAACCATTACGTCATTTGTCGTATTAGAGTCGACGTTAGGATAACCTGATGGTCCATGCTGTTCATAAAGGTCATCCATAGCACCTGATAATTTGTAAGTCCAACAAGGACCACACCATACAGCATATAAATCCATAAATACAGTATATCCGCTATCAAGATATGCGTAAAGGTTATGGGTTACTCCATTAACATCAGTTAACGTAAAGTCTGGGGCTATTGATCCGTCGGGTAATTGTGCTTGTGTTTGTGATTGCAGCCCTATTAAGACTAGTAGTACTAATAGTAATTTTTTCATTATTTTACTCTTATGTATTTCTTATTATCTCTAATATATATTGTTCCTACTGGAATTTCTATTATATTTTTACCTAACATATCATACATCATATTGTTTGCACCTTCATTCTTCATTAACTCTTCGATTCCAACTGTATTACCTATATTAAATAATACCCATGTATATGTATTCTGATCAAATACTAATGAATCACATCTAGTACACACTTCCATTATACCTGCTTCCCAAATCATAACATCATAACAAGCCTTTAGTGTATCTGTTGTCATAATATTAGCCATATATGCATACATTCCTTCTCCAGAATAACACATATTTGAATTACATACTTGCCATAATACCAACATTGAATCTGGATTATGAATAATTCCTGATGTATCAAGACCTATACTAAATCCTTGGCTTTGATCTGTCCAATATGTTATTGAGTCACAACAGAAATATGGTGTGCTGCTATTTTGTGCATTAGTTGTTAGTAATCCTAACCCTAATACAATTATTAATAATATCTTTTTCATATTAAGCTTCAATAATACTCTTAGCTACCTTGCCTTTTGGTCCATCTTCTGTATCGAAACTTACTGATTGTCCTTCTTTTAATGTCTTGTATCCTTCAACTTGAATTTCTCCAAAATGAGCGAAATAATCTGTTTGGTCATTACCTGCTATGAATCCGTATCCTTTGTCTGCGTTAAACCATTTTACTGTTCCTTCCATAATTTTACCTTTTACTTTTTTATCTTTGTTAATTAATTTATTTTGATTTATAATTGTTTACTCAATTTTTTGATTATATATGTTATTGGAATTGTTCCAAAAGTTGTTGTTTGTGTCCACATTATTTATTCTCCACTAATTTTCGTTGTAATGCACATTTTTCCATTAGATTTTTAGTAAGTTTTGAACAGCCCATTTTGCCGCCAAATAATACTCTAAAGTTGTGTATATAATTGTATGCTGCTATTATATGGCTATCGATTGTACAGCTAACAATAACATCTATTGATTTCTTATATGCTTTTTTCATATTATAATATAATAAAATTTATTGACTTGGTGAAATTTTTATGATGCTAATTTTGTATTAGGTGCATCATATAGACCGTAGGTTATACTGTCTAGCATTTTTTGGGTTGCCTCAGTAACAGTTTTTCCTAATTCAGCCTTCAGGTTTTGGCCGCTATCGTCTCTTAGATAACAAACATATTCTTTACTGCTAATTTTTTTAGTTACTAATTCCATATTACCACTTACCCTGAGGACATCGTTGGTTCCTCAATTTAGTTTTTAATTTAAGAATACACCCGCACGTTTTATCGGTTGGTTGAGCTAGTTTTCCACAGATAAGGCCCAAAGCTGAATTATCATTTGACTCTGTGCATAGTTTACAAATCACCATCCTAGTTGATGCGTCTGTTATGACTATGGTTCCTTCAGACTTTTTACTTTTACCGCAATTACATCCCATACGTATTCTCCTTTGCAATAAATATAAAACTGAAACAAATTTATTTACAGTTTTACGTATTTTTCTTTTTAATTTTTTTCTGAATTTATTTAGCAAACTTTTCTGCACCTGCTATTCCGAAACAACCTATAACTATCCAAGTAAATGAATTATATATGGTCTCGTTTATTACCAAATCTTCACCTACATATCCTGTAATTAAATCTAGTAACGCGAAACACACCATAACTATAAAGGCAATAAATCCCACAACTGTTTTTTCGTTCCATTCATTGTCATTTTTAAATATTTGCCACATTAGTTATCTCCCTAACTCACCCTATAATTCATTATATCGGCTTTAACTTTATTTTTCTTATCAGCCAATTTTTCTACCTTAGTTTGAAGCTTGTCTAAACCTTTACCCCATTTGTTTGCATCTTTATCGGACCAGCTATCACCTTTCTGGCCTGCGTCTTGAAGCATGTCAGAATTTAACTGTTCGAATTCTTTAGTTGCATCTTTCATCTGGTTTATAAGATCTATTTCTTTATCCATTAGCTTATAGTATTGTTTCATACTTATTTTCTTAACCTTAGGAGCGGCCTTTGCTTTATCTAGCATTTGCTTTCTAGCTCTTACTGCTATCAGTATTGGATCGTTCATATCCATAGCTTCATTTATAGCTTCTGAGTATAAGTCTTTTCCTTTATGTTTACCTTTGTATGTAATTCTATCAGCTTCAATTGGGTGAAAACTTCCAGGACTTGAATCAAGTTTTATATAAGCTACTTTGCCAGAAACCTTATTGACTACACCGTATTCTCCGTCATCCATTTTGATAACATCGCCTTTTTTTATTTTAGCTTCTTTCAAATTTAAGCTACCTTCAAACACGGGTACTATATTTTTCATATTTTTTGCATAATCTACAAACTGTGCCATAGTCTTGTCATCTGACTTAAGTGATTTACCTTTTGTAATCCACTTACCTCCACTATCTCTAGTAAAGAATTTTCCATTTGGAAATGTTATCTTCTTTGCTTTATCTACGTCAGATTGAGATTTGAATTTAACTTCGTTTAGTTTTCCAGGAATTACTTTTAATACAACACCAACGATACCATCAGATGTTAATTTTTTATGTCTGCCTAAAGCTTTAACTTCAGAAAAAGTATCTACTATTTTAAAGTCAACGCCATGCTCTTTATTCCAGTAATCATAATTACTGCCACCTTTCTTCCAAGAATCTACTAATTGCTTCATGGCTTTATCTTCCCCGTAGTACCAAGAGTCTATATGTACCATGTTACCACCTTTCATATAAAGTTGATCAGCTAAATCTCCCCAATCACCTTTATTCTTTGCAGCTTTCATTATATCTTTAACACCAAATTGCTTTGCTTCAGTTACAGATTCATTAAATCCTTTGACTGCTAACTTCATTATTGTCTTACCACTTCCTGCTTTGTAGCAATAGTAAAATGCAGTATCGTTTCCGTCTTCTAACTTATAGCCAATAGCATTCTTATTTGTTGGTGGAGCTTTAATAGATACTTGCTTACCATCTACAAATGTAAAAGAGTCGCTGTAAGATTTTCCAGGCTTAAAGTTTACCTTTGTAACTTTCCAATTGAATTTTATTAATTTAATTGTATCACCTACTTTGAATTTATTTGTTATGTATTTTTCAGCTTCATTTAATTTGCCTTCTTTGACATGGTCTTCGTCTTTCATAAGCTTACCATCAGGCATGTAATGATAACCATCAGGTGCAGACTTGCCTTCAACAAATAATAACTTGCCAGTATTATCTTCAACTCTAATCTTAGCATTTGGATGTTTCTTCTTAATAATAGTTTGTAGTACATTAAATGCAGCAGGTACTATTTCTGGTGTTCTTGCTAATTCTTGATGTACCACCTTACCATTATCGATTGCTACTAGAGTAACAGGATAGCTTCCTTTTTTAGCTGCCTTGAATACTTTTTTACGAGAAGCCTCAGTTACTGATTCCTTAGCCATTGCTACTGCCAATCCAGAATCTTTAATAACTTTTTGAGCAGCTTGGAAATACTTTTTATCTACCTTCAATGCTGTCATTGTTTGAGTTAATCTATTCATTGAATATCCTTTGATTTTAGCTTTATCTAATGCTTTTTGTAAATCAGCAGGCTTGTAGTTTCCAGTTGTTACTACACCAATCATGCTTTCAGTTAACCTACTAGATTGACTGGAATGCTCAAGTATATCTAACTTGTCAATTTCTTCAGCTATTATGGATATCATATCAAGTTTGTTCACAACTATACTCCTATATTTGAATATGTTACCATATCTTTCATTGCACGTAATGCTTTGATTTTGGCTTTATCAAATTCTTTACCATATCTACTACCCATACCACCTTTTTGAGCATTAGCTACTAGATTCAGAAGTTTCTGAAGGTTTTCAGCTTCTTTATTCTTTCTCATTTTAGGAGCAGCTTCTTCTACAGTTTCTTCTTCATTTTCCGTGATGCCGTTCTTATCTTGGTATGCTTGGCGTACGCTTGCTAGAGTTGGTAAAGAATCTCCAAATTTTCTGTTTTCATATCCCGGGGTTCCGCTTTCAGTTATGATTTTTTTTAGTAGTTTTTCTTGATTTTTGTTCATGTTTTTTCTCCTGTTGTCTATATTAAATAATAATTAAAAGGCATCCATTATTATTTCGTCAATTTTAGCCTGAATTTCTTTTTTTGTATGTTCCATTTGCATCATTATATTTGCCTGGTATCTTGCAACTTCTTCGCCACCACTAAATATTAGGATTGTAGGTATAACAACAATCTTATATTTGCCTGCAGCTAAACCGTCAACCTGTATATCTATAAATGAAGTTTCAGATTCATTTAATTCTCCTAACCATAGTACCTTATTGCCTTCGTTGAATCCAGCATTAAACTGTACCACGCATAATTCATCAGTTTCACACGGATTCTGGCCTACTGCCGAGGAAGCCAATAACATTAGTATGATTAATAAATAACCGGCAAATAATTTCCAAACTGTGTTGTTTTTGCTCATTTTTTGTTTCTTTTTCTATCAAATTTACCACCAACAACATATCTAATACTGTCGTATGAACCGTCTGGATAGTCTAATCTTTCTAGTTTATATAGTATTCTATCTATTCCTGTTCGGATTGTGTCTAAATCCAACTGGGTTCGTTCTATTATAGCGTACATTTCTGTTTGAAAAGCTATATCTTCCTCAGTTGGTATCCAAACTTCTACTTCCTCTTCCGTAATAACTTCTTCAATAACTGGTATAGTTTTATATACACTTGCTATAACCAGTGTACTTAATAGAATAGACGCCAATATTAATAGCGATTCTTTGGATGTTAAACATATATTTTTATTTAGTAATTTCATTTTTACCGTAACCTGTCAATTTTATCGTTCAATTTGTCTAACTGTATTTTGATTTCTTTAACATCTTCTTGGGTAGTCATAATTGTCTGACGTACTAATTTATCCTTCATATCGAATTCCATCCTCGATATTACTGGAGCTGCTGGTTCCGGTAATAACTTAGCCTCTTCAATATCTGCTTGTAATGCAAACCACATACCTACAATTGTAACTATTCCAGCTACAATACCTCCTAGTGTTTTGATGCTTACATTTAAGCTAGTATCTTCGTTTAATTCTTTCGCCATTATTTGTCCCATATCTCTTTGACTGCTTTATTATTTTATTTTGTTTCTGTTAATTACGCTAGTTTAAATTCAGCCTTTTTTATTCTTTTTCCTCGCTTTTTGACTGCAACTGCAATTTCGTTTGCTATATAATCTACTAATTCGCCGCTACTGTTTCCGGCTGAGTAACTCGCACCTAAATCCATTTTGAAAACATCTTTTTTAAACGGATTAAACCACGATAAGTCCGACGATTTAACAGAGAAATTCATGGAATCATGATTTAATTCTACGATCATACTGATGTCCATTATACCATCTGCAAATTCTATTTTTTCTCCACGAATTACTTTTTGATCCTTGCTATCAGCTTTAGATGTTATAGTTATTTTAGTCTTGCTGATTAGTTCGTTATCCTCAGATCCACCACTGTGAGATCTAGGTTGTACTATTCTAGTGCTTGTGCTCCAAGTGTTTGCAAAGAATGGTACCTCTACTCTACTCCACTCGCCAGACTTATACATCACAGTAGCTTGTAATTTGCGTTTTGTTAAATCTTTATTAAGAAGCTTACCAAAGTCCTTCCAGAACTTGGATGGATTATGTATATCTACTAACTCTGATTCGCTTGCTTCTTTTAATAATTTTTTTAATTTAATCATTTTCTTTCTTCTATATAGTTTTATTATCTATATTATTAATATTCTGCTGTGTCTGTAAATATTTTAGCTAGTATTGGTTTGATGCCACTAATAATCTTAGATTCTGATTCTTTGTTTGCAAAAAGTCC